>Ga0265295_1000541_pt1 | contig 75782 bp, 67 predicted proteins | sample Munlansysbiofilm_FD_192503 | JGI IMG/M metagenome (GOLD analysis project Ga0265295, IMG submission 192503) | Leachate microbial communities from a municipal landfill in Southern Ontario, Canada - Methane capture system biofilm | ecosystem: Engineered > Solid waste > Landfill > Unclassified ...
AAGCGGGGTTGGTCTCCTTAATTGACCACCACCGTCGCTTTCAGAACGTCACGTGAACCGCCGTGTACGGAACCGTACGCACGGTGGTGTGGGAGGACGGCGGGGGCAACCCCGCCTCCTACCCGATTTCAGGCTTCGTCGGGAGGGATTTCCATTTTCTTGCGTGGGGGCCGGCGTTTGGGTTTCGCCTCGGTCACTCCGGTTTCCGGAGTCGCCGCCGGGGTTTTCCGGGCGCGCGGCTTTCTCTTGGGCGCGGGTTTTCCTTCTTCCATCTCAGCTGTGGCTTCGTCCTGCGCGAGCGCATCGACAGGGGCCGATTCCGCAGCCTTCCTGCGCGGAGCCCGGGGCTTGCGAGCTGGCTTGGCGACGGGGGTCTGTTCCTCACCGGTTGTCGGCGGTGCGGCCTCTTCCGCCTTTGTCTCTTGCGCTTCCGGACCGGTTTCGGTGACCGGAAGGGCGGAAGGCTCCGGGGGCACGGAAGCTTTTACGGGCGGTTTTCGACTCCGAGTGCGTGTCGGTTTCTTTTGGGGTGCGCTTTCCGTCTCCGGAGCATCGGCCTTGGTCTCCACGATGGGGGCCGTGTCGGTCGCTACGGGTGTCGGCTGCGGTGTCCTTTCCGGGAGGATATCCGCCGCCGGAAGCGCTTTGGCGCGATCTTCCGCGAATTCCGCCGCCGTCACTGAAGTATCGTCGGGCGCCGTTTCTTCAGTTGCCCGCGTTTCTTCGCTTTCCGCAAAAGCCGGCTGGGCGCCGGCCGGTTTCTTGCGCCGCCGCCGGCGTTTCTTGGCGGGTTTGGCTTCTTCCGGCCCGCGAACTTCGGGGCTTTGCTCATCCGCCGCCTCAGTGGCGGTCTCAAGCGCTTCTTCCGTTTGTTCCGAGGAGACTTGCAGAGGGGATTTCTCTTCTTCCTCTTCCTCCTCCTCTTCGATCGAGTTTTCCGTCGGTTCCTCGCCGTTCGCGGCGGTCGCCGTTCCATCCCCATTCTTTTTCTTGCGCCGCCGCCGCTTGCGCTTCTTCTTCGGTGCCTCTTCGCCTCCTTCGGCGGCTTCGGCGGCTTCGGCGACTTCGGCGACTTCGGCGACTTCCTTCTCGCCGTCGGCTTCAGAGACGGCTTCCGTTTTCGTCGCCTCGACGGGGAAGTTTTCCGCTTCATCGGCGCGCGGATGTTCGTCATCTTCCAGCGCCGCTCTGGTAAAGGAACTGGCGTCGACGAATTCTGCCGTCTGCTCTTCCTTTTCCCGCTTGGCGAAGGTCAGCTCGAACTGTCCCGGTTTGAGATCGACCCGTCCGCGAATGACGATGGAGAGCTTGTGCTGGCGCTCCATGAGCAGCAGTTCCTCGCGCCGGGCGTTGAGCAGGTAGGTGGCGACCTCCATCGGCACCTCGCCTTCGGCCAGGCCGATCTGTCCCTTGGCGATGCCGGCCTGGAGTTTGCGCATGAAGGCCACGGCCTGGGCCTCGGTGCTTTTGATCCGGCCGCTCCCCTCGCAGTACGGACAGGTGAGGAAGGCTCCTTCGGCGAGGGTGGTCTTGATCCGTTGTCGGCTCATTTCGAGCAGGCTGAACTGGCTGCTGATGTGGCCGACGGTGACCCGCGCCTTGTCCATCTTCAGCGCTTCCTTGAGGCTCTTTTCCACCTCGCGCACATGTTTGCGGTCGCGCATGTCGATAAAGTCGATGACGATCAGGCCACCCAAGTCGCGCAGGCGCAGCTGTCGACCGATTTCGGCGGCGGCTTCGAGATTGGTTTTGTAGGCGGTGGCTTCGACCCCCTGTTCGGAGGCCATTTTCCCCGAGTTGACGTCGATGGCCACCAGCGCCTCGGTGCTGTCGATGACGATGGAGCCGCCGGAGGGGAGGGGAACCTTGTTCTTGCTGATGGTCTCGATCTGCTCTTCGATTTGGTAGCGGGAGAAGATCGGGCGTTTTTCCTGATGGAGCTTGACTAGGCGGGCGTATTCGGGCATGACCTGCTGAAAGAAATCCCGGGCTTCCTGAAAGACCTTGGCGTCGTCGACCAGCACCTCGTCGATGTCGGCGCTGAAATAGTCGCGGATCATGCGGATGACTAAGTTCGATTCCTTGTAGACCAGGGCCGGAGCCTTGGCCCGTTTGGCCAGTTCCTGGATGTTTTCGTAGACCCGCAGCAGGTAGTCGAAGTCGCGCTTTAGCTCTTCCTTGCTCTGGCCGATGCCGGCGGTGCGCACGATGTAGCCCATGCTTTCGGGCAGATTCATCGACGCCATCGAGCTTTTGAGCTTCTTGCGCTGGGCTTCTTCCTCGATCTTGCGGGAGACTCCCTTGGTATCGCTCTCCGGCATCAGCACCATGTAACGGCCCGGCAGGGAGAGGTAGGTGGTCAGCGCCGCCCCCTTGGTGCCGCGCTCCTCCTTGACCACCTGGACGAGGATTTCCTGCCCCCGTTGCAGGATGTCGCTGATGCGCGGCCGTCCCTTGTTTTCGCCGCCGGCGGCGCTGCGCCGGTAGCAGAGGGGATGGATCTCCCCCATCTGCAGAAAACCGAGACGGTCGGCGCCGTAATCGACAAAGGCGGCCTGCAGCCCGGTTTCGACCCGGACCACCACCGCCTTGTAAATATTGCCCCGGGTCTGTTCCCGGCCGATGACTTCGATTTCCAGTTCGGTAAGGGCGCCGTCCTCGACGATGGCCGCCCGGTGTTCCTCCGAATGGGAGGCGTTGATCAGCATCTTTTTGCTCATGGAATTCCTTCTGATCCAGCCATGGGCGGATCGCAACGGGGTGTTCGGCGGCGCTCGGAATCGCCGCCGGGGATACGAGGGTTGACCAGTTCCCGGCCGCTTCCGCCTGGGCGGAGATCAGTCGGAGCCGGCACTCTCCCCCGGATCCTTCGATAAAGTGGGTTCGCTATATCCAGAGCCGGAAAGCTCGATGGAGGCGGTTGTTCACGGCGTCCGACTCGACATCCGTTGCGGGGATGGAGGGCAGCCGTAAAAGCGTCGCAACTATAACAGAGCCCCAAGGTTTTGAACAGAGGGAAACTGTGAAAGGGCAAGCTAGAAAATTCAAGGTTTTATGGTGCCGTTCCTTGTGTTATAAAAGGCCTCATGTTGCAACTCAGAAATGTCATTAAAGATTTCGCCGACCGGCGCATTTTCGCCGGTATCGACTGGCATATTCGCCCCGGCGACCGCATCGGCCTCTGCGGGGAGAACGGCGCCGGCAAGACCACTCTGCTGAAAATGCTCGCCGGGCGGATCAGTCCCGACGGCGGCGAGGTGCAGACGGCGCGGGGGACTACCTTCGGCTATCTGCCCCAGGACGGCCTGGAGCATCGGGGGCGCACCCTCTTTGCCGAAGTGCGCGAGGCGTTCGCCGAACTGCTTGCCATGGAGAAGGATCTGGCGGCGCTGGAGCAGGCCATTGCCGTCCGTCACGGGCAAGCGGACATGGATCGCTACGCGACCTTGCAGGAGGCCTTTCGTCAGCGGGGCGGCTATGTCATGGAGACGGAAATCGCCAAAGTGCTGCGCGGTCTCGGTTTTGCCGAAGGGGACTGGGACAAGCCCTGCGAGCACTTCTCCGGCGGCTGGCAGATGCGCATCGCCTTGGCCAAGCTGCTGTTGCAGCGGCCCAATCTGCTCTTGCTTGATGAGCCGACCAACCATCTCGACCTGCCGGCCCGGGACTGGCTGGAGGATTATCTTATCGGCTACCCCTTCGCCGTGGTTCTGGTTTCCCATGACCGTTTCTTTCTTGACCAGGTGGTGGGGCGTATCGTCGAGGTCTGGAACGGCAAGCTCACCGAATACCCGGGCAATTACAGCAAGTATCTAATCGAGCGGGAGGCGCGGGTGGCGGCCCTGATGGAGGCCAAGCGCCGCCAGGATGAGGAGATCGAGAAGATCGAGGCTTTCATCAACCGCTTCCGCTATCAGGCGAACAAGGCCTCGCTGGTGCAGAGCCGGGTCAAGCAGCTGGAGAAGATCGAGCGTATCGATATTCCTCCGGCGCGCAAGAAGATCGCCTTCCGCTTTCCCGAGCCGCCCAAAGGGGGGCGCATCGCCCTCGAACTGCGGGGTGTGACCCAGCATTACGGCGAGCTGACCGTTCTCGACGGCATCGATCTGTGCGTGGAAAAGGGGGAGCGCATCGCTCTGGTTGGAGCCAACGGCGCCGGCAAGTCGACCCTGATGCGCCTTCTGGCCGGGGACGAAGCGCCCAAGGGCGGGGTGCGGGAAGAGGGACACAACCTGCATCTGGCCTATTTCGCCCAGGATCAGGCCAAGGTTCTCGATCCGGAAAAGACGGTGATCGAGGAAATTACCACGGCCGCTCCCTTCGAGATGGTGCCGAAGGTAAGGGACATCCTTGGCACCTTCCTTTTCAGCGGCGACGACGTGCACAAGAAGGTCGCGGTTCTCTCCGGCGGTGAGCGCAACCGCCTGGCCCTGGCCATTCTGCTGTTGCGGCCGGCCAACCTGCTGCTGCTTGACGAGCCGACCAACCATCTCGACCTGCAATCGAAGGAAGTTCTTCTCCGGGCGCTTAAAGGCTATTCGGGTACCCTGGTTTTCGTTTCCCATGACCGTTATTTCGTCGACAGCCTGGCGACCCGGGTGGTCGAGGTCAAGGCCGGACGGATCGACTCCTGTCTCGGTAACTACGAGGATTTTCTCCGTTGGCGGGCCGGACAGGGGGATCTCAGCCATTCCCGGCAGCGGGTCGAACTGGGCGCGGTCGCTGCGATGGCGGAGGGCGCCGACAAGGAAGAGCGCAAGCGCGGGCACGAAGAGCGTAAAGAGGCCCAGCGCCTGGAGCGGCGCCGGCAAAAAGAGTTGCTCGATCTGGAGGCGAAGATCGAGCAACGGGAAGAGGAGCTGCTCACCTTGGAGGGGCGCATGGCCGATCCCGAGCTCTACCGCGACGCCGAGAACTGGCGTCGGACATCGGCAGAGCACGGGCAGCTTAAAGAGGAGATTGAGGCTTTCTATGCCCGTTGGGAGGAGCTGCAGGAGGCCGCGCCCGAGCTTTCTTGAGACAACCTCTTTCGCCGGGATTTTACGCGGCGAACCACACGTCCGATCTATTGGGATATATCACCCGAGTCTTTTTCCGGGGAGGAAAACTTATGGTTCTTTTGCCCAAGGGCAACCCCGTCAAGGAAAACGCCAATCCCGGCAAGATCAATCTTCCCGGTGCTCTCGAAAAACTTCAGGCGGGAAAGTTTTCCGGCTATCTGCGCTTTGATTTCCCCGCCGCGACCGGGGTTATCATCTTCGAACAGGGGCGGCTCATCAGTTCCCTGCTTGAGGATGGGCGGGAACGGCTCATTGCCTACGACGCCATCGCCGCTATTTTCGAGCAGTCCTTGGAGGGACGGGGACGCCTCGACGTCTATCGCCTCAGCCCCGAACTGGCCTTGAGCGTGCACGTCCTGCTCCACGGCGACCTGCTTTACAAGGGGCAGGAACTCAAGCTCATCGATATCAAGCTGCTCCTTGCCCGGCTCAAGGAACTGGCGATCACCGGGTGCCTGCGTATTTACACTGGTGACCGGGTGGCGCTGATCTTTTACCGGGAGGGGACCCCCCTGGGTTTCTTCCATGATGGTTCAACCGCCATCGAGACGACCGCCGATACCTCCATGTCGGTGGCGCGTTTGCCCGGGGCCAAGATTGATGTCCTGACCACCAAAGGGGTGGGGGAGGGGATGCTCGCCGATCTGCTCTCCTCGGCGGATCTGTCCGCTCTCTGGAAACGGATTCAGGATGCCCGCCGCCCCGAACCGGAACCGGTTGCGGCTGCCGTGCCTCCCGTTGCGGCCCCTCCGGTGGTCGATCCGGCGGCACGCGAGGCTGAACGTCGGGAAGTCTTGCTGGAAGCCTGGCGGCAGATCGCCATGCGCCATCTCGGTAAGATCGGCGGTTCGCTGGTGGAGAAGGAATTCGAAAAAAACCTCGGTTCAGTCATCGACGATGCCTCCCTGGCGGTTTTTTTCGAGCGTCTGGGCAAGGGGGCGCGACTGGTAGCCGGGCACGGCAAGGTCAACGGGATGCTGGAGGAGATGGAACATCTGGCGCAGGACAAGCTGTAAATCGGTTTGATGAAAAACTGAAGCTATAACGGGAGGATTGGGATGGATTTTAGCGGATTGCAGGTAGTTCTCTGGTTGGTGGCCGGGCTGGTTTCCTTTTATTTCAGCATCGGCAACGCCCGGGTCTGGACGAGTATCGCGGTGGGCTTTTTCCTGATTCTCTTCGGCGAACTGTTGCCGCAGGCCATGCCGTTTCTCCCTGGGACCAGCATCCCCCAGGTCGAGGCCATGGGGCACATCATCAGTACCATCGCCATTTTGGTGATGAGCCACGGTTTTCAGGAATATTACGTCTTTTCCCGCACCCTAGAGCTGGAAGGGGATAAACGTCAGGTTTATCTTGTCACCCTGGCGGTGATTTTTGCCTCCCAGATCTTCATCTTCATCAATCCGGCCCCGAACGCCGAAACCCTGCGGACCATCCGCATCGTCGGCAATACCAACTGGGTCTTTCTCTCCCTGATCAACATCGACCTGATCCGCAAGATCTATCTCAACGTCAAGGACAGTCCCATCGGCAAGGGCTTTCTCGCCTTTATTGCGGTCTTCGTCTGCATTTTCCTGTGGAAGGGGTCGGAGCTCTATATCCAAGTCTATCGCCTCGATCTGCCGGCGGTGATGCAGGCCTATCCCGTCCGCTACCAGATTTCCCAGATCACCCACCTGGTCGGCAATCTGCTCGCCTCGCTGTCGGTGGGAGGCACCTTCCTCTATCTGGCCAAGCTGCTGCGCTGATCAAGGGGTGGAAGCGGAGCGCGCCGAACGTGCCGCCCCGCTTCCATCGACTATTTCTTCTTGATGTGACAGTCCTTGCAGCCGTAAGGGGCGTTCATCCGCTTGTGGCAATGCCGGCACAGGGCGTGGGAGGCTTCCTTCATGCTGGGGATCGCCGCATCCACTCCGTGACAGTCGCGGCAACCCCCTCGTTCCACCCCCTTGTGGTGGCAGACGGCACATTCGCCGACCTTCTGATGCAGCTTGTGGTCGAAATGGACTTCACCCATGCGCGGGGTGCCGAGGGTGACTTCGGTGGGAATCGCCGCGAAGGCTGCGTTGGCGGATGTGAGAGCGGTAAGGAGCAGGACGGCGCGCAGGAAGAGGTTGAAACCTTTCATTGATTGACCTCCGGAAAGTGAGTCTCGGCAGCTTTTGGCCGCCGGAAATTTTCTTAGATTAGCGTAATTTCCCCCCGGGTGCAGCAGATTTCTCTCTCGCAAAGAGGGAGGGGCGGATGAACCCGCGCAAAAGGCGCGCTGCGGACGTCCCCTTCCCGCCGCGATCGGGGAAAATTCCTTTGACAAGTCGGGGGATGCTTCCTAAGATGGCGCGAATTTAACCAAGCTTTGAGGATGATTGACGGATTATGGAAAAAGCCCTGGAACTTCTCCATGACGACCTGCTCGGGGTCGAAGCTCAGTTCAAGCAGGATCTGACTTCCGATGTGCTGTTGATCCGCAAGGTCGGCGAATATGTCCTTTCCAGCGGCGGCAAGCGCATTCGCCCCATGCTTCTTCTTCTCTGCGCCAAGCTCGCCGGCTATCGGGGGGACAGGCATGTCGGTCTGGCGAGCGTGGTCGAGTTCATTCACACCGCCACCCTGCTTCACGACGACGTGGTCGACAGCGCCGTGCTGCGCCGGGGCAACGCCTCGGCCAACGCGGTCTGGGGGAACGAGGCCTCGGTGCTGGTCGGCGACTTTCTCTTCGCCAAGTCCTTTTCCATCATGGTGCGCGGCGGCAGCCTGAAGATCCTCCAGGCGCTTTCCGACGCCACCACGATGATGGCCGAGGGGGAGGTGCAGCAGCTGGTCAGCACCTGCGATCTCGATCTGAGCGAGGAAAGCTACATCGATGTGGTGCGCAACAAGACCGCCGTGCTCATCGCCGCTGCCTGCCAGGTCGGTGGGATTCTCGGCGAGGTTGATGAGGAGCGCGAGCAGGCGTTGCACGATTTCGGCATGGATCTGGGCATCGCCTTTCAGTTCATGGACGACGCCCTCGACTATGTGGCTGATCAGGCCGAGTTCGGCAAGGCCACGGGGCACGATCTCGAAGAAGGGAAGGTGACCCTCCCCTTGATTCACGCCCTGCGCCACTGTACCGATGAGGAACGAGAGCGCCTGACCGGAATCGTCGAATTGGAGACTCTCAGCGACGAGGATCTCGCCTATGTCGTCGGTCTGATTGAGCGGTACGACGGCATCGGCTATACTCGCCGGCGCGCCCGGGAACTGGTCGAGCGGGCCAAACTCAAGCTTGTCGCTTTCCCCGACGGTCTGGTCAAGACCGCCCTGATGGAACTGGCCGATTATGCGGTGAGCCGCCGCAAATAGTCAGCCCCCCGTCGGTCAAATCACTTGATCGTTCACGTGAAAAGGCCTCCCTGCCAAAGCGGGGGGGCTTTTTTGTCCCTCTTCCATCAGGATTTACCTGGTTTTCGGGTTGGCTCGGGATTTGCTAATTGATTTTCAGCAATCCGGCAAACCGGACACCGTCAATCTTGCCGAGGGGGGAATCATGGAGACGGGCACTCTGATCCATTCCGAACATCTCGATATTCGTGGCCGTCGCTACGAGGTGGCGGTTTTCCAGCGGGCCAACGGCTCGCACGTGGCCCGGACCGTTTTCGCTCCGGGGGATGTCATCATGAATGATGGCCCCTCTCTCGAAGCGGTGCTCGCCAAGCATCAGCGCCTTCTCCCTTTGGCCATCGACTCCCGCGAGCTGCGTGGCGAATCCCGCTGAATTCTCAACATCTTCACATCCTGACCGAATTGCCGCCGGCCGAAATTTTTAATCCTGCCGGCGGCCGCCTCCTGCTATAATGGCGGCCATGCTTCGCGCCCCCTTCTCCTTTCACAAAAAAGTCCTTCTGGCTTTCTGCCTGCTGTCCCTTCTGCCGCTCGTGCTGCTGGTCGTTGTTTCCAGCCGCAGCCTGCGTTCCGTGGAAAGCCAGCTGCTCGCCCATGCGACCCGGGCCCTCGATGAGCAGGCCGCCGAAGCCCTGGAACTGCGGGCGGGGATGGTCGCTGCCGACGTCGAGGATTTCCTTCGCCAGGCCGTCGCCGATCTTTCCGATTTCGCCCTTCTTCCTGTCGACGAAAACGTCTATCGGGAGTTTTATCGTCATCAGCTGCGCCCAGTCTGGTTTCGCCGGGGTAGCAACGCGGCTCCCGAAGAGACCCGGGAAGAGCGTTCCCTCTATTCGGAACTCGCCTGGATCGCTGCCGACGGCCGCGAAGTCGTTCGTCTGGTGGAAGGGGTGCCGGCGGCGCTGCGGGATGTTTCCGACCCGTCCCGGACCACCTACGGGCGCGAGGATTATTTTCTTCGTGCCCGGGCCTTGCCGCCGGGTGGGGTGCATGTCACCCGGGTCACCGGCCGGCATCTGGACAAGCAGCGTCAGCTGGCGGGGGCGCCGACGCCGGAAGCGGCGGTGGAGGGGGAGCGCTACCGGGGGGTGATCCGTTTCGCCATGCCGGTGCATGGTGACGACGGAACCTTGCGCGGAGTCGCGGTCCTTTCCCTCGATCACCGCCATCTGATGGAGTTTACCCAGCACATTCTCCCCCATTCCCCCTTCTTCACCGTCTTTTCCTCCTACGACAGCGGCAATTACGCCTTCTTGTTTGATGATGAAGGCTGGATGATCGCCCACCCCAAACACTGGGATCTGCGGGGTCTCGACGAGCGGGGCGTACTGGTGCCGCCCTACACCGCCGCTTCCCCTCCCGAGCTGGTCGAACGGGGGGCCATTCCTTTCAATCTCTTTCATGCCGGTTTCGTCCACCCCAACTATCCGGTGGTGGCGGCGGCGGTGCTGCGCGGGGAATCGGGGGTGGCCGACGTCACCAATATCGGCGGCTCGCAGAAGATCATGGCCTATGCGCCAATCCGTTTCGGCTACGGCGAATATGCCGACGGCGGAATTTTCGGCGGCGTGACCATCGGCGCCGAAGTTAGCCGCTTTCATGCTGCGGCCCATACCGCTTCGACGGAAATCCGGGCGGAAATGACCCGTTTTGTCGGCAAGGCGGGGCTGATGATTCTCGGCACCGCTCTCTTGGTCGTGGCCGCTGCCTATTTTCTTTCCCGGGGGATTACCCGCCCCCTGTCGACCCTGATCGACGGCACCCGGCGCATGGCCCGGGGGGAACTGGATACCCAGGTGCCGGTGACCGCCCGGGACGAAGTCGGCGTTTTGGCGGTCTCCTTCAATCGCATGGCCCAACAGCTCAAGGATCGGCAGGAGCGCATCGCCGCCACTCTCGCCGATCTCGACCGTTCCCGCCGGGAAATTCTCCGTGAACGGGATTTCAAGGAGACCCTGGTCGAGAACATCGACATCGGTCTGTTGACCCTCGACGCCGCCGGCCGGGTCACCTCGATCAACGGACCGGCGGTGCGGTTGCTCGATCTGTCTGGAACGGTCGAAGGGGAACTCGCTACGCTCTTCTCGGCCTGGCCGAGTCTGCTGACGGCTTTGGCCGTCGGTCTGAAGACCTCCGGCGGCCGCTGGCACGACTATGTCGATGTGACCGTCGCCGGTCGCCCCCGGGTCTTTCGTCTGGCCCTGATTCCCTCGGCGGCGGGGCAGGGAGCGGAGCGGATTTTGACCATCGAGGATATCACCGAGCGGGTGGAGATGCGCCGGCAGCTGGCGCGCATGGAACGCATGGCGGCTCTGGGCCGGCTTTCCGCCGGCATCGCCCACGAGGTGCGCAATCCCCTCACCGGCATCAGTCTGCTCCTCGACGACCTGCACGACCGGCTGTTGGGGCAGTCCGCCGACCAGGAACTGATCCGCCGGGCCCTGAGCGAGATTGAGCGCCTTGAAGGGCTGGTCAGCGGTCTACTCGATTTTGCCGCTTCGCCGCAACTGCGCCGGGAACCGGGAAATATCGGCACGGTGTTGCGTGAAACCCTCTTTCTCATCCGCAAGTCGTGCGAGCGCCAGGGGATTCGCCTGGTCGAGGCGCTGGATGAGGATTTGCCCGGCTTCCCCCTCGATGCCCACAAACTCAAGCAGGCCTTTCTCAACCTCTTCAACAATGCCCTCGACGCCATGCCTGACGGGGGGGAACTCACCGTCGCCGCGAGCTGGGTCGACGGCGAGGTGCGTATCTGTATCCGCGATAGCGGTGTGGGCATTCCCGCCGAGCAACTTCCTATGATCTTCGAGCCTTTCTACACCGGTAAGGGGAGCGGTACCGGTCTCGGGCTTTCCATCACCCAGAACATCCTCGCCGACCACGGCGGGCGTATCGTCGTCGAAAGTTCCCCCGGAGTCGGCAGCGTCTTCACTCTCTGGCTGCCGATTCCCGAGGAAGGGACAAACTGATTCTTCCGTTGGCCAAAATTGGCCATTCTGTTATGCTCTTCGCCACCCCTCCCCTGGGGGACTGCTTCGGTAGTCTTCTCCGGTTCGAGCCTGCGAGGATTCATGGAACGAATACTTATTGTCGACGACGAAGCCTTTATCCGCGAAAATCTCGAACGGATTCTCGCCGAGGACGGCTATTGTCCCCTTTCCGCCGCCGACGGCGAAGAAGCCCTGCGCCAAGTGAGCGAGGCCGAGGTCGATCTGGTCCTGCTCGATCTCAATCTTGGCCCCCGCAGCGGGTTGGAGGTGTTGGCCGCTCTGCGGGACATCGACCCTGAACTGCTGGTCATCATCATTACCGGCTACGGGACCGTGGAGAGCGCCGTCGAAGCCCTGAAGATGGGGGCGTACGATTACATCAAAAAGCCCTTCAAGGCCGACGCCATCCGCCTGATCGTCAAGTTGGCCCTGGAAACCCGCAGCCTGCGCCGGGAAGTGCGCCATCTGCGACGGGAAAGCAAGGGCCTGCCCGCCGACTTGGAGATGATCGGGACGAGCCCGCCCATGCTTCAGGTTTACCATCAGGTGCGGGAAGTGGCCAAGCACGAGACCGCCACCATCCTGATCACCGGCGAAAGCGGCACCGGTAAGGAACTGGTGGCGCGGGCCGTGCACGATCTTTCCTCCCGAAAAGCACGGCCTTTCGTGGAAATTAACTGCGGCTCGCTCCCCTACAACCTGCTTGAAAGCGAGCTCTTCGGCCATGAACGGGGCGCTTTTACCGATGCCAAGAGTCGCAAGATCGGGCTTTTCGAGGAGGCGTCCGGGGGAACGATCTTTCTCGACGAAATTGGCGAGATGGATATGGGCTTGCAAGTCAAGCTGTTGCGGGTGCTGGAGGACCGCCGCATCCGCCGCCTTGGCGGGACGCGCAACATCGCCATCGATGCGCGGGTGGTGGCGGCGACCAACCGCGACCTGAAGAGCGCCATCGAATCCCGGGAATTTCGTGAGGATCTCTACTATCGTCTCAACGTTTTCCCCATCCACCTTCCCCCTCTGCGGGAACGGCGCGAGGACATCCCGCCGCTGCTCGACCACTTCATCAAGCGTTTCAGCCGCGAGTTCCACAAGAACATCCGCGAGGTTTCCCGCGACGCCCTTGATCTGCTGTTGCGTTACCACTGGCCGGGAAATGTCCGGGAGTTGCGTAATCTGGTGGAGCGGATCTGCATCATGCACCACGATACCGTTATCCGGCCCGAGTGTTTGCCCAAGGAGATCTGGGGGGATGCCCCGCGCCGCTTCGATCAGATTCCCCAGGAAATCCCACCGGCGGGGATTGATCTGGAAAAGCTGGTGGAGGATGTGGAGCGGGATCTGATCGGCAAGGCTCTGGCGCTTACCGGCGGTAATGTGGTCAAGACCGCCCGCCTGCTCAACATGGCGCGGGGGACGTTGCGCTATAAGCTGGAAAAATACCGGCTGGCCGGTTCCGATTGAGGGGTGATACGGTTAAAATTTACCCGATGAGATGCGAAAGGTGGTCATTTTTAGCCATCTTTCGTTTTTTGCGGGACCGTGATAACTGCGGGTGAGAAATTTATGAAAATCTCATTTACTCTATGGGTTATAGGTGCTTAGGGAATGTTTTCGAGTTTTTGAAAAGATTTTCTAAGGGTTGGCATCGCTGTTGCTAATGAAATAAGCGTCCCGAGACGTTTTAATCCTTTTCGGGATAAGCGCCCTACCCGAACCGTTTCGCCCTTTCCCCGAGGGCTATTTGGCCCCGTTTCAACCCTCCTTTGAAACGGGGCGTTTTTTATCCGTTCCGGCACGTTTCTTCACGATGCCCTGGCGGAGTTCTCCGGCCCTTTCGCCCCCGCTCCATTTTGTTCCAGATAGTCGAGCAGGGTCTGTAAGTAGCGGGCGGCTTTGTCGGCTTGTTCGGCGAGACGGCGGATGTTGCTTTCGTTATCGAGTTGTTCGACGATGCGCCGTACCGGCAGACGCCCTTCGGTGCCGGAGCGCAGCAGGCGGCTCTTGAGGCTCTGGTAGGCGCCCTGCAATTCTTTCATCTCGCCGTCGTAGACATCGGTTGGATATTCGGGGGTGTAGCTGTCGATGCTGGAGAGCAGGCGCACCACTCGACTGTTGAAGGCATGGATCGCCGTCTGGATCTCCGGGTGTTCCAGTTCCGTGGTCTGTTGATGGGCTTGGCCAACAAGCAAGGAGAGTTCGGCAATTTCACTGTAATAGCGGGATACCCGCAGGGCATTGGGCAGCACTTCCGCCAAGATCGGCGGAAGATTGCTCTGCTGCATACGGCTGCTGTATTCGCCGATGGCTTCCCCCAGTCGGTCCACGGTTTCACGCTTCAGCTGGAAGATTTGTGTGGCCACCCGTTCGCTGCTGATGGCCTCTCGCGCCAAGTCCCGGGTCATTTTGCCGACGCGGGCCAACTCCCGGGTCAGGGCATGCAGGGCGAGTACCGGGGTTGTGGTCAGGGTTCGGTCGAGATATTTCGGCTGCGATTCGTCGGCGTCCCCCACCAGAAAGCGGGTTTCGAGGAGGCGAGACAGGGTTCCGGTCAGGGGCCAGAGGAGCAGCACCCCGAGTAGATTGAAAAGGGTGTGGAAGAGGGCGAGTTCGGTCGCCGGTCCCGCGCCTAGGTCGAAGGAGTGTTGGAGAAAATCAAGAAATTTGAGAAGCAGGGGGAGGGTGGCGAAGGCCACCACCCCGGTGATCAGATTGAAGGCGATGTGCGCGGCCGCCACCCGCTTGGCGCTGCTGGTCGCTCCCAGGACCACCAGCAGGGCGGTCATGGTGGTGCCGACATTGGCGCCGATGACCATCGCCGCGGCGTCGCTAAGGCCGAGCACGCCGCCGGCCGCCGAAGTGAGGACGATGGCGAGAGCGGCACTCGACGATTGCAAGAGCACGGTGAGCAGAAAACCGGCGCCGACGAAGGCCACCGTGGAGAAGAACCCGTACCCGGAAAGGGCGGTGAATTGCAGGCTCTGTCCGAGGTCGCCGAAGACCCCTTTGAGAACGTCGAGACCGCTGAAAAAAAGGCCGAAGCCGGCCAGGGCTTCGCCGAGATGTCCGGCCCGGCTTTCGCCGCGAAAGACCCGCAAAAACATGCCGATACCGATGGCGGGCAGGGCGAGCTTCTGGATGTCGAAATCGAAGCCGACCGTCGCCACCAGCCAGCCGGTCATGGTCGTGCCGATGTTGGTGCCGTAGATCACCGTCACCGCCTGGCGCAGGCTCATCAGTCCGGCATTGACGAAGCCGATGGTCGCCACCGTGACCATCGCCGAAGCCTGTACCAAGGCGGTGATCAACGCGCCAGAGAGGAGCCCGCGTAAGGGGGTTTGCGTCGAGCGTTCGAGAATCCCACGCAGGGCGCGCCCCGCCGCAAACTTGAAGCCGTCGGTCATCAGGCTCATGCCGAGTAGAAAGAGCCCGAGGCCGCCGAGAACGCCCCCCATCATGGTCCAAGTCATGCCGATCTCCTTGAATGTCCGAGTCCATCGCCCGTGCGCTCGTTATTAAAAAGGCCATTCCGAGAAAATTTCAGGCCGTTCATTATCCCCATGAACCCTCATCCTTGTCCAGCCTGGAAATATTGGATTTTATTCCGGCGGTCGGTATCCTATCGCGGCTGAAGTTGCTGACCATCCCTGGGTATGTCGTGAGAGTAGTGCGACGAGTCGCTCTTCAACGCCGTGGCGGTGCTGCTCGGTTTGCGGAATAAAAAGAGAGAAGGGGCTGAACCGGCCCCAGCGATTTAGGGCGGAGCAAGACCCGACCCCGATCGGGAGACGCACGATCAGGGGAGGAACGCGGCGACTTCGGTGATGTCTTTGAGGATGGCGTGGGCGGTTGAAAAGTCACTCTGTTGGTTGAGATGACCGGGGATGACCAGACATCGGAGGCCGGCGGCGACGGCGGATTCCAGCCCCCGTTGGGAATCTTCCACGACCAGACAGCGTTGCGGGTCGCCGCAGCCGCGGGCCAGGGCGGTGAGGTAGGGTTCGGGGTGGGGCTTGGTGTGCCGGTAATCCTCGCGGGTGAGAATGAAGTCGAAGTAGTCGAGAAGGTCGGTATTTCGATGGATGAGGTCGAAATGGTCGCGTTGCGAGCTGGTAACGATGGCCATGCGCACCTGCCCGTGCAGGGCGCGCAGGGTTTCGGTGACTCCGGCGATGGGAGTGATCCCCTGCCCGAGCAGTTCGGCGTAGCGGCGGTTGCGGCGCTCGCGCAGGGTGTCGAGATAGGGTTTGTTTCCCGCAGCGAGATCGAAGACGCTCTCCCCGCGTCGCAGGGAGATTTCGATGAACTGCTCGCGGCTGAGTTCGACGCCGACGTCGCTCAAGACCTCCGCCGAGGCCTGGAAATAGAAATTTTCCGTGTCGACCAGGACACCGTCGTTGTCCCAGAAGATCCAGTCAATTGCTGTCATGGATACCTTCAGGGGGCTGTCGGAAGATCCTGTGGTTTCAACAGAATCCGGATGCGGCGGTTGAGCGCCCGGCCCTCGGGGGTGGCGTTGTCGGCAACGGGTCGGAATTCCCCGTGGCCGACGGCGGCGAGGCTTTCCCCGGGCAGGCCGACCTGTTCTTGGAGAAAGTGAAGAACGCTGGCCGCGCGGACCGCCGAAAGCTCCCAGTTGCTGGCGAACTTCTCGCGCAGGCGTGAACTGATCGGCACATTGTCCGTGTGTCCTTCGATGCGGATATCATGCCCCTGCAGGTTGACGAGGACGCCGCCGAGACGGCGCAGGATTTCCAGCCCCGCCGGTTTCACGTCGGTCGCCCCCGAATCGAAGAGGATTTTTTCCGAAAGATTGATGGAAAGACTGTCGGGATGGGTGTCGAGCGCAATTTCCCGCCGGCCGATTTCCGCTGCCAGCAGGACAGTCAGTTCGTCATAGGTTTCACGGATTTTCACCAAACGTGCTTCCCGGGCCAGACGTTCCTGTTCCAGATCGCGATTTTTTTCTTCCAGGCGGTCGATGGTCTGGCGCATCTCCTTGAGAGCGGCGCCGGTTTCGCTGTTGCGCGAGGCGAGAACCTTCTCCAGGCGGGCAATGTCTTCCTTGGCTTTCTTCAGTTCCGCCCGTTGCCGGCTTTCCTGTCCGGCGGCTTCGTGCAGGCGCCGTTCCAGGTCGCCGTTGAGCTTCACCAGGTAATCCCGGCGATCCTTGACCAACTGGCAGTCGGCTTCCATCTCGCCGAGTTGCCGGGTGATGAAGTCGTTTTCGTCGAGCTTCTGCTGGTAGGTGCTGTTGCTGACGCAGGCGCCGCAAGCCAGAGTCAGGGCGATCAGAACGGGAAGGAACGGTTTGCGGTTCACGAGAAGCTCCGGGGAGAGGGGATGGAAGGAAGGGAAAAGTGCGCCCCGGCAGGCGGTTGCGCGACGGTTCGGGGGCGGTTTGAGGCCGATCCTCTTTCTAGCACAACCACTGAAAATGTAAAGATTAAATCAGCCGATCCGCAGGGGATAAGAAGATTGCCGGCTTTCAGGCTTTTCAGTTGCGGGGGCTTTTGTCAGTGTGCTATATAAAAAGCGTTTTCAATATGTTAGGCAGGAGCGCAAATGTTTGAAATCGATCGGATCATCCAGACGGCATTGCATGAAGATATCGGCCTGGGGGATGTCACTACCTTGGCCACGGTAGCCCCGGGTACCCCCGGTCGAGCGCAACTGGTCGCCAAGGAAGACTTCGTTCTGGCGGGTATCGATGTGGCTGCCAGGGTTTTCCGTCTGGTCGGCGAGGGGGTCGCCTTCGAGAAGATCATCGCGGACGGCCGCCCGGTCAATCGTGGGCAGGTCCTTGCCTGGATCAAGGGAGAGGCGGCGCTGCTTTTGCAAGGGGAACGGGTCGCGCTCAACCTGCTCCAGCGCATGAGCGGCATCGCCACCCTGACCGCCCAGTATGTTCGCGCCGTCGATGGTACGAAAGCGACCCTGGTCGATACCCGCAAAACCACGCCGGGGCTGCGCGTTCTTGAAAAATACGCAGTGCGCATGGGCGGCGGCCGTAACCATCGCACTTCTCTCTATGACGGCATCCTCATCAAGGAAAACCACATCGTCGCTGCCGGCGGCATTGCCGTCGCCATCGAGCGGGCGCGCACCCGGGCGCCCCACACCCTGCGCATTGAAATCGAAACCCAGAACCTCGCCGAAGTGGCCGAGGCGCTGGAAGCCAGGGCCGATATCATCCTCCTCGACAATATGGACCTTTCCATGCTCGCCGACGCCGTCCGTCTCATCGACGGGCGGGCGCTGAGCGAAGCCTCGGGCGGGGTCAATCTCGATACCGTGCGGGGTATCGCCGAGACTGGCGTTGATTTTATTTCCGTCGGCGCCTTGACCCACTCCTACCGCTCCGCCGATATTTCCATGCTTTTTCAATAAGGACAGGCCAGAGACCCCATGGGGCAACGACTGGAACACGAAGACATCCTGCAACTCTTTCGCGCTCATCCCGGGACGCTGCTGTCCGGGGAGGAGATCAGCCGAAAGCTGGGAGTCTCGCGGACCGCCGTCTGGAAAAAGATCCGGCATTTGCGGTCTTTGGGCTATGCCATTGAGGCCCTGCCGTCCCGGGGCTACCGTTTGACCTCCGTCCCCGACGTTCTGCTCGCCGAGGAGGTGCGGGCCGGTCTTAAGACCCGCATCATCGGTCGAGAGCTGGTCTTTTTCGACGAAACCGACTCGACCAACCTGCGTGCCCGCGAGCTCGGCGATAGCGGCCATCCCGAAGGGACGGTGGTGATCGCTGACCGACAGACGGCGGGAAAAGGCCGCCTTGGCCGCTATTGGGCCTCGCCGCCGGCCGTCAATCTCTACACCTCGATTCTGCTTCGCCCTCCGATTCTTCCTTACGATGGTCCGCAACTCACCTTCCTCTCCGCCGTGGCCGTGGCCCGGGCGGTAGCGGAAGTCAGCGGTCTACGCCCGCTGGTCAAGTGGCCGAACGATGTGTTGCTCAACGGTCGCAAGGTGGCCGGGTTGCTCAATGAGATGAATGCCGAAACCGAAGGGGTGCGTTATATTGTCCTCGGCATCGGCGTTAACCTGAATATGCGTCCCGAGCAGTTCCCCGACGATCTTCGTTATCCCGCGACCTCCCTGGTCATCGAAACCGGACGCGAAGTTTCCCGCCTGGCCTTCGCCCGCTCTCTTTATCGCCATCTGGACAGTCTCTACGGCGAGTTCCTGACCTCCGGTTTTCCCCCCGTCATTCGTGCCTGGGAAGCGTTGTGCGATCTTATCGGCCGGGATGTGGAGGTCGATTGCCAGAGCCGCTTGATCCGGGGGCGGGTCGAGGGACTGGATAACGACGGTGGCCTGCTGGTTCGCACCGAAGATGTCCTCGAAAAGATTCTCGCCGGGGATGTCCGTCCCCTGGAACGGACAGTCCCGGGGTGATCCCGAAAACTTCAACCTTCTTAAATGGATGTGCGACTACTTCATGCTTTTGGTCATCGATATCGGTAACAGCAATACGGTCCTCGGCCTCTACGACGGCGAAACCCTGATCCGGAACTGGCGCATCACCACCGACAAGACCCGCACCGCCGACGAGTACGCCATCGTCATCGACCGGCTCTTCGGCCTCTCCGGTCAGTCCTTCGCCGAGGTCGGGGATGTGATCATCTCCTGCGTGGTGCCGCCGGTCCTTGAGACCTTCGTCCAACTCTGCCGGTCCTGTTTCAACCAGGAGCCCCAGGTCGTCGGTCCCGGCATCAGGACCGGCATGCCGATTCTCTACGACAATCCCAAGGAGGTCGGGGCCGACCGCATCGTCAATGCCGTTGCCGCCTACGAGAAATACCACCGCGCCCTGATCGTCGTCGATTTTGGCACGGCGACCACCTTCGATTGCATCTCCGCCCGGGGCGAATACTTGGGCGGCGCCATCGCGCCGGGGGTGGCCATTTCCGCCGAAGCGCTTTTCATGCGCGCGAGCAAGTTGCCCCGGGTCGATATCTGCCGGCCGCCCCAGGTCATCGCCAAGAATACGGTCAACAGCATGCAGGCCGGCATCTTCTATGGGTACGTCGGGCTGGTCGACGGCATCGTCGCGCGCATGCACCGGGAACTGGGCCAGACCGCCCTGGTCGTGGCGACGGGCGGCCTGGCGCCGCTGGTCGCCGCCGACTCCCAGGGCATCGACGAGGTCGAGCCGATGCTTACCCTGGAAGGACTGAAAATCATCCATCACCTCAATAAAGGAGGTAAAACCGTCGAATAAACGACAAGAATTTGTTTTCTCCGCTTTTGGCGGTCGCGTAGAGATTGCCGGGGTTGGTCCCCGTATTCGTTGTTTCCTGACGTCAATCCTGTAGCTGGTTTCACCTCAAGGTGAACTGTAAGGAGGAATCATGGGAAAGTATGAAACGGCCAAACTGCGTAACCTGGGAATTGTCGGGCAAGGGGATGCCGGAAAGACATCCCTGACCGAAGCAATCCTCTTCAACACCGGCATGACCGATCGTCTCGGCCGGGTCGATGACGGCACCTCGACCATGGACTTCGAGCCCGAAGAGATCAAGCGGCAGATCACCATCAGCTCCAGCCTCAACCATTGCGAGTGGGGGGATTGCAGCCTGCATATCGTCGATACCCCCGGCTATACCAACTTTCTTCATGATACCCGCAACTGCCTGCGCATTCTCGGCGGGGCGGTGCTGGTCGTTTCCTCCGTCGACGGCGTCAAGGCCCAGACCCTGAAGATCTGGGAATGGGCCAACGAGTTTGAAGTACCGCGCATCGTCTTCGTCAACAAGATGGACCGCGACCGCGCCGACTTTCTCAAGGCGGTCGACGATGTGCAGAAGAGTCTCGACACCCGCGCCGTCGCCATCTCCATGCCGGTCGGATCCGGCGAGGACTTCAAGGGGATCATCGACCTGGTCGACATGAAGGCCCGGTTCTTCAAGTTCGACGGCAAGGGCACCTATGATGAGACCGATGTCCCCGCCGAATATCTGGAGGAAGCCCAGCGCCTGCGTACCATCATGGTTGAGGCGGCGGCCGAGGCCGATGACGAATTGATGGAAAAATACCTGGAAACCGAGTCCCTCGACCGCGACGAAATCCTTCGCGGCTTGCGCGAAGGGACCCTGACCAAGGTTTTTACTCCGGTTTTGTGCGGCAGTGCCACGGCCAATATCGGCGTACGCAATCTGCTCAATTTCATTGTCAACTGTCTGCCTTCGCCCATCGACAAAGGCATCCAGTACGGTACCAATACGAAGACCGGCGAAGCCGATCAGCGGCGGCCCGATCCGAAAGAGCCCTTTTCGGCGATGGTCTTCAAGACCATCAGCGATCCCTACGCCGGCAAGCTGACCCTATTCCGCGTCTATTCGGGCACTCTCAAGAGCGATTCGACGATCTATAACCCGAACAAGGAAGCCACCGAGCGCATCGGCCAGATCTTCGAGCTGGAAGGGAAGAAGCAGCGCCCGCTGGCCGAGGCCGAAGTCGGCGATATCGTCGCCGTGGCCAAGCTCAAGGAGACCGCCACCGGCGATACCCTCTGCGATGTCGCCAAACCCATCGTCTATCCCAGCCCGCTGGCTCTCAAGCCGGTGATCTCCTTCGCCCTGGCGGCTAAGAGCAAGGGGGATGAAGACAAGATCATGAGCTCCCTGTATCGGATCATGGAGGAAGATCCCACCTACGGCGTGCAGCGCGACGAGGAGACCAAGGAAATGATCCTTTCCGGCATGGGCCAAGTCCATGTCGAGGTCGCGGTAGAAAAACTCAAGCGCAAGTTTGGGGTCGATGTCCTCCTCAAAGAGCCGAAGGTTCCCTATCGTGAAACCTTCAAAAAGACGGTCAAACAGCATTATCGTCATAAAAAGCAGTCGGGCGGTCGCGGCCAGTTTGCCGATGTGCATATCGAAATCGCGCCCCTGGCGCGCGGGGAGGGCTACCAGTTCATCGACAAGGTTGTCGGGGGGGTCATCCCCCGCCAGTTCATCCCGGCGGTCGACAAGGGGATTCAGGAATCGCTGAAACACGGCATCCTCGCCGGCTATCCGGTGCAGGACTTCTCGGTCACCCTCTATGACGGATCGCACCACAGCGTCGACTCGTCGGAGATGGCCTTCAAGATCGCCGGGTCCATGGCCTTCAAAAAAGGGATGGAAGAAGCCAACCCGGTGCTCCTCGAACCGGTGATGCACATGGAAATCACCGTCCCCGACGATTGCGTCGGCGACGTCATCGGCGACATGAACTCCCGACGCGGCAAGGTTCTCGGAGTTGAGCCCCAGGGCGGCAGCCAGAACATCGCCGTGCAGGTGCCCATGGCCGAGGTGCTCAAGTATGCACCCGAGCTGCGCTCCATGACCTCGGACCGGGGTCTTTTCACCATGGAATTTTCCCACTACGAAGAAGTACCGCTTCACCTGACGGCCAAGATTTTGGCTGAGCACAAAAGCGCGGAGGCGGAATGATCGGACTCCGGCGGCCCTTTCGGGGGCCGCCGGTTTTTTGAAGCCCGGGGTTCGGACGACCTGGCGGGTTAACCGGATAAGGCAGGGACACTATGAAGGACGATGACGATAAGGATTTTACATTCGGACAGCTCGACGACGATTTTACTTCCGATGACGGCTGGGGCCAGTTCGACGCCGAATCGAGCAAGGATTTCACTCTTGCCGAGGAGGGCTGGGGGGATGACGGCGCCGTGTCCAAGGAGCCCCCGGCCGATTCCTCACCCCTGCGGGAGGAAGATCATCCCCGACGCAAGAGCTTGCTGCCGTCGTCGCGCATGTTTTATTACGGCGCTCTGGTTATGCTTCTCTCCGCCGTGGGGTTCTACTATTTCACGTCCAGCCCCTTGCCGCCCGATGCCCGGTCCAAGACCGAACCGCTCCCGACCAAACAGACCCTGGAAATGCCGGAACGCCCCGCAGGGGGATCGGTAGCCGTCGGCGAAGGTACGTCGCCACCGGTCGCGGAAGGGCAGGTGGCGGTAGCGACGGAGGTTCCCCGGGGGACGTTGCAGGAAATCCCCCCGGCGGTTGAACCTGAAACGCAGCCGATCGGCGCCGCCTGGTCCACGGATTCGACGACGGCGATCCAACCCCCCGCCTCGGTCTCTCATCCGCCGAAGCCCCAGGAGAGTGGCGAGTTCGCTCAGCCCGCGAAGCGGACGATCGCTCCGCGCGAGGAGAAGACCGTCAAGGCCGCTCCCGAACCGGTGCGAGTCGCTTCCCTTCCCCCGGCAAAGAGCCCGGAACCGGCTCCGCAAAAAATCGTGACAAAAAAAACCACGCCGCCACCGAAACCCGCGCCGGAGAAACCGTTGCCGGGAAAATCCGTCCTGGAAAAATCCGTCCCGCCGGCGGTGGCGAGCGCCGGCGGACCCTTTGTGATTCAGGCCGGTGCCTATGGCGAAACCGCCAACCGCGATCAGGCGATTCGGAAAATCAAGGATCTCGGCTATGAGGCCCAGGTCACGCCCCTGGCCAGAACCCAGGTCATGACCCGGCTTCTGATTGGTGTCTATCCCCCTGAAATCGCCCGGGCGAAGGCGCGGGAGCTGGAGCCCGTAGTGCCCAAGAACTTCACCCTGCCCAAAGGGGAATCCCTGGCCCTTTACGCCGGTTCCTACAGCGACCCGAACAAGGCCCGGGCCGCCATCGAGTCCCTGGCCGCCCGGGGCGTCTCCGTCACCGAGGAGCGAGCCAATCTGGATACCACCTTGTGGCGGGTCTCTTTCGGCGGTTTTGCCGATAAGTCCCAGGCGGAAACCGCCGCCGCTCGAGCCCGAACCGCCGGGCTCGAGGCGCGGGTTCTGCGCAACCCGTGAGGCGGTTATGATGAACCGACGGCGTGAAAGGCTTTTCACGGCGACCGGCGGAAAGGAGGCCGGCGGTGCCGCACAGCGGAACTAGGTCGAACCAGCTGCTGGTGTCGCCGGCGGTGGCCCACCTGGTCAAGGAGGCCTCCCGCGCGGAGCAGCTGGCGGCGTTGCGCGGTGAGGCGTCCCTGTCCCGCAAGGATCTTCTCACCGTTTTCCTCTTTCTCTTCCAGAGTCCCGACCGGGGGGTCAAGGATGCGGTCATTGCCGCCCTCTCCGCCGTGGAGAGCGGCGAACTCGCCAATCTCATCGCCGCCCCCGGGGAACTGCATCCCAAACATCTGGAACTGATCGCGCGGGTGCGCCTGGACGATGTCCAGGTCATCGGCACCCTGCTCAAATCCCCCGACGTCACCCCCCAGACCCTGATCAATATCGCCGGCCATTGCCGGGGAGCAATCTTCGCCCTCTTCGCTTCCCAGGAACGACTGCTCGAAAATCGCCCCGAACTGCGCGAGGCGCTCGCCACCAACCCCCGGGTCGATGCCGAGACCAAGGTGCGACTGGGTCTGGCGGTTCCCACTCGGGAGGCTGAGGAAGCGGGGGATGAGGCCGACGCCGAGTCCGGGGAGGGGAGCGAAGAGGAGGCGGTCAATCTCTCCAAATACCAGCAATCGCTGGAGATGCCCGTGGCCGAAAAGATCAAGATGGCGCTCACCGGCGACAAAGAATGGCGCACCATTTTGATCAAGGACGCCAACAAGCTGGTCTCCGGCGCAGTTCTGAAAAATCCCCGCATCACCGACGGCGAGGTTCTTGCCGTCGCCAAGAACAAAAGTTCCAGTGAAGAACTGATCCGGCTCATCACCCTCAACAACGAGTGGCTGAAGAATTATGAAATCAAGCGGGCGCTGGTCATGCACGGCCGCACCCCGCTGCCCAAGGCACTGCGCTTCATGGGTATTCTCAGCGACAAGGATCTCAAATCCCTGGCCAAGAGCCGGGAGGTGTCGTCGGTGCTGGTCAACAATGCCCGGCGCATGCTGCTGGCCAAGGAGAAGAAGGGCAAGGGATAGGGGAAAAGAGAATATGAAGGAGTCGTTCATGGTTATGAATCCTCCCGACAATATGTTTCAGGCCATCATCGAGGAAATGAACGAAGGGGTGATTTTTCTCGACGCCGAGGATCGGATCCGCTATCTCAACCCCGCCGCTGAACGGATCCGCCGGATCTCCGCCGCGAAATTCATCGGTCGCCCCATTCATGATCTCCATCCGCCGCGGGTGCATGCCTTGGTCGACGAACTGCTGAACTGTCTCAAAAACGGGACGGCGGTGAACCGGCATCGGGTCATCCAGGCTCAGGGGCGTTATTTCGACAATACCTATACGGCGGTGCGCGGCCCCGCCGGGGATTATCGCGGCACCCTTCTTGTCAGCCGCGACATCACCGAAAAAAAGGATCTCTCGGAGGAAAATCTCCAGCTGAAAAAGATCCTGGCCCGCCCCTTTACGGCCGACACCTTCGTCGCCGAAAGCCCGGCGCTCAAGGCCGCTTTGGCCATGGTCGAAGCGGTCGCCCCCCTTGATTCCACCGTGCTGCTCACCGGCGAGAGCGGTACCGGCAAAGAGCTTTTCGTCGCCCGCCTACACAGCCTCAGCCCCCGTCGGGGTGGACCCCTGGTGAACGTCAACTGCGCGGCGCTCCCCGAACAGCTTGTCGAATCGGAACTCTTCGGCCACGTCAAGGGCGCTTTCACCGGCGCCGTCGGCAGCCGGCCCGGGCGCTTTCTCCAGGCTCAAGGGGGAACGCTGTTTCTCGACGAGATCGGTGATTTGCCCGCGGCTGCCCAGGCCAAGCTGCTGCGGGTGCTGCAGGAGCGTTCGGTCCAGGCCGTGGGCGGCAAAGGGGAGACCCCCGTCGATGCGCGCATTGTTGCCGCCACCAACCGTGATCTGGAAGAGGATGTGCGCCGGGGGCGTTTTCGTGCCGATCTCTATTTTCGCCTCAATGTCATCCCCATTCACATTCCCCCCTTGCGTCGTCGGCCCGAGGATATTCTCCCTTTGGCGGAACATTTCCTCGCCCATTTCGCCCGGCGCATGGGCAAGCCGACGCCGGTCCTTTCCGCCGAGGCGCGCGCCCGGTTGCTGGCTTATGACTTTCCCGGCAATGTGCGCCAGCTCAAGCACGCCATGGAGCGGGCGGTGGCCCTGGGCGCGGGGGAGGTTGTCGAACTTGCCGACATGCCAGCGGAATTCGGTGGCGGGCAGCCGGCTCACCCGGTCGCGGCCGTTGTCGGGCAGGGAACTCTGAAGAGCGCCCTGCAGGATTATGAACGGCATCTTCTGCTTGCGGCCTTGCGTCGGCACGGCGGACACCGCGCCGCAACCGCCCGCGCTCTGGGAATCTCCCGCAAGGCCCTGTGGGAGAAATTGCAGCGTTTGGACATCGTCGAAGCGTCACTTTCCAGTAACATGATCGACGCATAGCCGTTACCTTTTAGTGACATCTTGCGCCTCAAAAGGGCGCCGAAAAAACGACCCGGGATCTTTTCATCGAGAAAAGCCCGGGTTTTTTAATGGGTTAAAAAAATCTTGGGGCGCGGCTGCGTAATGGCACAGTTCTGGTAAAGTTTAAGGCACATTTACGACGCAACCTGTATGCGCACGGCCGGTTATCCGTCACGATATTTTTTTCGAGGGGAGGTGAAGTAAATGGGAAAGTTTAAGAAGTTCTTCTGGCTGGGACTGGCCGGAGTCGTTATCCTGATCGCGGTGTCGGCTTTCGTCATGTTCGGGCCGCCGAAAATGCTGGCGCGCAGCAGCCAACCCGATTTCTGCGCCGGCTGTCACGTCATGGAGGCGCAGTACGACGCCTGGGCCCATGTGGGCGCCCACCGCAACATCAAATGCGTCGACTGCCATCTGCCGAACCAGAATGCCACCGTCCACTACATCTGGAAATCCATCGACGGCCTCAAGGATGCGGTTCTCTTCTATTCGGGACAGGTTTCCGACGACATCGAGCTGACCGGTCATGGCCGCAAGGTGTTGCAGGCCAACTGTATACGCTGCCACGAAACGACCGTGTCGATGATCGACGACACCCGGGATTGCTGGAAATGCCACCGGGGTGTTCAGCATCAGACCAGCGGCACCATTCAGACTCTATAACATCCCCTTCGATCCGTTCACCTGAAGAAAAAGGAGGCGAAAACTTATGTTCAGGAAATTCCCTATCGCAGTCCTGTTGATGCCGGCGCTGGCGGCGCTGCTGCTGGCCGGATGCCAGCCGGAGAAGACCGAGGCGGTGCGCCCCGTGAAGATCGCTGAAGGCGAAATGGACCCGGCCGAGTGGGGCAAGGCCTATCCGGTCCATTATGACCTGTGGAAAATGACCGAAGAGCCGCAGCCTGCCGGCAAGAGCAAGTACAAAAAAGGCTGGGACGCCGACGGCATCACCTACGACAAGCTTTCTCAGTACCCCTATATGGCCCTGCTTTTCAACGGCTGGGGGTTTGGTATCGAGTTTAACGAGCCGCGTGGCCACGCCTACATGGTTCGCGACCAGTTGAAGATTGATGAGTCCCGCCTTGGCTCCGGCGGCGTCTGTCTGACCTGTAAGACCCCCTATGCGCCCAAGCTCGAAGAGGAAATGGGCGTCAATTATTACATGAAGCCCTACAAGGAGGTGCTCGCCGAGGTTCCCGAGAAGCATCGTGAGCTCGGGGTGGCCTGTGTCGACTGCCACGACAGCCAGACGATGAAGCTCAAGCTTTCCCGTGAATTCACCCTGGGCAAGGCCCTGAATGTCATGGGCGTCGACCGGAGCAAGCTGACCACCCAGCAGATGCGCACCCTGGTCTGCGCCCAGTGCCATGTCACCTATGCGATTCCCAAGAACGATAACAAGAAATCGGTGGGCCTCTACTTCCCCTGGCAGGGGAGTAAGCTGGGGAATATTTCCATCGAGAATATCATCGCCCAGTTCCGCAATGATCCCACCGTTCTCGAATGGAAACAGACCGTGACCGGCTTCCGGCTCCCCTTCATTCGCCATCCGGAATTTGAACTTTACTCCAACAGCAGCGTTCACTGGATGGCCGGCGCTTCCTGTACCGACTGCCATATGCCTTACACCAAGGTCGGTTCGGTAAAGGTTTCCGACCATCGCGTTGCCAGCCCCCTCAAGTCCGATCTCAAGGCTTGCCAGCAGTGCCATGCCGAAGGGCCCGAGTGGTTGCGGCAGCGGGTTTACGACATCCAGGATCGTACCGTGTCGATGAAGATCCGCGCCGGTTACGCCAACGCCACCGTCGCCAAGCTCTTTGAGCTTACCCACAAGGCCCAGGAAGGCGGGACCGTGGTCGATCAGGCCCTCTACGACCAGGCCAAGGAATTCTACTTTGACAGCTTCTTCCGCCTGATCTTCATCGGTGCGGAAAACTCCATGGGCTTCCACAATCCGCCCGAGGCGGCGCGGGTTCTTTCCGACTCCACCGCCTTCGCCACGAAGGCCGAAGGTCTGCTCCGCCAGGCCCTGGGCAAGGCCGGAGTCGAACTTCCCGTCGAAATCGATCTCGAACTTGACAAGTATCTCAACGACCGCGGCGAAACCAAGGTCCAGTTCAAGCCCGAGCAGATGGTGGAAGATCCCTTCGGGAATCAGGTCCGCTTCAACAGCAAGTCCCTGCCGGTGAAGGTAACGACGGAAAGCCCCACCTCGCGGACACAGCAGGCGGAATAGGCTGGACAGCTTCTCCTGATGCGGGGAAGAATTGCGCGGGCGGAAAGGGGGTTTCCTTTTCCGCCCGCGTCTCTTGGCACAAGGGGGGATGATGGCGCGATGGTTCGCCAGGGGGGATGATACTGGCCTGCTGAGGATCGGCGCTCTGCTGCTGGTCCTGGTCTGGACGGCGCTGGCGGTGGCCGGCCTCTTCTGGAATCAGCGCAAGGAAGAGCGGGAAACGGTAGAACTGGCGAGAGTCCAGGCCCGCACCCTGGCCGAGAAGATGATCGTCTATCGCCACTGGAACGCCCGTCACGGCGGCGTCTACGTCGAGGCGGACGAAACGACGCCTCCCAACCCCTATCTCTCCAATCTCCCCGAGCGGGATGTGGTCACCCCGTCCGGGCGGGTGTTGACCATGGTCAATCCCGCCTATATGCTGCGCGAGGTCTTTCAGCTCGAAACCAGCCTGCTCGGCCTTTCCGGTCGCATCACCAGCCTCCAGCCGATCAACCCCGCCAACGCTCCCGATGCCTGGGAACGGACCGCCCTGGCCCGTCTCGCCGCCGGCGAAAAAGAGGTCGCCGCCGTCATGGACGGCGATGCCGGCGACTTTCTCCGCTATCTGCTTCCCCTGAAAACCGAGGCGGAATGCCTCAAATGTCACGCCCATCAGGGCTACGAGCTCGGTAACCTGCGTGGCGGGCTGAGTGTCTCGGTGGCCATTGCTCCCCTGCGGGAGGTGCGTCGCCCCCGGCTCTGGCTGGCCTATGCCGGCACAGGTTTCTTCTGGCTTTTGGGGCTGGGGATCATTCTCGGCGGCGGTTGGCGCCTGGACAGCCAGGCGCGGCGGCGCAGTCGGGCTGAGTGCCGGGTCCGCTTCCTCGACCATCACGACCAGCTTACCCTGCTCCCCAACAAGGCCGCCTTTCTTGCCGAACTGGCGCGGGAAATCGACCGCTCCCGGCACCGGGACAACGGGGCCTTCGCCTTGCTTCTGATCGATATCGACGGTTTCAAGAAGATCAATCAAGCCCTCGGCCATGGCCGCGGCGACAGCCTGTTATGCCAGGTCGGGAAGCAACTCCAGCGGCTGGTGGGGGAGCGCGGCCTGGTCGGGCATTTAGGCGCCGGGGCCTTTCCCGTCATTTTCCCTTTGGGCGAGGCCATCATCGATGCCGGGCATTTGGCCCGGGAACTGATCTCCTCTTTCGCTTCCCCCTTTATCATCGACGGCCAGGAAATCTTCATCAGCTGCGGCTGCGGCATCACCTTCTTCCCCGACGACGGCGACGAACCCGCGGTGCTGCTGCAAAACGCCGCCGGCGCCCTGCAGGCGGCCAAAGCTCGGGGCCGGGGGCAGATCGGTTATTACGCTCCGGAAATGAATGACCGCGCCCTGGCACAGATGCGTCTGGAAAACGAATTGCGCCGGGCTCTCGACGGGGATGAACTGCTTCTCTATTATCAGCCTCAGGTCGATGCCGACAGCGGCCAGGTCATCGCCGCCGAAGCCTTGGTCCGCTGGCGCCATCCCCGACTCGGGCTGATCGCCCCCGATCGTTTCGTCCCCGTGGCCGAGGAAAGCGGTCTCTCCCTGGCTCTCGGCGACTGGGTAACGGCTACTGCCTGCCGTCAGCTACGGGAATGGCAGCGGCAGGGGAGGGCGCTTGTGCCGGTGGCGATCAATCTCTCCGTCAGCCAGTTTCAGCGCCCCGGGCTCGACGATTATATGCAGCGCAGGGTGGAAGAGGCAGGGATCGCCCCCGCCGATCTCATCCTGGAAGTCACCGAAGGAGTATTGATGCATCATACCCATCAGGTTCGTTCGACCATGGCGAATCTCAAGAAACTGGGTTTCCGCATCGCTATCGACGATTTCGGCACCGGCTATTCCTCCCTCAGTTACCTGAAACACTTTCCCATCGATGCTTTGAAAATCGATCAATCCTTTATCCGCGATCTGCCCGAGGATGCCGATAGCCGGGGGATTGTCGCCGCGATCATCGCCCTCGGGGCCAATCTCGGTCTCAAGGTGGTGGCCGAAGGGGTGGAGACACGGGAACAGTTCGATTATCTTCTTTCCCGGCGCTGCATCAACATTCAGGGCTATTACTACAGCCCGCCCCTCGCTGCCGAGGAGTTCGCCCAATGGCTCGATGCTCGGATGGGGCGCTGACTATTTTTGTCCCGTCCACATTCGGCTGTGGATGGCCATGTGGAAAAGTCCCATTCTTTTTTCTAACCCACCGTGCCTCGGGATGAATTGGCATTTTGCCTAATAAATAGGCAGATCATTTTACTCTATCGTCCTCTAATCTTCGCTGAGCCCCATCTTCCGCCTTTTCCATTGACTATTGCCCCGGCCCTGTGATATTCAAAAAAACATTTTGAAAACAGTAAGATAACGTTTTAAAACAAAAGTTTCGCGGGGCTGAACAGGGGTTTGATCCCGCCCATTGAAGGAGTTTTTCGCCATGTCGAACCTGCTGCATTTCACCATGGGCGCTCTGCTCGAAGATGCCGCCCGGCGTTTTCCCGAGAACGACGCCCTCGTCTATCCCGATCGCGGCCTGCGTCTCAATTACCGGGAGTTCGACGCCCTCTGCGACCGGGTCGCCAAGGGACTGCTGGCCATCGGGGTGAAGAAGGGGGAGCATCTGGCGATCTGGGCGACCAACGTCCCTGAGTGGGTTGTGTTGCAGTTCGCCACCGCCAAGATCGGCGCCGTGCTGGTCACCATCAATACCAGCTACAAGTCGGCGGAACTCGAATATATCCTCAACCAGTCCGACGCCACCACCCTCTTTCTGGTCAAGGGTTTCAAGGATACCGATTACGTAGCGACGGTAAACGCCGTTGTTCCTGAGCTGGCGACCACACCCTTGGGCCGTCTGAACAGCGCCAAACTCCCTTTTCTGAAGAATGTCGTCTTCCTCGGTGCGCCCGCCCCCGCCGGGATGCTCGCCTACGCCGAGTTGGAACGGTTGGGGGAAAAGATCGCCGACACCGAACTGGCGGCGGTGAAGGCCGGGCTCGACGAGTACGAAGTCATCAACATGCAGTACACCTCGGGGACGACCGGTTTCCCCAAGGGGGTTATGCTCACCCATCACAATCTCGTCAACAACGGCTTCAATATCGGCGAGTGCATGAAGTTCACCGAGAAGGATCGACTTTGCATTCCCGTCCCCTTCTTCCACTGTTTCGGCTGCGTTCTGGGCGTGCTCGCCTGCGTTACCCACGCCTCGACCATGGTGCCGGTGGAGACTTTCAATCCCGAAGCGGTGCTCAAGGCGATCGAGGCCGAACGCTGCACCGCCGTGCATGGCGTGCCGACCATGTTCATCGCCGAAATGGAGCATCCCGCCTTCCGCAAGTACGACCTCTCGACCCTGCGCACCGGCATTATGGCCGGCTCCCCCTGTCCCATTGAGGTGATGAAGCGGGTCATCCGTGACATGCACTGTTCCGAGATCACCATCACCTACGGCCAAACCGAATCGTCTCCCGGCATCACCATGACCCGTACCGATGATCCCATTGAATTGCGGGTGGCGAGCGTCGGTCGCGCCCTGCCCAACGTGGAAGTGAAGATCGTCGATATCGAGACCGGTGTGGCCCTTCCTCCCGGCAAGCAGGGGGAACTCTGCACCCGCGGTTACCATGTGATGAAAGGCTATTACAAGATGCTCGAGGAGACCGCCAAGGCCATTGACGGCGACGGCTGGCTGCATACCGGCGACCTGGCGGTGATGGATGAGAACGGCTACTGCAAGATCACCGGCCGCATCAAGAACATGATCATCCGCGGCGGCGAGAATGTCTATCCCCGGGAGATCGAGGAATTCCTCTACACCCACCCGAAGGTGGCGGACGTGCAGGTCTACGGCGTGCCCGACGTCAAATACGGCGAGCAGGTCATGGCGGCGGTGAAGCTGAAGGAGGGGGTGTCCTGTAACGAAGAAGAGATCAAGGACTTCTGCCGGGGACGCATCGCCAACTACAAGATTCCCCACTACGTCAAATTTGTCGACGAGTACCCGATGACCGCCAGCGGCAAGATCCAGAAATTCAAGCTGCGGGAAATGGCCATTCGCGAACTCCGCCTCGAAGACGCCGCCGGGGTGGAGACAGCTTAAATTCAGACCGAAGGCTGAAGACTGAAGGCTGAAGGAATCGTTTTCCCTTCGGACTTCAGTCTTCAGTCTTTTTCCGAAGGGAAAAATCCATGCGCCTTACTCCCGCGAGCGAACTGGAAGCTCGCTGTAAAAAACTCCAGGCCTTGATGGAACCGGCCGGTCTCGACGCCGTGCTGATAATCCAGAGTGCCGATCTTTTCTATTTCACTGGCTCCGTGCAGCAGGGGGCGCTCTATGTTCCCGCCGACGGCGAACCCCTCTATCTCGTCCGCAAGGATTACGGCCGGGCGCGGATGGAATGCGGCCTGCGCGAGGTTCATCCCTTCACAAGCCCGAAGGACATTCCCGCTCGCCTCGCCGACTTCGGTCATTCTTTACCTCAGCGTCTGGGCATGGAGCTCGACGTAGTGCCGGTGGCCCTTTTTCAGCGTTTCCAGGCGGCCTTGCCTGTGGCGAAAGTGAGCGACGCCACGCCGCTCATCCGCACCGTGCGGGCGGTCAAATCCGCCTACGAAATCGACATCATGAAGGATGCCGCCCTGCAGGTGGATAAGGTCTACCAGCGGGCGAAAGAGGTCATCCGCGTTGGTATCACCGACCTGGAACTGGCCGCCGAGTTGGAGTTCGTCGCCCGCAAGGAAGGCCACCAGGGGATCACCCGTATGCGCGCCTTCAACAACGAACTCTTCTTCGGGCACATCTTCTCCGGCGTCGATAGCGCCGCCCCGGCCTTTCTCGATACCCCCCTCGGCGGCATGGGGGTCAATCCCTCCATCGGCCAGGGGGCGAGCTACAAGTCGATCAAGGCCAACGAGCCGATCATCGTCGACTTCGCCGGTGCTTTCGACGGCTACCTGGTTGACCAGACCCGGGTCTTCTGCATCGGTGGGTTGCCCGAGTCGCTGCGTAAGGCCTATGCCGACATGTGCCAAATTCAGGAACGGCTCAAGGAGATCGCCCGCCCCGGCGTTAGCTGGGGGGCGCTCTACGATGACTGTCACCACCTCGCCTGCGAGCTCGGCTACGCCGATCACTTCATGGGCTCGAAGGGGGCCCAGGTTTCCTTTATCGGCCACGGCATCGGCGTCGAGATCGACGAATATCCCTTCATCGCCCGCGGCTTCAACGAACAGACGCTGGAAGAAAACATGACCTTCGCCTTCGAGCCGAAAGCGGTCTACCCCGGCCTCGGCGCCGTCGGCATCGAGAACACCTTCCGCGTCGGCGGTCAGGGCCTGAAAAACATCACCTTCAGCAATGAGGAATTGGTGATTTTGTAGGATTGGTGACCAGTGCCAGGTGACAAAATCAAAACGGCCCCTTCCAGAAAACCGGAAGGGGCCGTTTTTGCGGTGATCCTCACTCCTCACTCCTCACTCCTCATTGAACCACCGATTTCCACCGCCAGCCGCTCAAGTAGGCGGTTCTGGGCGGCGACGAGGGTTTCGATACTCTTCCCGGCTGGTTCGCTGTAGGTGGCGGTGCGACTGAGGATCAGGGTGCCGTCGGCGGTGTGCAGGCTCCAGCGCGCTTGCAGATCGGCCGTGGCGCCGTGGCGGCCGTCGAAGCGGCTGACGGCGAGGCGGATCTGCCGCTCGGGGTGAAAATCCGTGGGCCAGGGATGGGTTTCGACGCGTGGGCTTTGCGTCAACCGGGCGAGGTTTTCGCGCAGCACGCGCCGCACCTGGCCTTCGAGGGGGGCGGCCCAGCGGTGCAGTTCCTGGATATCGAGACGGTTTTCGCCGCTGCGCAGCATCAGCTGCGGGCGGTCGAGGGCTTCCGGGAACTCGCTGAGAGTCAACCCCAGGGTCAAGGGGATGACTGTCCCCGGTGCGGCAAGGCCGGGGCTCAAGGTATAGAAGGCGGCGGGCGGCGTGGTCGCGCAGCCGAGCAGGCCGAGCAGGAGCAGATAAGGCAGATAACGGATCATGGGGCGGTCCCTTTCTTGCCGCGCAGCAGCGATTCGGGGTGGCGTTCGAGATAGTCGGTGAGGTCGCGGATGCCTCGCGCCGCCTTGGAAAATTCCTCCAGTGCTTTACGGGCGTCGCTGCTCAAGGGGGAGTCGGAGCCGAAGTTGGCCCGCAGCTCGTGCAGGGTGCGTTGCATCTCTTCGATGGCGGACTTCGCCGCCGGCGCCAGTTCGCGGTCGAGATGGCCGGTCAAGTCTTTCAAGCCGCTCAGGGTGGTGTCGAAGGATTCAAGGGTGCCCGTCGCCGCCTTCAAGGTCTGGTCGAGACTCGCCAGATCCTGTTCCACCCCGGCAGCGAGACGGTCGAGGGGCAGGTCGTCGATCTTTTTCAGAATCCGCGTGACCGTCCCGGTCAACTCTTCGAAGGGGGTAGGGATGGTGGGGATGCGCGGATAGGGATCATCCTCGCTCCGCGCAAGCCTCGGCACCTTGGGTTCGATGGAGAGGGCAATGGCGAGCTGGCCGGTGAGCAGGTTGGCCTGTTTCAGCTGGGCGGTCAGCCCCTTGTCGATGAGCTTCGGCGTGAGATCTTCGGGATAAAGCTTGCCGTCGCCGGTGAGACGGATGCGCTCCGGCTCGATTTCCACCACCACGGGAATGCGGAACTCCATCTTTTCAGTGTCGAATTCGAGTTCGACGGAGACCACCTGGCCGACGCGGATGCCGCGAAACTCCACCGGAGCGCCGGGCACGAGGCCGCGCACCGACTCGTTAAAGTAGAGCAGGTAGCGCTGCTTGAGGTGATGCACCGGTTCCAGCGAGGCGCGGCGGTTGGGGTAAAGGATGAACTGACTGTTCTCCCCGGCGATCTCCCCGGTTTTGGTCGGCTCGGGCGAGGCGAAGGCGATACCGCCGGAGACGATGGTCAAGAGCGATTCGCTGTCCACCCGCAGGCCGTTGGCGTCAAGGGCGAAATCGAAGCCGTCGGCGTTCCAGAACCGGGTGCCGGTCCGCACCCGCTCGTGGTGCGGCGCCTCGATGAAGATGCCGAGTTCGATCTCTTCGCTCGTTTCGCTCAGGTGGTAGCTGATGACCCGGCCGACCTGGATCTGCCGGTGATAGACCGGGGAGCCGACATCGAGGGAGCCGAGGCGCTTGGTTTTGAGGATGTACTTGCGCCCCGGCTGGTCGCCGGTGAGCGCCGGCGGGGTTTCCAGGCCGATGAAATGGCTGGCCGGGGTCTTGCCCCGGCCGGGGGCGAGAGCGATGTAGGCGCCGGAAAAGAGGGTGCCCAACCCCGACACCTCGCCGGCGGCGACCCGCGCCCGCACCACCCAGAACTGGCTGTCATCGACCAAAAAAGGCGCGGCGCGGCGGTCCATGCGCGCCGAGACCAGCACATGGGTCAGATCCTCGTCCAGGCGCACCGCCTCGACCAGACCGATATCCACATCGCGGTAGCGGATCTTGGTCTTGCCCGCCTCCAGGCCGGTGGCCGAGTCGAAGCGGATGGTGATTACCGGCCCCCGGTCGTTGACCGCCTTCACCGCCAGCCAGGCGGCGATGACGGCGGCGACGATAGGGATGATCCAGATCAGCGACGGCAACCGGCGGCGTCTCACCACCACCTCGGCCGCTTGCGGTTGTTCGGTCGTTTCGGTCATGGGGTGTTTTATCCTTGAAAAAGCTATTTTGTGCGAGGCGGCAATCTGCCCATGAAGCCTCCCCCTTTGAAAAAGGGGGAACGAGGGGGATTTGCTTGTAAGCGCCCCCTGTTAAATCCCCCCCAGCCCCCCTTTGTCAAAGGGGGGAGCGAACGTAAGGGCGCAGCATGCTGCGCCCTTACCTGCCGAATCAACGAATATTACTGTAGGGTCGCACCGCGTGCGCCCTGTTCGGTCCGCGTCCTCCGCCTCGATTCGGGCAGGGTGCGAATTTCACCAAAGAGTTTGAACCGGGGATCGCCGGATTTTTTCGTCTTTTGTGATAAGGGGGATATCGTGATGAAGTGCCGAGGCGGCAATCAGACGATCCGGCATGTCGGGAACATCGTTGCGGGGGATCTCTCTAACGGCAAGGGCGGCATTCAGATCGACCGTATCGACGACGAGTCCGGTAGCGGGGTCGTCAACGGCTTCCAGTAATAATTCGAGGGCTTCTCGTGGAATTCTGCCCTTTTCGACAAGGTAAACGATTTCGACAATCGTGATGGCCGAAATATATAATTTACTGTGGGTTTTCCCGGTCTGCTCGATGGCTTCCGAGGCGATTGGCGATAGCTTTTCAGGTTCGGACAGAAGCCAGATCAGGGTATGGGTATCAAGGTAAATATCGCTCATTTTTCGTTGCCTCTGGGGAAATTCTCCCACAGTTCTTTACGGAGATCCGAGATTTCCCGTTCTGAGATATGAACGGAAAATCGACTCCAGAGGTTTTTCAGGCTGCGGCGTTCGCTCTTCACCGTTTTTGTTTTTAGAAATTCAATAAAATCAATAATCTCAGATTTTTTTTCGGGTGGAAGGGCGCGCAGAGATTCAAGGATTTTTTTTTCTTCAGCAGATTGTCTGGCCATGAGAACCCCCTTGCTCGATTTGTAGACAAAATCTAGCATTTGTCCGAACACCTGTCAAAACAGACGGAGAGTTGCAGGGTGCGTACATACTCTGATTATTACAGGGATGAAAGGGATGCATGGGATACAACCTGGAAAGCCGGTTGTCGGACCCGCGAACAGGCGAACGTAGGGGTAGGCCCTTCGGCTCCACTCAGGGTGCGGAAAAGACTCTAATTATTACATGGATGAAGGGGATGCAAGGGATAAAATTCGGAAAGCCTTATCCCCTTCATCCCCTTTATCCCTGTTGAAACGCCTTTGCTTTTGCCCTCTTCGACTCCGCTCAGGGACTGGGCTGGGTCTGGGGAAATTTGTTCTGGTCAAACACTTAAAACCTGATGCCTGAAGCTTGAAACTATCCTTTAATATACTGATTTCTCGGTGTTCTCTGTGACTCTGTGGTGAGAAAGATCTTTACTTTCTTCCCCCATCCGGTCCCAAATCAATCGCGGATCGAAGGCCATGGCGGCGAACATGGTCAGGACCACCACCAGGGCGAAATGGGGGGCGGCGGGACCGGCTTCGATGTTGGCCAGCGCCCCGAGTTTGACCAGGGCGACGAGGATCGTCACCACGTAGATGTCGACCATCGACCAGCGGCCGATGATTTCGGTCATGCGGTAAAGTCGGGTGCGTTCTGCCGGCCGCCAATGGCTGCGCCGTTGCACCGAAATCAGCAGGTAGGCAAGCACCAGCAGCTTGAGCAGGGGGACGAAGACGCTGGCGATGAAAATGACCAGGGCGATGGGCCAGCTGCCCGAAGCGAAGAAATAGAGCACCCCGCTCATGATGGTGTCGCTCTGCACCTTGCCGAGAAAGCCGGTGTGGGTCATCGGCAGCAGATTGGCGGGAAAGTAGAAGATCACCGCCGCCAGCACCAGTGCCCAGCAGCGCGCCAGGCTGTCGGTCTTGCGCCCATGCACGCCGGCGCCGCAGCGCGGGCAGCGGTGCCCGGTGGCGGCAAGCTCTCCGACGGGGATCAGCCGATTGCAGACATGGCAGGCGGCCAGTCCGGCCTCTTTCGCGGTCAGGGCCATCAGCGGTTCTCCAGCGCTTCCCAGACCAGGTGCGGGTCGATGGCGGCGAAGGCGGCGGTGAGGACGACGATCAGCGCGCCGAAGGCATAGACCGCCACCCCCGGCACAATCGTCGCCATGCTCGCCAGTTTCACCAGCGACACGAGAATGCCGAGCATGAAGACTTCCATCATGCTCCAGGCCCGCACCCGCGCCATCACCCGCCAGACCGGCGCCAGCAGGCGCGGGCGGCGGCCCAGGCGCAAGGGGGCGAAAACATAGAGCAGGGCGCACAGTTCCACCAGCGGCAGCAGCAAGGTGGTCAGCGCGACCAGCGCCGCCACCAGATAGACCTCTTCCCGGTAGAGCTCGAAAATCCCCGTCGCCAGGGTCATCTTCCGGGTCAGTCCGGCCTTTTCGATGGCGAGAAAGGGGAAGGTGTTGGCGACGATGAAGAGGATCAGGCCGGTGAGGGCGAGGGCCAGGGTGCGGTCGAGGGGATTGCGCTTGTAGCGGTAGAGAATTGCCCCGCAACGGGCACAGAGCGCGACCCCACCGGGGGGCAGGGGACGAACCTCGTGCAACAGGTCGCAGCAATGGCAGGCAATGCGTTTATCCAAGGGAAACTCCAGCGAAAGTCCGTTGCTTTATACTCTATGAACTCTCCCGCCACTAAACACCTGCCGGTGTTGTAGTGGGGGTTTCCCGGTTCCGCGAAGACGGCGCTCGGGGCGTTGGCTCCCGAACGGCTGACACCTTCTCCCCGGGCGTAACTTCGGACCGTTCCGGCCCTAGTTGTTTCCGTATGCCGCTGCGGCGCGGCGCTTTGAACTCGATCTCCCCCGCAAGAAGTAACCGCACACCCCGGAATTTGACGACTCCGGCGGCGTTAAAATCGGCGTTCTCGGCGTGTCCGCAGCGTTGACAGGCGAATTCGGCTTGGGTGAGCCGATTGCCCGGGGAAGTGAAGCCGCAGAGGCGGCATTCCTGCGAACTGTGGTGAGGCGGCACGACGATGGCGAGCTTGCCCATGCGCCGGGCCTTGTAACGGGTGAACTGATGAATCCGGCCCCAGGCGCTGTGCAGAATCGCCCGGTTGAGTCCGGCTTTCTGGCGGACGTTGCGCCCCGGTTTATCGACGGTCCCCTTGGCCGAGCGGGTCATGTTTTTTGTCCGCAGATCCTCGAAGACGAACAGCCGGGCCTGAAGATCGTCCACCAGGGCTCGACTGGCTTTGTGAGCCATGTCGGAACGGACCCGGGCTTCGTAGAGGGCATACCGGGCCGCCCGCTGATGGGCCTTGGTTCTCCGGCGCGAACCCTTTTCCCGCCGGGCGGCGATCTTCTGCCAGCGTTTGCGGTGGCGCTCGGCTCCGGTCAACCGCTTTTTCTGGATGGGAGAGAAATCGAACCGGCTGCCGTCGCAGACCGCCGCCGGAATTGCCACGCCCCGGTCGATGCCCCGGGCCGCCTGAAGCAGAGTCTCTTCGCCCAACCGTTGAAGCTCGGCGGCGATCTGGGCTTCGGTCTGTTCCGGCGCTCCGTCCTCGACGGCGAAGGACAGATGCCATTGTCCCGATTCGACGCTGAGAATAATCGACGCGGGCGTCTTCTCGACCGGCCGGTGCGCTCTTACCGGGATCTCGCCCAGAGGGAACTTTTTGCTTCCAACCGCCAAGCGGATTCCGTCTTCGTGAGGGGCCAACTCGAAGAGCTCGCGGGTGAGCAGGACCGATTGCCGACCCTTGCGGGATTTGATTTTCGGGCGGCCCTGGCAGGCCCCGGAGAAGAACCGTTGGTACGCCTGCCGCCAGCGGTAGGCTCCGTTTCGCAACACGACGGCAGGGACTTCCCGCAGAAAGGCGGTCTGTTCGGTGATGAAATGGGCATACTGCTGATCCCGGGGGATCGGCTCTCCGCACAACGCCGGAGATTTCCGGTGGAACCGGCGGAAATAGCGGTCCTCGCCGACCTTGGCGTTGTAAATGAACCGTTGGCAACCGATCCAGCGCAAAAGGATCTGCTGCTGTTCTGGCGTCGGGTAGATGCGGAATTTATTGCCGATTTGCATACTGTTATGATACATTAAGCCGCATGGGAAATCAAACAACAAAATCGCTAAGTCATGCCGTCTATTCGATTAGGCTGCATATTGTTTTCGTCACCAAATATCGGCGGCGAGTGCTCTCCCCGCCGATTCTCGACTATCTCAAGACGGCGTTCTCCGAGATTCTGGACGACTGGCGATGCGAGTTGATCGAGTTCGGCGGCGAGGCCGACCATGTCCATCTGCTGGTATCCATCCATCCGGCGCTGGACATTTCGGTCTTGGTCAACAACCTGAAAACCGCATCGGCCCGGAGAGCCCGGAACCGCTTCGCGGAGCATATCTCCCAGTTTTATTGGAAGCCGGCCTTCTGGCACCGGGCTTATTTCGTTGGCAGCGTCGGGGAAGTATCGCTGGAAACGATCCGGCGGTACATCGAGGCCCAGGGCATGAAGGAAAAACCGCGAAAATCAAAACCCCTCGCTTGACCCGCCTCCTGGCGCTGCGCGTCTAGCAGGGGGAATGCGCTCGGTTTTGTTCAATCGGGGGGAGTCAACGGCATGTGGCGGGAGGGAGGATGCGGTCCATCAATCATCACCACAGAGCGCACAAAGGACACCGAGAAAATCCCCTTGATTTTTTCACCCCGCCTCTTTATTTTAGGATATAAAATAAAGTTAAAATAAAGCTGAATCTTATTTTAGGTTCGAGGCATTCAGGATGAAGCGAGAACTCCAAGGCAGATACGTGACCATATCGACGGTGGGGGAGAAGGCCCGGGCCTTTGTGCCCGCGCCGCTGCCGCCGCGTCCGCCTATCGACTGGACGCCGGAGCTGCGCGGCAAGTTCGATCAGGCGCTGCTCGCCCTTGGGCGGCTGGACAGCGTCTCGACCCTGCTGACGGATACCTCGCTCTTTCTCTACATGTACGTCCGCAAGGAGGCGGTGCTCTCTTCGATGATCGAGGGGACGCAGTCGTCCCTGTCCGATCTGCTGCTCTTTGAGTTGGATCAGGTGCCCGGCGTGCCGCTGGATGATGTGCGGGAGGTCAGCAACTATGTCGCCGCCCTTGACCAGGGTCTGCGCCTGCTGAAAGAAGGGCTGCCGCTGTCGCTGCGGCTCTTCCGCGAGATTCACGGCGTGCTGTTGGCCAAGGGCCGGGGGAACAACCAGACTCCGGGTGAGTTCCGGCGCAGTCAGAACTGGATCGGCGGCACTCGGCCGGGCAACGCGGCCTTCGTTCCGCCCCCCGCCGAAGAGGTGCCGGAGTGCATGAGCAAGCTCGAGCTTTTCCTCCACGACCAGCCGGAGCCGACGCCGGTCTTGCTCAAAGCGGCGCTGGCCCATGTGCAGTTCGAAACGATCCACCCGTTCCTCGATGGTAACGGTCGTCTGGGTCGGCTGCTGATCACGTTGCTGTTGTGCGAGCAGCGGGTTTTACGGAAGCCGATGCTCTACCTCAGCCTCTACTTCAAGACCCATCGTCAGTATTATTACGAGTTGCTGGGCAACGTGCGGCTGACCGGCGACTGGGAAGCCTGGCTCGATTTCTTCGCCGAGGCGGTGATCGTCACCGCCGGCCAGGCGGTGGAAACGGCCCAGCAGCTTCTCGACCTGTCGAACCGGGATCGCGACAAGATCAGCGGCCTCGGCCGGGCGGCGGCGACCACCCTGCAGGTTCACCGGGCACTGATGGAACATCCCATCGCCACATCCAACTCGCTGGTGGAGAAGACCGGCATCACCCCGGCCACGGTCAACAAGGCCCTCGGCCATCTGGTGCAGCTCGGCATCGTCAAGGAACTGACCGCCCAGAAACGCAACCGCCTGTTCAGTTACGCAGGCTATATCGAAATCATGAATCGCGGCACGGAGCTTCCGGGTGGATAGATCGTCCCTCGCCCCAATCGGGCGCACATCGGTGCGATTCGGAAGCTGGTAGGATGCGGTGACGAAGGAACCGCATCGTTTCCCGTTCCGGTGACAATTATTGTCAAAACCCCTGCCGCAAAATGTTGAGGTTCTCTTACTTTTATCTGACAGGGGCGGATATATTTTTCTTAAGCCTTGAAATTCCGTAGGTTAATGCTATATCAAAAGGCAACGTCGCATTTGGCACGCCGATTGTATACAGACAAGGCATACAAACCAATTCAAGATGAGCGACCCGGCAAGTGGACTGACCGGTCACCCTTTGGCGGCGCTCCCGTTCTTCAACCCGAAAGGAGAAAAAACACATGTTGAACAAATTCAGAAAGTCTGAAAAGGGTTTTACCCTGATCGAGCTGCTGATCGTCGTCGCGATCATCGGCATCCTGGCGGCGATTGCTATCCCGCAGTTCGCTAGCTATCGGCAGAAAGCGTACAACTCTGCGGCCAACTCGGACCTGAAAAACATTAAAACCGGCATGGAAGCCTATATGGCTGACAATCAGGAATACCCTGTTGATCTCAGTTATCGTTAATAATTCTACCCTTCAATAAAAAAGGAGTTCGTTCATGAAAAAAATACTAATAATTAGTGCTGCACTTCTTTTGTTCGGAACCTCTGCTTTTTCTGCTAATACGCTCGATATGGATTTGAGCTCTAAGGATACAACGGGGAAAACTGTTTATGGATCCTCAGATGATGCTACAGCGAGTACTGCGACTAACATCGGGAAAACTTCAACAGGTGTAGGCGTTGCCGCTCTTAGCGGTGTGAATGGTTATGCCTTGGTCGCTCAGCATATGAATGGAACTAAGACTTACGGTAGTTATTTCGATAGTACCGCTATCTATCAGACTATCGGGGATGTTGTCGTTGGGACTGAAGCCGATACCCCCACAGCTAGTGATAGTTCTGAGTTCGATGCCACAACTTGGCGCGCAATGTAAAAATCGATTACTTTCACAAAAAAAACGGGATGTTTAGGCATCCCGTTTTTTTTTAAAAAAATATTATTTTGTCCAATGTAAATTAAGAAGAGGTTTCATGTTTAGCATTACGTTACGGGGAATTTTTCGGGATCGGATTTTTCAAGGGATTCTCACTGCTTCACTGATTTTCTTGGTGATTCCTTCCATTAGTACTCTTTCCATGCGTCAGGTGACGGAGCTCTCGCTGACCCTTTGTCTTTCCCTTGAGTCGTTTATTTTATTACTACTGGCGGTTTTTCTTGGCGGTATTTCTCTGTGGAAGGACATGGAGCGACGATATACGCATAGTGTTCTTACACTTCCTCTGAGCAGAACAAGGTACTTGTTAAAACGTTTTTCTGGGATTTCTTGTTTTTTGTTATTGGCCGCTGCTTTGCTTGGCCTACTTTCCATTTTGGTGGTTTTTTTTGTCTCTCTCGGTTACCCGCCGGATCGCCCTGTCGTTTGGGTTAATGTCTTGGCGGCTATTGGCTTCGACGCCCTCAAATGTATTTTGCTGGTAGCGATCGCCATGTTTTTTTCGTCGGTGAGCACATCTTTCTTCCTGCCTATCTTCGGCACGATTGCGACCTTTCTGGTTGGCGGCGCCAGCCAGCAGGCCTATGACTATGTCCATTCTTCAGCCGGACAAACGCTTTCTCCATTGGTGCGGCAAGCGGCCTCGGCTCTTTATTATATTCTTCCGAACTTTTCCGCTTTCGATCTCAAAGTCAATGCTATTTATGCTTTGCCTCTCGACCTGCCGGGGTTGGGTCTGACTTTGGGCTATTTTGTTGTCTATACAGCTATGGCCTTGACGTTGGCCGCTTTAATCTTCACTCGGCGCGAATTGGGGTAGGTAGCAATGATCTCGGTTCGTCGATATTTACTGCTTTTTACGTTCTTGGTTCTGATCTTTGGTACGATCATTGGACCTTTCTCCCGACATATGGGCCAAAAGCCTTATGCTGAAAAATTGGGGCTGATTCCCAGGTCGGAAGTTCTTAAGGCCCTGTTTCCCGACTACCAGGAACTGGTTGGAACATCGATTCTGACCAAGGTTTTTCTCTATTTTGGAACGTTATCTGAAATATCGAATGTACGGAAACTAGCTCAAATCGCTGATTATCCGTCCATGTCACGAGCCGTGCATGCCGCCTTGCAGCTTGATCCCTATAATATGGACGGCTATTATTTCGGGCAGGCGATTCTTTCCTGGGATGTCGGTCAGCACCAACTGGCCAACGAACTCCTTGAATACGGCATGAAATACCGCACCTGGGACTGGCAACTACCTTTTTTTGCCGGGTTCAATTACGCTTACTTTTTAAAGGATTACGATTCAGCTGCGCGCATGTATATGCGTGCCGGCGAACTTTCAGGGGAATCTCTCTTCACGCGATTGGCCGGACGCTATCTGCAGGAATCCGGGGAAACCCGCATCGCAATCGATTATCTTGCCTCGTTGGAAAAGGGCGCTCGGAATCCGGTGATTAAAAAGACATTCAGTGTACGTATTGCCGCATTCGAGGCCGTTTTGGCTATCGAACAAGCTCGTGATCGTTTTTCCGAAGCAGAAGGCCGGTTACCTGACAGTATTCATGAACTGCTCAAATCCGGTTTTCTTGCCGAGATCCCTGCTGACCCCTATGGGGGCACATTCTATTTCGATGAAAGCGGGCAGGTTCGTAGTACCAGCAAGTTCAGCTTTTCTACTCAGTCTTCAAACCCTGCGTCGAATCCATCGACGGTTCCGGATTCAGCCGAGTGAGCCAAGTGTCAATTCTTCCTATTCAAATCAGCTACCTGTCAAAAATCTATCGAGGTAAAAAGGGAAAGCGGGTGAACGCTTTGACCTCCCTTTCCCTGGAAATCAAGCCGGGTGAAGTGTTCGGTTTTCTCGGCCCGAATGGAGCGGGTAAGAGTACCACCATCAAGACATTGATGGGGCTGATCAGGCCTACAGCCGGTGATGCCCGACTTTTCGGAGTGCCGGTGGCTGACCCGGCGGCGCGCAAGCGGGTCGGTTATCTGCCCGAAAATCCGGCGTTTTACGACTTTCTCACGGCGCGGGAGTATTTGCGCTTTGTCGGTGAGGCTTTCGGCATGTCAAATGCCGCGATCCTTACCGAAAGTAACCGAGTGCTTACCCTGTTGGATTTGCAGGCCGCCGCTGATCGCCCCATGCGGGGTTACAGCAAGGGCATGGTGCAAAGGTTAGGATTGGCCCAGACCCTGCTGCATGATCCTGATCTGTACATTCTCGATGAGCCGATGAGCGGTCTTGACCCCATTGGTCGGGCGTTGGTCAAGGAGATCATTCTCGATCTCAAGAAACGTGGGAAAACGGTCTTTTTCAGCACCCATGTTACCGCCGATGCTGAGCGGGTTTGTGACCGTATCGGAGTGATCGTCAACGGAGTGTTGCAGGAAGAACGAGTGGTCAGTGACCTGTTGCGCGAAGGGGTGGATGGCTATTTCTGCCGGTTGTGCGGTGTCGCCTTGGCGTCCGTGAGTTCGTTCGGGGCGGTTGATTGTGGCGACGGCATCGTTGAGATTTTTGTACCCCGTGACCGATTCGATGCGTTTGCCGCGCAAATGCTGGCTACCGGAGGTTCCTTCGATCTGATCGAACCGCATCGCCGTGATGTTGAGGATTATTTCCTTTCCCTGGTCCGTGATTCCAAGGGTGTTTCATGCGGTTGAAGCTGTGGCATGGCCTGCTGATTACCTGCCTGTTGACGCTGCTGGTTTATTATCCGACCTTGCATGCAGGTTACAACTCGGTCGATGACCTTAAAATGATCAACGGCATCGAAAATGCCGGACCTTTCGACTTGCAGAAGCATTTTTTCCCCGATTCGAAACGCTATTATTATCGGCCGTTAAACAGTCTGACTTTTTATTTCGATCGAGATGTCTGGGGCACGCTACCCTCGTTCATGCACCTGGAAAATATTCTGCTGCACCTTGGCTGCGCCCTCTTGGTCTATGCCATTACCCGCCGCTTGACCCGTCTGTTCGACCACTCTGAAGAAATCATTCCCCTCTTTGCTGCCTTGTTTTTTGCCTTGCATCCATTGACGGCCGAATCGGTTTGCTGGATTTCCGGCCGCACCGATCCGCTGTCGGGATTGTTCATGTTGCTCGCGGTCTGGTTGACCCTGATTGGTTTGCAGTCCCGCAATCTTCTGGCTTCGATTGGCGCGGGGGTGGCTTTGCTCTTGGCTTGTCTTGCCAAGGAGGTGGCGGTTTTTATCTTGCCGGGTCTGTTCTGGATGGTGGTGGTTTATCCCGAGCAGGGCCTTTCGTTTATAGGTCGTTTGAAGCGGCAGTGGTTCGCCTTGACGGCACCGGTGCTGGCGACGGTCGGTTATTTCGTTATTCGTCATTTGGCCATAGCTCGGGACACCGGGGTCAGTACGGCGCTTAAGGGCGTTGCCGCCGGCGATTACGATCTGTTGAATAAAATCCGCGTGGCGTTGAAGGTTTATGGCTTCTACTTCAAGAAACTGCTCATCCCTTGGCCGTTGAACTTCGGCATTATAGAAGTCTCCGGCTGGTATGTGTTGGCTGGGCTGCTGCTGGCGGGAGTGCTTTTCTGGCTGGCTGTACGGCGGCGGGTTCTGGAAGCTTTTGGCCTGATGGCTTTTTGTGTGCTGGCGCCGGCGGTTCTGGTACCCTTCGGCAAAATGGCCTGGACTCCCCTGGCCGAACGTTATCTTTATACTCCGGTGGCGCTTTTCGCGCCGATGGCGAGTATCTATCTGTTTCGCGGCCTGGCTCGATTGCGCCCCTTGCTCCAACGGCGTGGCTCGCAAGCGTTGATTCTCCTCTTGCTGGTATTCTTCGCCTCGACCCTGCACCGTGCCTGGATCTGGCAGGACAACGAGCGTCTGTATCGCGACACGGTGGCGAAGAGCCCTAATCTGCCGGCTGCGAAAGCGGAACTGGCCTCGGCTTTACTGCGCAAGGGGAAGATGGAGGAATCGGAAGCGATTCTGGTTCAAATGCAGAAGGATAATCCGACGAGCGGGTATCTGGTCGACGATTTTAATCTGGCGCAACGTTATGCTGCCCGTGGTGATCATGCCCAAGCCCGTGATCTGCTGATTATCCATCTGGACAAGAAACACAAGAAATATCATGATCTGCTTCTGGCGCTGGTCAAGATCAACGATGCCCGTCTGGGCACGGTTACCGAGCAAGAACAACGGGAAATCCAACGGGAGTCCCTTGACTGGTTGCTTGAAGCCCAGCGGGTGCGGCCGAATGCCTTTACTCGTTACCGGATCGGCAAATACCAACTGCAGTTGGGGGATGAAGAAGCTGCGCTCGAATCATTCCGGGCGGCTTTGGAGAAAGCCCCGGCCGATGCCCATTATCTGCAAGCGGCTAAAACATTTATCAAGAAACTGGAAGGGTCATGAACCCCTGGGTTGTGCTCAAGCTGCTGCGCCCCCACCAGTGGCTGAAAAACCTCCTTCTTTTCTTCCCGCCCTTTCTGGGGGGCAGTCTTTTTTTGCCGGGGGTGTGGCAAAAGGGTCTGGCCCCCTTTGTCGCTTTTTGTCTCGCTTCTAGCGCTACCTATGTTTTCAACGATCTGCGCGACTGCGAAAGCGACCGGGTGCATCCGCGCAAGCAGCATCGGCCGTTGGCCAGTGGCGCGGTGTCGCCCTTGTTTGCTGTCGGCTTGGCCGTGGGGATGCTCGCGGTTTCGCTGGTTTTAGGCTGGGGCATCTCTTTGCCTTTTATTGGCTGGCTGCTGGCTTATCTTGGCCTGTCCTTTGCTTATTCATTTGCTTTGAAAGACCAGCCGGTTTTCGATATTTTCTGTATCGCCTCGGGTTTTGTCTTTCGCGTCTTCGCCGGTGGCGTGGCCTTCGATGTCAAGGTTTCGGACTGGCTCTTTCTCACGGTCTTGCTGTTGGCGATCTTTCTCAGTTGCGGCAAGCGGTTGAGCGAGAAGCAACTCCTCGGCGAGGCGTCCGCCGACCATCGCAAGGTGCTGGAAGGGTATCCCCCAGGAACGCTGGAAGGGTACATGTACATTTCCGGCGCGGCGGTGCTGGTAACCTACACCCTGTACGTCATCACCAATCATCGCTTGGTCTATACCGTGCCGCTCTGTTGTTTAGGTCTGTTTCGTTACCTGCTCATCGTCAAACGCGGCCAGAGTGGCGATCCCACCGAATCGCTTCTGAAAGACCCCGTGATGTTTCTGGTGGGGTTGGTGTGGTCGATCCTGGTGGGTTACTGGATTTATTTGGGGTATTAACTCAACTTTCGCAGCAGCATGACAGGGCCTAAAGTCTTGAAATCAAATTGATCTTTCAAAAGACATGGGCCGGAAGTAGCGTTGCTCGTCGCAACAAGGCCGGTATCTGGGCCATGAAGTCCTCCAGCATCCCCCTTAGCGGGGCGGTCGTGAGTTCGGCGAAGGCCTTCAATCCCTGCTCCTGATGGCTCAAGAGCAGTCGGAGTGCTTCGGCAAAACTGACCTGCCTCAACTCATCGCATCCGGCATGAAACAAGGTTCCCAGGGTGCGCGGATCGTTGTGCGTGCGCCGGGCAACCTCCAGCATGATATAGCGGGAGAAAACAATCGTCGTATGGGCGACCAGCGCATCGTAGCTGCGGCTCTGAAATCCCTTGGCTAACCGCAGATAGCTCTTGGTAATTTTGAAAAACACCTCGATGTCCCAGCGCCGCGTGTAGAGCTTGGCGATCTCTTCGTCGGCAAGGTTGACATCGGTGGACAGCAATGCCAGCCACTTTCTGGTACTGCGATTTCGGACGAAGACGATTTTGGCCATGACGGCCTTCCCCTGGTCATCCGTGCCCAGCTCAACAAGAACCGAGGCCAGAATCTTCGCCCGGCCGCTACGCTTGCGGACGCTCTTGTACAGATCGCCGAGGGTGAGGTCGACCCCCTGATAGCCGTAGGTGATGGTCTTCATGGCCTTGAGCATGCAGATAACCTGCTGCTTTTGTTGGAGCAGCCCGAGGATCGTTGCCGGGAAGGCGAACCAACTGTCGAAGAGCAAGTAATCGGCGGTGATACCGCTATGGCGGGCTTGCATCACCAGGTCCTTGAGCGCTTCCGGAGCCTTGCGCAGACTCTCGGCCCGGCGCTTGAAACCGTTGGTCCGTTTGTCGATCTCGGCCATCGGCATCAGGCGATTTTTCTCCTTGGCGGAGCTCAGCAGGCTGAACGATACCGGCACACAGGTGGAGCCATCGGACCAGCCCAGCGTCAGCAACCGGAACCCGCGGTAGTAGCGATTCTCGTTATGATCGTGGACACGGGCCAGAAGCTCCACTTTTTTGCTGCGGTTGCGGTTTTAGAGCGAGTCATCGACGATGAAAACCTTCGGCGTCTGCTCCGACGTCAGCGGCAGAATCTGCTTGCGGATCACTGCGGCGCTCAACAAATGCAGGAACTTGCGCCAGTTGGCGTTGACCGAATTGAGAAATCGGTACACGGTGTCCTTGCCGATTTCGTCCCCGGCAGGATCGGCCTGCAAATAGCGGAACAGATTCTTGCCGGTGAAAACCAGGCAGAAGATAAACCGCATCACCGCGACGGGTGCAATTCCGCACTGCTTGGCCATGTTGCTTTGCTTCAAGAGTAAAGCGACACGCTGATGGTCAAAAAACGAATTAATTTGGTTCTGACATGAAACAGTCTCTGCTACACTCTGATCCAAAGCGTCATCTCCTGAGGGTAGATTGGTTGTTTGGCGACAACCCATTCTATTACAGTTGATGGCGCTTTTGTTCAATTATTTCATATATTTATTTGTTGTGGGTGCCTGCGAAAGTTGAGGTATTAATATGGAACCAGAGTTCGATCTAATTATCGAGCCAGGAGGAGGGATCGGTAGTTATTGGCGGGATTTGTGGCGTTATCGCGAGCTTTTCTTTTTTATGGCGTGGCGAGATATCCTTGTACGTTACAAACAGACAGTGATTGGAGTGGCCTGGAGCGTTATCCGCCCCTTGATGATCCTTGTTGTCTTTACTGTAATTTTCGGTAAGATTGCCCGTTTTCCTGTGGAAGGGAATGCTCCCTATCCGGTGATGGTCCTTGCCGCTCTTCTGCCGTGGCAACTCTTTTCAAATTCTCTTTCTGAAAGCAGCAATTCTCTCATCCTTAACGCCAATATGATTTCTAAAGTTTACTTTCCTCGTTTGATAATCCCGGCAAGCGCGGTGATCGTTAGTCTGGTTGACTTTTTAATCTCCTTTTCTCTTCTTGTCGGAGTCATGCTCTGGTACCGGTTTGTGCCTGGTTGGCATATCTTGACCTTGCCACTGTTTCTCCTTCTTGCCTTGATTACAGCATTGGGGGGTGGTTTGTGGATGTCTGCCCTCAATGTTAAGTATCGAGATTTTCGTTATATTATTCCCTTTATTGTTCAGTTTGGTCTGTATATTTCTCCCGTTGGTTTTAGCAGTGGAGTTGTCCCGGACCAGTGGCGTCTTCTTTATTCGATCAATCCAATGGTCGGTGTTATCGATGGTTTCCGCTGGGCCATTCTGGGCGGCGGTGTTGTTTTTTACTGGCCAGGTTTTTTTCTCTCACTCGCACTATGCCTAACCCTCTTTTTGTCGGGACTGGCTTTCTTCCGTCGGTCCGAGCAGCAATTCGCGGACGTGATTTGAGGAGAGTGCTTTGAGTAGTGTTATCAAGGTTGAAAATCTCGGGAAAAGGTACATCCTGAACCATCGGGAGAAGAGTCGGTTTCCGACGCTGCGCGATGAGATTGTCCAGAAGGCCCAGGGCGTGGGCCGCCGTCTTCTTCATCCCTTGCGCACAAGCTCCGTGCCATTGGAGGGGGCTGCCGGGATGGAGGAGTTCTGGGCGCTCAAGGATGTCTCTTTTGAGGTTAAGCAGGGAGACCGCGTTGGCATCATCGGTCGCAACGGCGCCGGAAAGTCGACCCTCCTTAAGATCCTTTCCCGGATCACCGAGCCGACCACAGGCAGGGTGTCGATAAAGGGGAGAGTGGCAAGTTTACTTGAGGTAGGGACGGGGTTCCATCCGGAATTGACCGGGCGGGAAAATATTTATCTCAATGGCGCCATTCTGGGTATGGGGAAGTTCGAAATCCGGCGAAAATTCGATGAGATAGTTGATTTTTCCGAGGTGGAAAAGTTTCTCGATACGCCGGTGAAGAGGTATTCCTCGGGGATGTATGTGCGACTGGCGTTTGCCGTGGCGGCACATCTTGAGCCTGAGATCCTGATTATCGACGAAGTGCTGGCGGTTGGTGATGCCCAATTTCAGCAAAAATGCTTGGGGAAGATGGAAGAGGTAGGAAAAGCGGACCGCACTGTTCTGTTTGTTAGCCATAACATGGCGGCAATCCGTGCCCTTTGCACGCGTGTTGCCCTCTTTGAAAAGGGGCAGGTAATCGGCCAAGGCGATGCAGAGCATTTCATCAGGGACTATTTAGCCGGTGCCGATTCGACCACTGCTCTGTGGACCAGAGATAACAGTATTTCTCGACCGGATGGAATATGTTTCACGGCAGCCCGGATCGAAACCCTCGATGGGGATTTATGCTCCAGTGTTTCATTGACAAGTTCATTCCGATTGATCATCAAGACGTGCTCTACATCTGACGTTATTGGGGCACAGATAGCCGTCCGGGTTACAAACCAGGAAGGTGTTCCTGTCTTCACCACTACCAACTGTGACCAGTATGGATCTCTTCAAACGATGAGGAAGGGAGAGCACACATTTATAGTTATAATGCCGGGGAACCTGCTCACTCCAGGACGGTATTCTCTCATCATCGCAGCAATTATTCCAGGGGTGAAGCGATTCGATGTCCTTGAAGACAATCTTAGCTTTTGTGTCGAAGATTATGGTGCGCATACGGCTTTGATGAAAGACGGCCGGCTTGGGGTCGTCAGTCCCCTGTTGAAATGGGAATGGGATTGAAATGCAAAACATGGTGGCTCTGGGTCGACTGGCATCAGTGACTTACCAGTTTCTGGTATGCACTGCAAGACTTGCAAACAACAAGCGATGGTCTAGATATTGGAAGAAAGTATGGCATTTTTGCTGCCAATATTTCCATGGGTTGGTCGTGACTACGATTCACGGTAAATCAGTCGTGGTGAATTTTGGGTTCACTTATCCTGTCTTTGCGCGGCGGTTTCCGCTTTTGAATGCTCCCCTTGTTGAACTTGCCTATCAATTGCGGGAGTCAAAAGGACGACCGATATTTTTCGTTGATGTCGGCGCAGCAGTCGGTGATACAGTGCTTTTACTATACGCAAATATCCCAGATGGATTTTCCGGATTTGTCTGTATTGACGGGGATCCTGAATTCTTTTTCTGCTTGGGAAAAAACCTTGGCCACTTGCCGGGAGGGCGCTTGGTCCATTGCCTTTTATCAGACAGTGAAAACGAGGTCGCAGGGTTGATTAGGACACATTCGGGCACGGCCAGCGCCCAGGGCAATGCCAAGAGCAAGCCGATGACTTTGTCTTCCATTGTGTCTGAGGAAGTCGATTTGCTGAAAGTTGATGTCGACGGCTTTGATGGACGAGTGATTTTGGGAGCGCTAGCTTTACTAAGACGCTGTCGCCCCACTGTTATTTTCGAGTGGCACCCCATACTTTGTCGTCAAACGTCCAACAGCTGGAATGATCATTTCGCTGCGCTCGTCGCAGAAGGCTATAATACGTTCTTGTGGTTCACAAAATATGGTAATTTCAGTCATTACATGTTCGGATACTCTCAACGCGAAGTCGATGCAATGGCTGAATATTGCCTTGCCGATATTTCTCTCGATTGGCATTACGACGTTATTGCCCTTCACGATTCGAGCGATATTTCACTCGTGGAACTGGCAAAACTCGACTTCGCCTCAAAGCGCCCTTCGAAGTGGTAGTGATGTTTCTGAAGAAAGTTAACCACTAATCGTGTTTGGTCACCAACTCTCAGCCGGTCGATTTTGGCGACTATTTCCCAGAAAGTTGCAACCTGGTTATCTTAGGCATCGGCTTTCGCTGGAACGGTCGTTCTGGGCTAATCGCTACGCCCTATGGAAATTTCTGCGAAAAGGCGGTCATAATGCTTCAAAGTGTCATGTCATAGCAATCTGCCAGGCGGTTCACCTTGGGGATATTGTGGCGTGTGAACCTGTCGTGAGACACCTGCGCAGAGAGAACCCAGGTGCTATCCTGATTTTTGCGTTACAGCGAAATTACCGGGAATTGGTAGACTCCCACCCTGATATCGACTTCGTTCTCCCTATATTGTGTGTCTCCGAATGGGCCAGGTTTTCAAAATTTAAGTGTTTCGATGAGGTTGTAGATCTTAATATTTATGGTCGCTCCTGTAGTTCTTGCAAGAGCCACTGGTATCAATCTGACGGAAGCAATGGTGTAAATATTTGGAATTATTATGAATATGGTAATTTGCTTCAGGTTTATTGTCGGACAGCTGGGATTGAAATACTTTCTGCAAGTCCACTTGTTTATCCGACATCGGAGGATAAGAACTTTGTTGATAACCTCAAATTACCTGAAAAATTTGTTTCGTTGCATTGTGGAAGCAATGAAGTTGTCAGAACTCTCCCTGCGGCAAAATGGCAACGTATTGTCAATTACTTAAATGAACGTTGGGGGATTCCTGTTGTTGAGGTAGGACTTGATCCGATTCTTTTTTTATCTAATGATAATAATAACATCTCTCTGTGTGGTCAGTTATCTATATTGCAGACAGCGGAAGTGATACGGCGCAGCGAATTATATCTTGGAACAGATAGTGGTCCAGCTCATATTGCAAATGCGGTCGGAACTTACGGCATTATTTCTCTTGGCTATTACAAAGGATTTAAAAAATATATACCTTACTCAGGTGGCTATTATAAAGGTGATAGTTGTACATTGATTTACCATGATGGTCCGGTTTTTGAAATGGATGATAAACTCATTATAGATGCAATAGAACAAAGATTCTGCACTATATTCAATAGGGCTCTGTAATATGAAGCAAATTAAGCCGATTGCAATAGTGTTACCGCAATTTCATCCGATTCCTGAAAATAACTTGTGGTGGGGGGAGGGGTTTACGGAGTGGACTAATGTCGTCAAAGGGCGACCTCGCTTTCGGGGGCATTACCAGCCGCACTTGCCAAAAGATCTTGGCTACTATGATCTTCGGCTACCTGAAATTCGTGAAGCACAGGCGCAACTGGCGAAGCGATACGGGATTTACGGCTTCTGTTATTATCACTATTGGTTCGGTGGTCGGCGCATTCTGGAAAAACCTGTCGACATGATGATAGCAAGTGGCCGGCCAGATTTTCCTTTCATGCTCTGCTGGGCTAACGAAAACTGGTCGCGAAACTGGGACGGCGGCTTCAGGGATATTCTCATAGAACAGACATATTCCAGGGAAGATTTCGTCGCTCATGCCCGCCATCTTGTTAATATTTTCGAGGATAGGCGCTATATCAGAGTCGACGGGAGGCCGGTGTTTGCCATCTACAAGGACGGAAATATTGAAGATTTAGATGCAGGGCTTGACGTCTTCCGCTACGAGTTGAAACGGCACGGGATCGACGTTTATCTGCTCAGATTTGAGCGGAGAGTCGGGACGAGAACGGATTTTGCGAAAGCCTTTGCGGTGTTTGACGCCGGTGCGGAATTCCAGCCTCTCAGTCGGCAATTGGCTATGCTTGACCCATCATGGAAACGTATTGCTTTGTTTAGCCGCCTCAAACCCCTACGTCTGGGCAGTCGCCTGTTCAGTAATAGGGATGTTGGCGTCATTTATCGTTACCAGGATATTGTCGAGAATGACCTGAACTATAATTTTCAGCAAGGTTGGCCGATTTATCCCGGAGTAAGCCCCGGCTGGGACAATTCGCCCCGGCGTGTTGGTCGGAGAGCGCTTGTAATTGATGGTTCGACGCCGGAATTGTTTAAGCGCTGGGTCGTAGGCAAACTCCGAAAGACGGTGTGGGATGGGCTGCCCGAAAAATTCCTGTTTATCAACGCGTGGAACGAGTGGGCCGAGGGGTGTCACCTCGAGCCTTGTGAACGCTGGGGGACGCAGTTCCTGCAGGCATTGCAACAGGGTATCGAGGACGCCTGCGATAATTGCAACGACACGAACTGTTAGGCGAATTCGAAGGTCTTGTTATGCTTGATAGGGTCTCCATCTCTCTTGCAACCTACAACGGTGCGGAATTTCTTCCGGAGCAGCTTGCCAGCTATATCGATCAAACTAGGCGCCCAGACGAACTTGTCGTGTGCGATGATTGCTCGACAGACGGTACGGTCGGCATCGTTAAGGATTTCGCACGTTCGGCACCGTTTGCCGTCAGAATTTATGAGAATTCATTCAATCAAGGTTACGTCCGAAATTTTTCGAGGGCCCTTAGCCTTTGCACTGGCGATGTTGTTTTTCTGAGCGATCAGGACGACGTATGGCATCGCGACAAAATTGCAAAGATGCTGGCGTATTTCGACGCGAATCCGGAAGTGCAACTGCTTATACACGATGTGCTGTTTTGCAGAAAGGACCTGTCGTCGATCGGGCAGACCAAGATCGAGAGGATGACAGGTGTGTATGATCTCCAGACGCAGTATGTTGTTGGTATGGCCACGGCCATTAGGGCGTCATTTTTGCGTATATGCTTGCCGGTCCCTGATGAGGATGGGTTGACTCATGATCTCTGGCTGCACAGGTGTGCTGTCGCCGTGAACAGAAAGGGGGTCGTTCATGACGTTTTGGCTTTTTACCGGAGACATGGTGCAAACGCCACAACACACGCCCTGAACTCAGAATTCGCCACGACCAGAAAACAATTGAAAAGAAATTTCCCCGGAACGTTGAGTTGCATGACTTCAGCGAGAATTATTGGCAGTACCGATCTTACTGCCTTGTCTCGGTGGTTGCAGACAAACAAGGCTGCGCTGGTCGGACGAGGATTTTGCCTCGAGGAGCAGGTTGAGGGGCTGGTAGCCCGCGACATGGTCCGGGCATCTTGTTCTAGGGAACGTTTAGAGATCCTTTCGCGACCGAGATGGCACCGACCATTGAAGGTTTTGCGGTTTTATATGAAAGGCGGCTATGGATATTTTGTTGGTTGGAAAAGCGCCGCGAAGGATCTATTGATCCGATAGGGGTTTTGATTTCTAAGAAGAGGTCAAACAGGAGGAAGTCTTTGTTTGCTAAGTCTATTAAATCTTGATTGGTGTATATTCATGAGCTTCCCTGTCGGGTAGACATTTGAAAAAAAGAGTTCCCGGCATTTCTTGACATGTTGTTCAGCGACTTGGTAGAACAGAAATGGAGAATATTGAAGTGAGTTCGATGCCTTTAGTGTCTGTTGTTATAACAACCTATAAACGTTCGGAGATGCTTCTTCGTGCTATAGAATCCGTACTGATCCAGACATATAAAGATATCGAAGTTATTGTTGTTGACGATGGCTCACCCGAGCCTGTTTGTGATTCTTTGCAGCAGATTTTTGGTGACCGAATTCGATGTGTATCGCACCCCCAAAACTTAGGTGCCCCTGCAGCCCGTAACACCGGAATTAGGCAGTCTAGGGGGAAGTATGTCGCCTTTTTGGATGATGATGATGTGTGGTTGCCTCAAAAATTAGAGAAACAGATGCTTCTGTTTGATGAGGGGGTAGCCATGGTCTTCTGTGGTGAAGCTATTTACGCTGACGGTAAACTCGTTCGAGAAAGGCCGGCGAAATGGCTGGCCGGTGGCAATAACGGGCTACTCAGATACAACCCTATTGGTGGAACATCCGTTGCAGTTATTGATAAAAAATGCCTTGATGATGTTAAGGGGTTCGATGAAGCGCTTCAAGCGGCCCAAGATTGGGATCTTTGGCTGCGGATATCCCAGAAACACTCCATCAGATGTGTCCCGGAAGTACTAATTTGCCGGCATCTGCATGGACTGCAGATTAGCAGTTCGTTAAAAAAAAGAATTTGTGGAAGAATGCAGTTTATTGAAAAGCATAAGGATTTACTTTCTACCGAACCTTTTTCCTTGGCGCAAAATCTTCGCCGCTTAGCGTGTCTTCAATATATAGATAATAATAAAGAAATAGCCAATAATTATTTTATGGAAGCAATTAGGGCTTATCCTTTCTCAAGGAATAATTATATTTGCTACTTTGTTAGCCTATTTTTTCCAAAGAAACTTGCTGATAAAATATTGTCTTTATTTGCAGTATCTATTTATAAAGACAAGATGATGTACCATTAAAAACTTTTTTCTACGGATATGGTTTGCAGATTGACTTGCACATGCCTGTATCTTTGATCCATTAATACTAATTACCAATACTCAATACGGTTTTCAGTGAAAATAGCTATATACTGCAATAATATTCCGCAATGTAGATTTTTTCTAAGACTTGTTGATGCCTTGAAATCTCGTGGAGACCAAGTGCTCTTTTGGTCAAATCGTTTGTCTGTTGTGCTTATGGCGCGCCAATTTGGACAGCAGGCTTTTTTGCTTAAAAGGTTTGGCCGTATCGGAGATGGTAACCTTATTGAGAACCCGGAACTTTCTTTTGAAAACAAGCATGGAATTCTGACCAGAGCTGCCGCAAGTCGTTGTATTACCAGAGCAGAAGCTGCTGTAAGGTGTTTTTTTCAAAATCATCAACCAGATCAACTTTGGGTGTGGAATGGATGCAATCTTGTCAGGCAAACTATGGTAGCTGAAGCTGTCCGGATGGGCATTGGAAGACTTTTCTTTGAGGTCGGAAATTTCCCAGGAAAGCTGTTCGTTGATAAAGAGGGTGTAAATTGCCGGTCCTGGTATTTCAAGCATCGACATGAATTACGAAAATCCTATGTAGATATGGGCGGCTTTAAGGTTTGGAAGGAAGCATTTCTTGCGACCAAACGACAACAGCATCTTGTGCCGCAGGCACGTTTTGCCGATACCTTCAATCTTAAATTCATCTATGATCTAATTGGATTCTGGTTTTTGGGGGCCATTACATCCGATCCTCCTCGCCCAGTCTGGCGAACCATTGATTTTATGCAGAAAATGTTGCATCAGGTTCCACTTGACGTTTTTCAGCCTGAGAGAGAACCGGGATATTTTTTCTTTCCGTTACAGGTTAGCACCGACAGTCAGGTTTTATGGAATAGTGATATTTCTCAGGCTGATGCTTTGCGAAAGGCTACGGAGATGGCCCGGAAGGAAGGGAGATTACTCGTCGTCAAACCCCACCCGGCTGAGCCTCATTGGGCGGCAACCCGTAAAATTTTACATTTGAAGAAACAATTAGGTTTTAAGCTTGTTGGCGGAAATACGTTTATTTTGCTTGAACATTGCAGTCGTGCCATTACGTTGAATTCCACAGTTGGTTTAGAGGCAATTCTTCTTGGTAAACCCGTCTTGACTCTTGGACATGCTCATTATAGTGGCTTCGATGAGTTGGATTTAATTATTTATATCGAAAAATATTTATTGAATATCGACTTCTTTTCAGAGGAACCTATTTCAGAATCGCAACTCGATGCTGTTTTAACTCGTGGGAACATTTAAGGTGAATACAACATCCATTGTCCTTGCTTCAGGTTCTGGACTTCGGTTTGGCGACAATCACCCAAAGCAATTTACCAAGCTGGCTGGGCTTCCGGTATTGGTTCACACGCTCAAAGTATTCAACACTTTTCCTGGTATCGATAGAGTGATTGTCGTCACCAACGAAGAATATGTGGAGCATGTTTGGGATTTGGTCAATAAGTATGGACTCTCAAAAGTCCACACGGTGGTAAGTGGTGGTGCAACCCGCCAGGAATCGTCGCGAATCGGTTTGGCTTGTTGTGATTCCGATACCGATTTCGTTCTGATTCACGACGGGGTCCGTCCTTTCGTTTCACATCAGGTTCTGCATCGTCTGGTCGAGGCGGTGCGAGTACACGGCGCAGTCGATACCGTTATCCCCTCCGCCGATACCCTGGTTGAAGTTGACGAAGGAAATTTTATTCGTAATATCCCTGATCGTTCTCGTTTTCGCCGGGGGCAAACCCCACAAGCCTTTTCTTATCCGCTCATATTGCAGGCACATCACCTGAGCCGGGATGCCGGTATTGAGAATTCCACCGATGATTGTGCTTTGGTATTACGAATGGGACATCCGGTTTTTGTTGTCGAGGGCGAGGAGCAAAACATAAAAATCACCTATCCCCTCGATCTGCACCTTGCGGATAAACTTTTTCAGCTGAATGCCCTTTCTCCACGCACGCTTGGCGATCTGTCGCCATATTTCGATGGACGGGTGTTTGTCATCATTGGCGGCACCCAGGGCATCGGTGCCGCGATTGCCGACTTGTTGCGGCGACGGGGTTCGGTGAAGGTTTACGCGTTAGGGAGAACCTCGCTGCCGGCTATTGAGGTCACCGACCCCACATCCGTTGAATCGTGCTTGAATCATATCCTCGCCAGGGAAGGGCGCATTGATTATGTCGTCAATTGCGCCGGGGATTTGATCCGTAAAAATGTGGCCAATATGAGTCAGGAGGAATGGGATCATCTCTATCGGGTGAATGTGTCCGGGAATTTCTGCCTTGCCAAAGCTTTGATGCCAATCTGGGAAAATCAAAAGTCCGGGAATCTGATGCTGGTCGGTTCGAGCAGTTATACCCGCGGGCGCGGCGGATATGCCGCCTACAGCAGCGCCAAGGCCGCCTTGGTCAATTTCTGTCAAGCCCTGGCCGAGGAGGTGGATTGCTGGAATGTAAAAGTCAATGTTGCCAGTCCTGGGCGGGTGCGGACCGATTTACGTTTGCGCAATTTTGGGCACGAACCGCCTGAAACTCTTCTTGACCCAAGGGATGTCGCCGAACGCATTCTTTCCGCGTTGACCATGGAGACGACTGGAAGCGTTTTTGAAATCCGTTGACTGTTTGTGTGTCGGATGGGATGTCATGGTAAAAAAACAACATAACTATACCTTGGACCAGGTCCATGCAAAACTGGTGTTGCGTTCCTGGTGGGCGTCCTTCGTGGTACTTCCCTTAGCCAATCGTCTGGTTGTTCTTATATGCAACCACACTGAATTGACCCCTAATCAAATAACAACGATTTCGTGTTTTTTTAGATTTATTTCCGCTTTAAGTTTTCTTACTGGCAATCGCTCGGGCCTTATTCTGGGAGCGATTTTTTATTATTTGGGGTATTTGATCGATTGCATCGATGGTCCCGTCGCTCGTTTAAAAGGAAAAACTTCAAATTTTGGACGTTATTTTGATCATATGTCGGATCTGATCGGTGACATTCTGATATTGTCGGCATTGGCATTTGGGCAAGGTGTTTTGGCAACGTTCATGGTTGTTGCGATGATTTTTATGCATATTGCCGAATCTTATATTTCTTACTTGGTTAATTTATCTTTTGGAGTAGTGAAAGTTTCTGAAAATTCACCTGATTATTCAAAAAAATATTATTTCCTTCGGGGTTTTCAGCGGTATCGTGAATTCTTCTTTCGCCGAAACTTCAAGTCATTTTTATCTTTTCCTGACTATGAAGCGTTAACGTTATTTTTATTTCCCCTCTTGGGATTTCCCCTTGTTGGGTTGAAGATCGGTTTTTGTTTGCTATTGATAACGACGTTTTACACCATATTTTCCTCTTTTATTTCCATCCATACCGGCGAGCGCCGTTTCCCCTGAATGCCAGGTTGGGTGATTATTCTGGTGGGTCCATTTGAATATCAAGTGGTTGAAAAGAATAGATAGAGTCTTAGGTATTTTCACTGCGTGGATACTTCCACCGCCGAAGCTCAAAATTGCACCACTGAATTCTCCCAGCATTCTCCTCATTCGTCCCGGCGGCATCGGCGATGCCGTTCATCTTATCCCCATCATCCACGTCCTGAAATCCGCCTACCCATCCTTAACGATCGATATCCTCGCCGAAAAACGCAATGCCTCGGTCTTTAACCTCTGCCCGCAGATTGATCGGATTTTCCTTTACGACCGCCCTGCGGAATTTCTTCAGGTGTTCCGTTGTCGCTACGACGTCATCATCGATACCGAACAGTGGCACCGCCTATCCGCCATCGTTGCCCGTCTGATCCGTTCAAATGTCAAGATCGGCTTCGCCACCAACGAACGGCGACGGATGTTCACCCATGGCATCGACTATGCTCATGATGATTATGAGATGGAGAGTTTCGCTCACCTTCTGCGTCCTCTCGACATTTCTTGCATCCCCGACGGCGACAAACCTTTTCTTTCCGTCCCACCCGCCGCCGCCAACCGCGTCCAGGAACTGCTCGCAGGAATAACCGAACCCTTCGTCACTCTCTTCCCCGGCGCCAGCATTCCCGAGCGTCGATGGGGGGCGGAACGGTTTAGGGAATTGGCCGGGTGTTTGCTCCACGCGGGGAGGAATGTCGTCGTCGTGGGGGGCAGGGAGGATCGCGAGGCGGGGGAAGAGATCGTCAAGGATGGCGGACTGAATCTGGCGGGGCGAACGACTCTGGTGGAAACAGCCGCCATCCTGCAACGCAGTGCCCTGCTGGTCAGCGGCGATTCCGGCGTGCTGCATCTGGCCGTCGGCCTGGGAATCCCGACCGTTTCCCTCTTCGGCCCCGGCATCGCCGCCAAATGGGCACCCCGGGGAGCGCGCCACGCGGTCATCAACCTCAACCTGCCATGCTCCCCCTGCACCCGCTTCGGCACCACCCCGCCATGTCCCATCCACGCCCGCTGCATTCAGGAAATATCCGTAGACAGGATTTATGACCAGGTCGAGTCCTTGCGGGCCGTGTCGGACATCTTTACCAAACGGTTCCAGTCGCGGCGCGGTGATGCTCAGTGGACGCGGGATGAACTTCACGAACGGGATTGCTGATCTTTCATCCCCTTCATCCCCTTCATCCCTTTCATCCCTGAAAATCTCGAAGTTTTTCCTAAACGCAACACGATGCGGTTCCTGCGTCACCGCATCCTACGAATTTTGGCAGCAGGGCGTCGACGGTTGAATTTAGCCGGTGGGCGTGATACACATAAAGTCATAAAAAACGTCACTACGTGTTGACCAAAAAAATGCAGCCGATGAAAACACTCAGCCGAATCCTGGAGCGCCTCGCCAGTGCGGAGAATTATCTTTTTTCCCTGGACGATCTGCGCTGCGCCTTGCCTGAGACCGAGCCCGGGCCCTTCAAGGCCTTGCTGAGCCGTGCGCAAAAGGCCGGTGTGCTGCAGCGGGTCTGCAAGGGTGTTTATCTTTATCCCCGGGTGAACTATCCGGCGGGACGGGTGCTGTATCATGCCGCTGCGAAACTTCGCGCCGATGCCTTCAATTACCTGAGCCTCGAAACCGTGCTGAGCGATGCCGGGGTCATTTCCCAGATCCCGCTGAACTGGATCACCCTGATGTCGTCCGGTCGCAGTCATATCGTCGACTGCGGCCATTTCGGGCACATCGAATTCATCCATACCAAGCGCTTGCCTGCCGACATCGCCGAGCAGTTGAGCTATGACCCCGATTGCCGTCTCTGGCGGGCCTCGGTTCCCCTGGCGTTGCTCGATATGAAGCTGACCCGCCGCAGTACCGATCTGGTGGATTGGAGCCTTGCCGATGAGCTTTCTTCGCGATTTCCAGAAAAAATCGAAAAAAGGGATCGCCACCCCGAAACCCGACCTGGACCTTATTCCCCATCGGCTTCGGGTCGCGGAGAAGATGGAGAAAAAGCCGTCAACGAAATCGAAACCGACATCGAAAAAAGCAGCGGCAATGTTTTTGCCGATCTGGGGCTTCCCCTTCCGGAAGAGCGTCTGGCGAAAGCCGAACTGGCGCGGAACATCAGCCGGATACTTGCCCATCGACACCTGACCCAAGCGGCCGCCGCCGAACTTCTGGGCATTGACCAGCCCAAGGTGTCGGCGATCATGAACGGTCGGCAGGGCGGATTTTCCATGGAGCGGTTGCTGACCTTTCTGTTGGCCCTCGACCACGACATCGAAATCCGGCTCAAGAAAAAGCCCCGTAACCGGTCGACGGCGCATCTTAACGTCGTCATCGAATAAGCGGCCTTTTTTTACCCGGTTTTATCCCCTTCATCCCCCTCATCTCTGAAAATCTTGAAGTTTTTCCCAAACGCACAGCGATGCGGTTCCTGCGTCACCGCATCCTACGTTTTTGGGCAGTTGTAAGAAACCGGCCCGGCTCTCATCTTCCGAGAGGCCGGGCCGGTTGTTTTTCACGGAGAGTAATCGTTTACCATTCGGTGCGAACCGGGTAGCGCGTGATCTGGCTGATCGTTGTCAGAATAACCAGACTGTTGGTGATGGCCTGGCAGATAAGAATGCGGTCGAACAGGTCTTTGTGATATTCCGGCAGACGGGAAAGCTGTAGGACGGCGGGGTCATCCAGGGGCAGGGTTTCAATCTGGTGGCGTTTTCGCCAGTTATGGACAAAATCGTGGGCCGGTTCGGGCAGGGGGAGCTTGCCTAATTTGTTCTCGACGATGATTTCCCAGGCATAGGCCACGCTGAGGTAACCCGAATCTCCGTGTTGGTGAAAAGCTGGAAGGTTCTCGGAAAAAGAATTCACGTCCAAGTGGCGTGGGTACGGCAAAAACCTCGTCGCATCCTACGATTGATCATCGCTTTTTTTATGAAAATCGTTGCGGTTTTTTGCCCCTCTGCGAGGGCCGTTTTCGAAGTGTTTTTTTGCGCGAAAAACCGGGTCTTCCAGAGGGCCTGGAGTACCCGGTTTTAGGGCTGGGAATTCCGGTTCGTCTGGGTGTTGCCGGAGAATTGGTTAAGCCGGCTGTTTTCCGGGTGCTCTGTACGTTACTGTTGTGGACAAAAAGACAACTGCAACACCTTTACATGTTGTCTTTTTCCCTGTGTTTGAGTTGTGTCATGACTTGGTGTCAAGTTACCAATTTATTGGCGCCATTTTGTATCCTAAATTGGCAACAATTTGTTGCCAAGAAATGACCCTTTTTTGAGCGTTGTTTTATCTATGGATTGGCACCATTTTGTATCCTAAATTGGCAACAAAATGTTGCCAGCGCTCGACCTCGGGGCGGGTACCATCATGTGCACACACTGTACGTCGGTTTGCCGAAAACAAAATAGGAACTCAGGTTCCTAAATCCTTTGTCTGTAAAAATAGGTACTATTGTTCCTGTTTTTTGAAGAGAGATTTTTTCATCAATATGGCCATTTCCCTGTCGAATTTTTTTGCAAAACAGGCAGCATTGTTCCTATTATTGTAAGTAGATATGTTATTGTTGCCCGCGACTGAAGAATAAATCACGGAGAAATAGCCATGAACCACTACACACAAAAAGCTCGCGAAAAAGGCTGGACTCTCCAGGCACTGGCCCATCGGTGGGGTATCTCAGATCGGTCTGCAAGAAAAACAGCCAGTTACCCAAAAATGCGCGATTGGGACGCTTTAGCTGGGGTTCCTAGTCGGTTCGGGTTAAAAAAGGAAGCTGGATTCCTTTTTTTTCATGCTTTGTTCATTCAACCCTCCCTGAGAATTCATTTGGAATCGGTGGCGCGGAAAAAACTGGAAGCACCAGATGCCTGGCGAATACTTCGCTGGGAATTGTTGTCGGGGGGGGAGGAACTGGTGGTCGACGGGGGGATCCCGAGAGATATCCGGTGGGGGCGCGCGAAGGGGCGCATCCTGTTCGACGGACCCCTCACCAGGATACTCGTTTCCCTGTCGGACGTGCGGAAGGAGGTTGCCAACTATGAGGCACAGACCGGGCTCTGCGGAGGATGTCTTGGGGCCGGCCGGATAACTGATTATTGGGACATTACAGAAGGTGAGGTTTTACGCGACTGCCCCAAATGCAAGGGAACAGGAAACAAGAAGGATGGACCGGATTGATTAACGCGGACAGGGGGGATGTGTGGCCGATTTTGGCGGGAGAGACGCCTTCGGCGAACGATTACCCCCCCCCGTGACTGACCAAGAACAACCCGACGGGGAGGGATTCGCGCAGCTGGTGGACGTGGTAACCGGCGAATGCGAACGGGTGCGGAAGGCGGTATAAACGACTCATGTGCACTTGGTTTGGGGAGAATGATCGAATCTAACCAGTTCCCTCCCTCGACACGGGGTCGGACAGCGCTTGGCGCATAGTTGCCAACGGCAGGAACATTTCTAGCGGGCGGACTGGAAAGGAAAGAAAGCCGAACCGCTGATAGTAATTGCGGGCCTCGTGATTTTTGGCATCGACGAAAAAACCGATGATGCCGATGTTTTCGGCAACTGTGAGGGTTTTCTTCATCGCTTCCACCAACATAATTTGCCCATAGCCATGCCGTTGGCGGCGACGATCCACAGCCAAGCGGGCCAATTTCGCGCCTGGGGCGCGAAGGGGGTATTTTTTCGCCAACTCAGTCGGGAGATCCTCGCTGACAACCTCACAGGCGACCAGGGAAAAATAGCCGAGAATGGTTTCAGGCCGTTCGTTATCCACCAACACAAACGTCCGCGAAATCCCCTTCTCCTGTTGTTGGCGGGCCAGGGTCTGCAAAAAGGCGTTCAAAGCGAGTTCGCCGCAGTCGAAGCTTTTGCGATCGTGGTTTTTGCCCAACTCTTCAATCCGCAACATCCAGACGTTCCTTGTGCGCCTTGACAGCGGCGAGCAGTTTTTCGTTAGGGGCGGGGGGACTCTCTAAGGCTTCAAAAAAGAGCCTGGACGAATCTCCGGTCAACCGGATGATGTTTTCGTCCTCGATGACCTTTCGCGCCCGATCAACTGCCGCCTGGACCACGAACTGGTTCATGGTCGACCCGAGCAGGTCAGCGGCCCGTTCCAGTAGGGCATGGACGTTTTCCGGAACCCTGGCGGATATTCTCTCTGTTTTAGCGGCCATAACGGTATTCTCCATTCCCAGACGACTATCCCCGGCGGTTGCGGAGGGTCGCAAGTTTTGAGACAGAGCATATCATTGTGGCGCCTCAATGGCAATATAATGGTGCCAATTTGGCGTCTTTAGTCTGGTTGTCATGAAACCGGCCCGGCTCTCATCTTGCGAGAGACCGGGCCGGTTGTTTTTCACGGAGAGTGATCGTTTACCATTCGGTGCGAACCGGGTAGCGCGTGATCTGGCTGTCCGGTGTCAGAATAATCAGGCTGTTGGCGATGGCCTGGCAAATGAGAATGCGGTCGAACGGGTCTTTGTGATATTCCGGCAGGCGGGAAAGCTGTAGGACGGCGGGTTCATCCAGGGGCAGGGTTTCAATCTGATGGCGTTTTCGCCAGTTATGGACAAAATCGTGGGCCGGTTCGGGCAGGGGGAGCTATGCCTAACTTGTTCTTGACGATGATTTCCCAGGCAGAGGCCACGTTGAGGTATACCTGATTCTCCGTGTTGGTGAAAAGCTGGCGGGCGTTTTGCGACAATTCGGGGGCATCGCTGATGAGCCACAAGAAGGCGCAGGTGTCGAGCAACAGGTTCAAGGGGCTTCACCCGCGAAAGAGCGCAGCATGTCGTCGGGAAGTTCCTCGAAAAAACTTTCCGGTACGCTGAACAGACCTTTGGCGAGTCCGATCGGCCTGGGTTTGTGTAGAGCGGGGGAATGCAGCGAACGGATTTCCGCGATCGGACGGTTCCTGCGGCAGAGGAGAATTTTTTCCCCCTTTTCCAGTTTGTCGAGATACCGTCCGAGTTTGTTGTTTGCTTCATCAATGGAAAGTTTCAGCATTTATGCCCCCTTTGCCGGTCTTGATGAGAATCTTAAGCTACCCGATGGTTTCCGTCAAGTTGCGGAGCCAGGACAGTTGCAGGGCCAGGGCAGAATGTCCGCCCGGTTCTCGTCTTTCGAGAGGCCGGGGCGGTTTTGTTTTATCGGTGGTTGTTTGCGGCAGGGGCGGAGCATGCTGCGCCCTTACATCTCTGATCTGCACCCAAGGTGTCTGATTGGTGCGGGGTACGCAACCCGGACCAAGGCGCATGCGGAGCGACCAATGCGCAATTTTTTGTTGACGAACGGACAAAACTGTCCGAAAATGTGTGACATGAACGGCGACGAATTCATCAAGAAAGTCAAGAAGCATGGGAAAATGAACAATGTTGCCGTTCGTTTCGACTGCAAGCAGGGCAAGGGCAGCCACGGCACTCTGTATTACGGCGACAGGAAAACGACCGTAAAACACGGTGAAATCGGGCCGGGCCTGCTGGCCGCCCTGCTCAAACAGCTTGGCATTCAGAAAGAAGACTTCTGAGCCCGGCCCAGGAGATCATTATGAAAAACCGTTTCACCTTTCCCGCGATTCTTGTGCCGGAAGAAGGCGGCGGCTTTGTCGTCTCTTTTCCTGATTTCCCCGAGGCACTGACTTCGGGAGGCGACCTGGAAGAGGCGTTGGCCCTGGCTGAGGACTGTCTTGCCGAGGCGGTTGCCGGTCGCATCGATGACGGTGAAGAGATTCCCGTACCATCCGAATCGGCCCCTGACCACAGCATCGTTCTGCCGGCGCATATCGCCCTGAAAGCGTCGCTCTATCTAACGATGCGCGAGGCGCGGGTCAATAAAATCGCCCTGGCCAAGATGATGGACGTCAACGAGAAAGAGGTTCGCCGCATGCTTGATCCACACCACGGAACCCGTCTGCAAACCATGGAGCGCGCCCTGAAGGCTCTCGGAAAAAGAATTCACGTCCAGGTGGCGTAAGTACGGCAAAGGCGTTACCGAAACCTGCGATATTTTGACAGGCTGTCATGAAACCGGCCCGGCTCTCATCTTCCGAGAGACCGGGCCGTTTTGTTTGGCGGTGGTTGATAGAGGTAGGGGCGCAGCATGCTGCGCCCTTATATCCCTGGCCCGCACCGATGTGCGCCTGATTCGTCGGATTCCTACCCCCCCGAGACCAGAAACAACCCGGCGGGGAGGGATTCGCCGAATTGGGCGACGCGGTCGGCTTCTTCGATGGGGATGCAGTCGCGCACGACGCGCAGCTGTTCCGGACGGGCGCCGGAGTCCTTTAGTTTGCCGAGGAGGGTTTCGCACAGTTCGGGGGGAATATCCACGTCGCGCTGATCGGTGCGCCGCGCCGCCTGGACGAAGAGGGGGACGAGGGAGCTGTAGTCGCTCTGGTGCCAGTCGAGGGCGGCCAGTTCGCGGTAGGCCTTTTCCACCTCGCTTGGCGGCAGGATGCTGTCCGGTCCGGCGTAGAGGGGGACACGGGCGAGAAGCCGCCCCAGCGCCCAAGCGTAGGGTTCTCGGTGCTTGAAACGGGTGAAGCCGGCGAGCAGTTTCTTGACCAGCGACTGCTTTAACGCCAGGGGCAGGCGTTCGAGGGAGCCGAGCAGGCGTACCAGTTCCTGGGGCAGTTCCCGCCCCCCCTGCATCTGCCCCTGCAGCTTTTGGTAGATCTTTTCCTGGCGCTGGGCGTTGAGCCCCCCGGCGATGCGGCGCCAGAAGATGTGCCAATGGTCGAGGGCGGGTTTGTCGTCGGGGAAGGCCAGGCCGAGGCTGAAGAGCCGCCAGGCTTCTTCGATGCGGGTTTCGTCGAGGGCGACGCCGTAGCCGGGGCGCAGGGCGTAACCGGCGAGCTGGAGCCAGGCCAGTTCATGGGCGAGGCCGCGGTTGCGCCGGGTCATCCCCGCCGCCAGAGTCGGCCAGAGGCCGCGCAGGGTGAGGATGTCCCAGTTTTCGCGGGTACTGCCGAGGGTCTCTTCGAGACGGCGCAGAAGCTGGTTCGGCTTGAGTTCGGGGAAATCGGGATCGAGCTTCTTGCCGTACAAGGCCTGAATCAGCCGCTGGGCCTCGGTGGCCTGGCCTTCGGCGGCCAGGGGGGCGGCGGGGAGGGTGAGCGGGGCTTCTTCAAGCAGGCTCTTGCGCAGGTTGAAGTCGAGCCGCCAGCGGCCGGGGCCGCCTTCTTCCAGGCAATGAAGCTGCAACAGCCCGAGCTCGTTGAGAGTGCATTCGAGATTGACCCGCAGGCGGTTGTTGGCCGGTTTCGGGCGATCGAGAGGGAGGTGGATGGCGGTCTGCAAGGGGGGGAGGGGATGAAACTCCTCCTCGTTCCAGGCGACCACATCCCCGGGCCGGTCCCCCCGGCGGCGGGCCGAGTAGTAGCACTGGAAGCGCACCGGCTGGTTGACTAGCAGATCGAAGGCCTGCTCGGAAAGAACGATGGTTTCGTGCGCCTCCATCCCCCGGGGGAGGACACAGATCAGGCTGTGCCCCTTTTTCTTCTGTTTGACTTCCAGATAGAGGGCGTGAGCATGGCCGCCGGCGATGCGTTCACCGCCTTGGGGCTGACGCAGCAGATAGCCGTATTTGGCCGCGCCTTTCGCCACCGCCATGGCCAGGGAGTCGCTGGCGAGGACCGTCGGCCGCTCGCCCTGTTGCCAGGCGGCGAAAAGGTCGGTGAGGCGCGCGCGCAGGGCCTCGGGGGTGACGGAGCCACCGTTGTAGAGCACCGCGTCGATATGCTGGCCGTCGAGGAAGGCGGCGAGATGGTGGGTGACGGCGCTGTCGGCGGCGAAGGGCAGTCCCCATTCGCGCAGCCCGCCGCTGCTCTTGCGCGGGCGGTCGGAGGCCGCGCACAACGGGAAGAAGCCATCGACAATGCAGTCGCGCACCTCGCGGGCGCTGATTTTTGCACTCAAGGTCGAGCCGAAGAGGCCGGAGCCGCTGCCGGCGACGGTGATGGGAAATTCGCGACCGTCTTCCGCCACCTCATCCCCAAGCAGGCGTTCTTTGAGATCGCGGGCCTGGGCGAGGAGCTGGTTCCATTGCCGCCCCGAGAGCTTGCCCTGGCCGCGCAGCAGCTTCTGTTCGAGCAGGTGCGCCAGGGTCAGGTCGATATTGTCGCCGCCGAGGAGGATATGGTCGCTCACCGCCAGGCGGGTGAGGGCGAGGCCGATGGGGGAGTCGGCGGCCGCGCGTACCTCAAAGAGGCTGAGGTCGGTAGTGCCGCCGCCGATGTCGCAGACCAGCACCCGCGCCTGCTTTTCCGGCAGCCGGTCGAGGAGTTCCGCCAGTTGGGTGAGGTTGCGCCCCTCGTCGAGCCAGGCGTAAAAGGCCGCCTGCGGCTCCTCGATCAGGCGCAGGCTTTCGGGATAGCCGGCCAGTCGGGCCGCTTCGAGGGTCAGGCGCTGGGCGACCTCGTCGAAGGAGGCGGGGACGGTGATGACCACATCCTGATGCTCGAAGGCCGCCCGGGGATCGTCGGCGGCCATCAGGCGGTTCCAGTTTTCCTTGAAACAGGCGAGATAGGCGCTGCTCACCTGGATTGGCGACAGGCGCTGCTCGGCCGGGATTTCCTCCGATTTCCAGGGGAGGATCGGGGCGTCGCGGTCGATATCGCCGTGGCAGAGCCAGGACTTGGCCGAACTGACCACCCGCCCCGGACGCAGGGCGGTCTGGGCGCGGGCGAAGAGGCCGGGAATCCAGCCGGGGAAGGGGCCGGGATGGGGACCGCTGGCGGGATCGAAGCCCGTTTCCCGCTCCGCCGCCGTCAGGGCACAGAGAAAGGAGGGGAGCAGCTCGAAACGTCCGTGGCTCTCCGCCGATTCCCATTGCGGTAGGGCAAAGACGCGGATGCCCCGGCGCGGTTCCTTTTGATCGAGGTAGGCGAGGACGCAGTTGGTGGTACCGAGGTCGATGCCGATGCTGTAGCGGGGGTTACTGGGCGCGGACATTGAACTCCACTTTCCATTCCTTGCCGCTGGCGGCGTGACGCATCCAGAGTTCGAGGGTGCCCAGTTCGGTGACGACCGAATGCAGGGTTACGGGGAGAAATTCGCCGATCTGCCCCAAGGCCGGGGGAAGGGTGACCTCCAGCTGGGCGGTCTCCTCCAGTTCCTCCTCGCCCTCGACCACATCCCCTACCTGGTCGCCGGCGCGGATGCTCGATGAGAAGAAACGGAACTCCACCGGCTCGCCGGTGATCAGACCGAATTCCCGGTCGGGCAGGGGGATGTCGCTCCCTTCCTCCATCCCCTGGGGGACGACGCAGACTGCCTTGAGCGGCGGGGTGAAGCCGGGGACGGCGGGCATGGTTGATTCGAGGCCGATATAGTAGGAGCGGGCGGTGCCGGCCTTGATACGGATGCCCTGGCCGGTGGCGCGGATGCGAGCGAAGGCGGCGGCGCCCTTGGCCACCGCCAGATCGAAATGGGCGCCGGCGAGCTCCCTTACCTGAGCGCCGTCGCTCCAGGCGGCGAGGATGTCGAGCAGCCGTTGGCGCAGGGGGGCGGCCTTGAAGACCCCGCCGTTGAAGAGGACCGCATTGGGACGCAGAAAGCGCAATCCCTGGTGCTCGCCGTAACGCTCGCCGACGAGGGTGCGCAATTCATCCCGGGATTGGACATTCTGCCAGCCGCGGGCGAGGAATTCGGCCAGATGCTTGCTCAGGGCCGGTTCGGCGGCGTAGTCGAGGCCGAATTCGCGCAGGCCGAAGTGGCGGCGACGCTGGGGATGCTGATCGATGGCGACGGCAGGAAAGAAGCCGTCGAGGAGTACGCGAACGAGCAGCTCACGGTTCAGCTGGGTGGTCAGGGTGCGGGCGAAAAGGCTGGAACCGCGACTGGCGAGGCTGATGGGGTAATGGTCGAGAGCAGCGTCGGCAAAGAGTTTTTCCTTGCCGAGGCGACAGGCGTGGACCAGGGAGAGGAACTGCCAGTTGTCGATCTTCTGCCCTTGGCCTTCGAGTTCGGCCTTGAGATGGTGGGCCAGGGCCAGGTCCATGTTGTCGCCGCCGAGGAGCAGATGGTCGCCGACACTGATCCGCTCCAGGTGCAGCTCGCCCTCATGCTCGGCCACCGCCACCAGACTAAAATCGGCGGTGCCGCCGCCGACATCGCAGATCAGCACCAGGTCGCCGGGGCTTACCTGCTCGCGCCAGTTGTCGCCGTGGCTGTCGATCCAGTGATAAAAGGCAGCCTGCTGCTCTTCGAGCAGGGTCACTTCCCCCCAGCCGGCGGATTCGGCGGCCAGGTGGGTGTGCAGGCGCGCTACCTCGTCGAAGGAGGCGGGGACGGTGAGGACGATTTCGCATGCGGCCAGATCGACGGCCTGCCCTGTCTCTCCCAGATGCCGGACAAAGGCCTGACGCAGATGCTCCAGATAACGGCGGGAAGCGGTCAGGGGGGAGATTTTCCGTTCCCCGAGATCGGACTGCCAGGGAAGCAGGGGCTGTTCCGGGTCGATATTGGGATTGCACAGCCAGGATTTGGCCGAGGTCACCAGCCGCTCGGGCGACAGGGCGCCGTGAGCGCGGGCAAATTCGCCAATCACGGTGGTCGGCGGCGCCCCTTCCTCCCAGGGGAGACGGGCGCTCGCGGAGGCCGCCTCCTGTTCCAGGGCCAGGTAGAGGGCCGAGGGCAGGGTCTCCCGCTCGCCGACGGACTGGAAAGAGAGAAGCTGGGGGACGGGTAGCACCTGCGGAGATTCGTCGCCATCGACGGCGCTGTAGGCCAGGGCCGAGTTGGAGGTGCCGAGGTCGATGCCCAGGGCAAAGCGTTTAGTCATGATTCCGGACTCCGATTTTTAGGCGATTTCCACTTCGGCCGGGGCGATCACTTCGCGGGCCTCGTCGGTGAGCTGGGGCAGGTTTACGCGGGCGGTTTTCCAACCACGATGAAGCACCCGGCCGGTAAAGGGAGGATGCTCGGGAACCTTGCCCACCAGCCGGTAGGCGCGGGCATCGAAATCGGCGGCCAGGGTCAGGTCTTCCCCCTCGCTGCCGGGATGGAGGGCGCGGATGTCGAAGGTTTCGGCCAGCACTTCCTTGCAGCCCTGATGCACCACCCGGGCGGCGGCGCCGATTTCTTCGTTGGAATAGGGAGTGATATCGTCCATGGCGAAATCGACAAGACGGCCTTTTTCCTGCAACTGTCCAAGAAAACGCACCACTTGGGCTTGGGCGAGTTTTTCCGGAGCGGGACGGGGCGCGACCGGTTCCGGTGCCGGAGCCTTCACCGCCGGCGCCTCGACCGCCGCCGGTTTGCGCCGGAAGAGACCGACCAGTTGCAGCAGCGCAGCGATGCCGAGCAGCGCGACGGCGGCGATGTGCAGCTGGGAGAGGAGTTCAGGATGGGGGGGGAACTGTTCGGGAAAAAAGAAGAGGACGGCGACCAGGGCCAGTCCGGTCAGGGTAAAGAGGATACTCATGGGTTCTCTCCGGAAAATGAAATGCAATGCGATAAAAAGCGGTTCAAGAGGATTTTATACAGGGATGAAAGGGATAAGGCTTTTTGATTTATTCTTTCATCCTTGGGAAATTTATTTATCGTCCCGCCGGGGAGTCGTTGGTCAGGGGGCGGGTGAAGGCTTTCACGATGATCCAGCTGACCTCGCCGACGTCGTCGCCGTCGGTCACGGTGATGGCGAAGCGCCCGGTGGTCTGCGGCTTGACGAACATTCCCTCGGTAAAATCCCGGCTCCAGCGCAGGCGACCGTCCGCTTCCCGAGCGTTGACCTTGAAGGTCACCCGGGTAATGGGTTGACCCGTGCCGTTGTAGAGCTTGCCGAAAAAGGTGCCCTTCCTGATGCGCCCTTCGACCTGAAGATTTTTCAGGTCTTCCGCCGCCATCTCGAATTCTTCCAGCTTTGGCCGGGGCTGGTCGGGAGCATCCAGAGGAGTCTTTTTATCCCCCTCGATCAGCCAGGTTTTGCCGCTGCGTTTGTCGATCTGATACGTCTTCCCGTCTTCGTTGATGACCAGGGCGAAGCGGTTATGGGCAGAGTGGATGAAAAAGACCAGGGCCATGCCGAAGACCATGATCGATACCGTAGCGATAATCGTTTTGCGCATGAAGATTCCCTGTGGCGTAAGAGTCAAAGGGGGCGCGCCGAGGCGCACCGGAGAGTCCATTAAATTACCGCAACAAGCCGCGCAAGTCCAGAACCTTATAGGCCGTTCGCAAACGCTGCGTTTGAGGTTTGAGGCCGAATCGACAAACTGCCCGGCCTTTTCGCCGCGATTCCCGGCGACGCCGACAGGGGAATTTTCATGTTTTGAAAAGATCCGCCGGGAAGATCGTGGGAGGAGGCTCAGGATTCCGCCCCTTGTCGGGCGATGGCTTTTCCGCGGCTCATGTCGACGCCGGCGAGGAGAATGATGCCGACGAGGAAGAAGGCGGCGAGGGCGAGGATGGCGTGGCGGGAGGAGCCGGTGAGGTCGGCGATGAGGGCGAAGAGGAGGGGACCAAAGATCGAGGCGAATTTACCGCTGATGGCGTAAAAGGAGAAAAATTCAGCGGTTTTGGTGACGGGGACGAGGCCGGCGAAGAGCGAGCGGCTGATGGCCTGGCTGCCGCCGAGGATCAGGGCGACGATCAGGCCGAGAATCCAGAACTCCCAGTCGTGGCGCATGGTGAAGGCGTAGCCGCTGACGGCGATGAAGAGGAAGAGGCTGAGCATGACCGCGCCCTTGGCCCCGCGCTTCTCCGCCAGGCGCCCAAAGAGCAGGGCGCCGGGCATGGCGATGAACTGGATCATGAGAAAGCAGCCGAGGATGCTGACTTGGGAGAGGCCCAGTTCCTCCCGGGCGAAGATGGCCGAGACGACGATGATGGTCTGGATGCCGTCGTTGTAGAAGAGATAGGCGACGAGAAAGCGCAGCAGGTCGGGGTAACGGCGCAGTTCGCCGAAGGTGTGCAGATAGCCCCGAAAGCCGCTCGGCAGCGGGGCGGGAGGATGGAGAAAGGCGCTGTCCCGCACATGGCGGAAGGTGGGGATGGAAAAGGCTGCCCACCACAGGCCGGTGAGCAGAAACCCGGCGCGGGTCGCGGCACCGCGATCGGCGAAACCGAGAAACTCGTGGCCTTGGATCATGGCGAAGGTGATGAGCAGCAGCAGGCCGCCGCCGATGTAGCCGAGGGCGAAGCCCCGGGCCGATAGCCGGTCGATTTCATGGCTTTCGGCCAAAGCCGGCAAAAAAGCGTTGTAGAAGATGTTGCCGGCGGCGAAGCCGACGTTGGCGACGACGAAGAGCGCCGCCGCCAGCAGGTAGCGGCCGGGTCCGGCCAGGGCCAGAAGGGCGGTGGCCGTTGCCCCGAGCAGGGCGAAGACGATCAGCAGTTGCCGCCGTCGCCCCTGGCGGTCGGCGAGGATGCCGAGCCAGGGAGCGGTGACGGCGACCAGCACCATCGACAGGGAGACGGCGTAGCCCCACAGCGCCGAGGCCGGCATGGTTCGGCTCTGGCCGAAAAGGGAGAGAGGCGCTCCCCCTTCCGGCACCAGGGAAACGAAGTAGACGGGCAAGACCGCCGCCAGGATGACCGTGGCGAAGCCGGAGTTGGCCCAATCATACATGCACCAGCCGAACCAGGCCTGTTTCTTGGTGGTCACTTGAGCAACCGCTCGATGGCTTTGATGTTGGCCCCAGCGACGAAGGTGCCGTTGATCCAGTAATTGGGTGTACCGTTCAGGCCGAGTAGCGCGGTCGCTTCCTTGTGGCTCTCTATGACGCCGTTATCCTTGAAAAAGGGGATGGGACCTTCGTCGTAGCGGCCGGACATGACTTCTTCATAGGCGCTGGCCGGGTCGGCGGCGGAGAGAACGTAACGCGCCTTCTGCTCTGCTTGGGGATGCATCTTCAGCGGCAGGAAGAAGATGTAGCGGGTCACGTCCTTGCGCTGGGCAAAAAAGTCCGAGCCCTTGCGACAGAAGATGCAGTCCGGATCGGTGACCTCGATGACGGTGTTCTTGCCCGTGCCGATTTTGATCGCCTTATTCAGGGGAAGGAGTTTGAGCTTTTCTCCCATGAGTTTGCCGAGACGCTCCTTGCTCAGGTTGACGCTGTCTTTGGTCCAGAGTTCCCCCGCGAGCATGTGCCCGGTTTTCGGGGCAAAGTAGAGGATCTTCCCGCCGGCGGCGACCTCGTAGAGTCCGGCGATGGGGCTGGTAAAAATCTTCTGGAATTCCAACTTGGGATAGGTCTTTTTCAGGGTTTCGGCAACCTGGGCCGGGGCTTCGTCGGAGGCGGCGGCGACCGCACTGACGATGCCGAGCACCAGCAGACAACCGCCGAGAAGGCAACGGACGATTTTACGGGTTTTGCTCATCTGCATGATCCTTCCTCGATTCTGAATCCGGGAACAAAACGTGACATCCTCACGGTGTCAGATAGACACCGTGCATCCCGTGTGTAAAACCAGGGGTTACAACGCAAGCGGCAACGGCGATGGCCGATGCCCGCTGGTATGGTCTTCCGTGGTAGGTTCCCCACCCA
>Ga0265295_1000542_pt1 | contig 75540 bp, 78 predicted proteins | sample Munlansysbiofilm_FD_192503 | JGI IMG/M metagenome (GOLD analysis project Ga0265295, IMG submission 192503) | Leachate microbial communities from a municipal landfill in Southern Ontario, Canada - Methane capture system biofilm | ecosystem: Engineered > Solid waste > Landfill > Unclassified ...
TCATCTGTTTGCTATACTTACTATCATGAAAGAAATTCTTTTCGCAACGGGCAATTCATGAAAGATTAAAGAGGCGAGTCATGCTTTATCTGAGTATGGTATCAATGTTAAGTCTATTAAAATTGACGTTGACGAGATTCAGTATCATAACCCGGCAGAAATTACAAAAGCAAAGGCTAGGGCGGCTTTCGAAGTCATGCATGAACCAGTGGTCGTCTCTGATACAAGCTGGGAAATTCCAGCACTCGGCGGATTCCCTTCTGGTTATATGAAAGATATTTCGGCATGGTTTAACGCCGAGGACTGGCTAGCACTTATGAGTAGACACGAAGATAAGACCATTTACTGTCACGAGCATGTAGCCTACTTTGACGGTGAGGACCTCCAGCATTTTGTCTCGACATATACAGGCAAGTTCATTAATGAAGCTCGCGGTCGGATTGACGATGGCGAATCATTTGAGCGGACGGTAGTTTTATACGGCGACCAAACTATGGCTGAAAAGTTGGCCGATGGCGATATTGCATCAGCGAGCGAAAGCCTAGAGCGCTGGAAGCAGTTTGGTGAATGGTTCACAGAAAAGGTCGAGTCATCGTAAAATCTAAAGATATTATAGTCTGATATAATAAACTTGTATGATACAAATAAAACGTATCTATGACGAACCATCCGCTCAAGATGGTGCTCGCATCCTAATTGACAGATTGTGGCCAAGGGGTGTTAGTAAAGCTCGAGCTAATTTTTATGTCTGGTTAAAGGATGTCGCTCCTTCTACTGAATTGCGCACTTGGTTTGGGCATAAACCTGAAAAATTTGAAGAATTCAGTGTTAGATATATCGAGGAATTATCGCGCAATCCCGCAGTTGTTGAATTGAAAAAAATAATAAAGAAAAATACGAATGTGACTTTATTGTACGCCGCTAAAGATAAGTCTATCAATCACGCGGCTGTGCTCAAGAAGTTCTTAGAGGAATATCAGCAATAAATTAAGTAAATGGAGGAACCGTGATGGGTCACGAAAAATGTTCACACAAAACAACTAAAGTAAGCGATGGATCGTGGGGCGCTTTTCATTTCTTGTCGTTTATTGGCGCTGCTATATATTTCATTTCCATCTCTGGCGGCGGTTTTTGGGCAGTAATACTCGCTGTTTTGAAGGCTATGGTCTGGCCAGCTTACGTTGTGTACCATGTACTAGTTTTACTTGGCGCATAAAGAATTAAGATAATTATAATATGAAGAACTTAGTTATATTTATTACTGGTCCGACTGGATCTGGTAAGACTACTGTCGCCAAGATATTAACCAAAAAACTTGGCAGATGCACAAATATTGATGTCGATCAGGTTAAGCACATGATTGAGTGTGGATTCTTGAAAAAGGAGCTTCCTGGCGGGAGGACTGTCTGGCAATATTCAGAGTGGGGACTGGTTGGTGAGAGTATAGCACTACTTTCAAAAAATTTTATTAAGCAAGGCTTTAATGTGGTTATTAATGGATATATAGGCAATGATGGTTGGACTAGTCTGACGAAAAAATTAAGCATTACCCATAAATTTTTATTGTTACCAGATATCAAAGTCATAAAGAAGAGAGATGTCGATCGTCCAGAGGATTTGAAGATGGGGATTGAAATGATCAAAAAACATTATGATGAATTTAATTCTGACAGTAAATTCAACGATTTTATTAAAATTGATTCTTCAGAACAGACTGCTGAACAAACCGCTCGAGAGATTAGTGCCCATATACGCAATTAGGCGCATTAAACCAGGGTCTACCAACTAGTCAAGTCCTAAGATATACGTATACAGAATATTTTACATATACATATATTTATGATATAATTATGTTATTCAAATTAAGAATGTGTAGGTGTAGTTGAGATAGTCCGTCCTATACGCAAGTCGAGAGGAGAGGGTTACTTATGCACCGCATTCATAGTATTGAATTGTCAGAAACTGACGATGAGGGCCGCCGAGCGATTTTAATCAAGCTAGGAGGGGAGCTTGACGAGGACTTCGAGCCGATGATTCGCTTGGAGCTTGATAAGACCTTGCGACGCGATCGTCGCGGAGGTGTTGTTATCGACATGTCCACAGTCACATCAATGAGCGGGGCTGTGGCCGGAAGGCTTCTCTATTTCACTAGGTCGCTAAAGGGGGACGCTATCTGTGCTCTCCTAGTGGTCGACACTGAGGATACTATTCCAATAGTGCTACCGTGCGCGAAGTATTTCGACGCGATTGTGCCCAGTATCGATATCGCAGAAGAAATCCTGGATGTCAGTTTCAAATAAGGCCCGACAGTAGAAGGTGCAATAGCGCCACTGGTGCGGGCCTTCTACTTTAATCTATTAGTTTCAATTAGACCGTCGTATCTATTACCATTAAATATAATAGTCGGTATTTTAATAGTTTTTATTTCGTTATCGACTATATTTTTGTTATCACTAATTATGTCGGCGATTTTTTGGCTACTGGCGTCTTCTTCTATTTTTTCTATCTGTTCTTGGATATAACCCACATCCATAAGCCAATCTTTTAGCAACTTAACAACCTCATCCTCGGTCATTGTTGCATTAATTCTAGTTTGATATGACACGCCGGAATTATCTTTCCAGGTAAAGATTCGTTCAAGTATTTGCCAATCGGCCGGAGTTTTTATATCTTTTATTGGATTTAATTTTATTGATTCTAAGTACCTAGTTACAGTGTAAGAGTTCTTAAATTTATATTTACCGTCGGCTAGCGGGTCACTAATTGGATAGGCTAGGTATGTTAAATTATATTTATTTTCAAATCCGGCTTGTTTGATATTTTTAAATACATTGGCGCAGACGGTGCATCCAGGATCTATGATCTCTAGTGCCGTTGGCTTGGCGTCGTCGTAGTTGAAATAATAGGTAGCATTTTGCGGTAAATATTCTTTTGCATCCCAATTCTTTAATCTTGTCGGTATATTAGCTACCGTGTTGCCGAGTTCGTTAGCCTTGTTGGTGAACCATTCCCACGGCCTTCCCTCGGTGGTTAGCACCCAAAAGCCTTGGTTGCCCGAGCTAATAGAACAGGATTCGGATCCCAAACTACACGAAGATGCGTCCGCTGGCGTACAAGTCCCCCAGACAAACAGGTTTAAGCCGCTTTCAGCAACGACCAAAATACTCCAAACAGTCAAAATAACTAGTGCAAAAGAGGCGACCTCGATTCCTGTATCGGCTGCCTTTACTAATCTAGGAGTCCTTTTGGCGACATGACTTAATAGGCCATTTTTAGCCTCGTCCTTAAATGAGCTATCACATGGCCTAAATGTAATTCGACGTGCAGTGCAGCCCCAAGCTTTTCCGGCTAGTTTTCTATAACGGGCCGAAAAGATACTGATAATTCCGAGAACTATAAATGCCGCGATACAAAACATATACTATTAGCCTTCCACAATCTTTTTTATAGCATCAACTGTCTTTGTGACATCATCTTCAGTGCTGTGTAAGCCAAGCGACAACCTAAGCATTGGCGGCAGCTTCAACTTTTCTAATAGATAATAATGGCAACAGAAATAGCCACTCCTGGCCATGATGCCCTGGGCTGATAAGAATGTAGCTAGTCGGCTGGAGTCTACCCTGTCAGAATAAAAGCTAATAACAGAAGACGGTTCTTTATTAATCATTGTTATTCCCTGAATTTCAGACAAGCCTTCAAATAATTTTTTTGATAGTTTTTCTAAATATGTATCTTTATTCATGCCACCGGGTTTGATATCTTTTAGCCATTTTATAGCTTCGCCCAAGCTAATTATTTCGGCATAGGATTGCAGACCAGGCTCAAGCCAGACTGACATATCTTCTGTCCATAACTTAAAAGACTGCTCCTTGACACTGGATACCATACCGCCACCAACAAAGTTAATGTCTAAGGTTTTTAGGAAACTCTTTTTTATAATTATTGCACCCAAGCTGGCTGCGTAAGTTTTGTGCGCCGAAAAACAGATTGCATCCGCGTCAGATTTGTTGAGCAGTTTTTGATGGTGGGCAACCGTCTGAGCCGCGTCTAATATCACGATGCCGCCCGAGTTGTGGGTGTCTTCGACTAACTGTTTTAGATTATTTAATAGCCGCCCGTCAATATTTGACGTTGTGTTTAGTACCACAATTGCATTAGTTAAGTCTGACTTTTTATAATCCAAACTGCCATCTTCTAGCCTTGGCAAGACAAGTCTATCAACACCCAGCCTTTTAGCTTGGGTAATTGTAGTCAAAAACACTGAATTATGCTCAATCTCACTAGTAATTATTCTTTTATATTTGCCAGTAGGTAATTGAGATAAAACTAAGTTTAGCCCGTAGGTGGTGTTTTGCGTAAATGAGCAGACGTAGTCTTTTTTTGAAAGTCCCAAATAGTTAATAACCAGGTCGCGCGTTTGTTCAACCACCACATCAACCTTTTGCCCCCATCGGTACTTAACACGCCCACCACAAGCGCCGTATGTCTTGTAGTATTGGTTCACAGCCTCAATAACGCGTAGAGGTCTCAGACTCTGGCAAGAGCTATCCATATAAATATCATCTGAATTGAGATAGCTAAAGTCTGGTAACCTAGCTGAGTCTGAAATTTGCTTATTTTTTCGTTTAAACATTAAATACCCTTGTTTAAAAACTCTCACAGTTTAACTATAACTATTATAGCAGTACTAATTTGAATAATTTAACTTTATCTAATGTAGCTAGACTGGTTTTCGGGTATAAAAGTTAGCGCGATTCCAGCTTTACCGGCGCGACCGGTTCTACCGATACGATGTACATAATCGTCATAGACCTTAGGTGGGTCGAAGTTAATAACATGACTAACATCGGGAATGTCTAATCCTCGGGCGGCTACATCGGTCGCGACTAAGACGCTAACACTATTATTTTTGAAATTTCTTAAAGCTCGTTCGCGTTGCGACTGAGATTTATTTCCATGAATAGCTTCGGAAGGGATGCCTTGGCTGGAAAGATTATCTGCTAATCTTTGTACGCCAAATTTCGTTTCACCGAAAATTAAGACTTTATTAAACTCAGGTTTTAATAAAAGCTCGCTTAGGATGCTTATTTTATGAGCCTTATCCTGTGTGCGAATTACATCTTGTTCAATATGATCATTTGTCGCATTTTTTATAACCGAAACAGTTGTCGGGTTATGCATGAATTCTTCAACAATCTTTTTGACACTTTCTGTCATGGTGGCGCTATAGCATAGAGTCTGTCTATCTTTCGTGATTTCTGCTTCGATACTACGAATATCGCGCTCAAAACCCATGTCGCACATTCTGTCGGCTTCATCTAGGACAAAAGTATTGACGTTAGATAGGCGTAAAACCCTTCTGTTTATCAAATCTTTAACACGTCCAGGTGTGCCAACTATTAGATGCGGACCGCGCTTGATTTGTTGAATTTGTTTTGCGATATTAGCACCGCCCACCACTAGTGTGGAGTATAATTTTTGACCAGCCGAAAATTTACGAAACTCATCGTCAATTTGCTGAGCCAACTCGCGAGTCGGCGCTAGTATCAAGACACTTACGAAATCTCTATTAGAGTAGAGCTTATCAATAATCGGTAGAAGAAAGGCCGCTGTTTTACCGGTACCGGTATTAGCGAGTCCAATTATATCGCTACCATTGATTGCTGATTTTATGCACTTGTCTTGAATTTCTGACGGAGTATTAAATCCCAGATATTCCAGGTTAGCTAATGTTTGTTTATTAAGACCAAAATCCTTAAAGCTATGTTCTGGCGCGTAGACAATCTCAGACTCTGCCTCTACGGCCTTATTAATATATCGACTAGGGTTAATACCAGAGGTTCTTTTGTTGTTATAGCGGTTTTTGCCCGCAGAATAATTACGGCGGTAACCGCCACTTCTAAATTGTTTTTGCATGGTCGCCTTTCTTGACGTTATACGATGAACGGCAAGAAATTTTACCAATACGAGCATTCATCCAGTAGACTATATGTCTATCACTTAAGACAATATTAACATAAAATTAATAAATAGGCAATTTAATCTACATATTACAACATATTTTTCATTTTGCGAGGTTTAACCTTGCAAAGGAGCGTCAGGTTTTATGGATCCTTCTAAATGAATATTGTATTAATCCGTCGCAATCATTAGTTATTTGTTTGAGTAATCTTAATAAGGCTCTATCCGCGCCGTTTTCGGCTATTAGATCTAATAGTGCCTGTTTGTTGGGATATCTCGGAATAATAGCTTCTAAAGCTATTATTCTACCGGATTCATCTCTTTCGGCGTCTGGGTCTTCGGTGAGCTCGTAAATTCTTTCCACATCTATTTCTACATCAATAACTCCCATTTCGGAAACTATTGCGGCTTTCCTGTAGTTTGATTCTGTAAAAAATTTTGCATCATGTTGAGAAGGTAGTTGATTAGCCAGTATCATTAAGTTAATTTTCTCAGATTTTCCGTCTGTATTATAAGGCCTTTTGTAAAAAGGATGTAAATGGTAATAAATTTCACTTTCACTGCTGGATTCTTTGAAATCGGGGTGAACCTCCATCATATGTTGTAGCGTCTGGCCCGTTCGTCTGTCTACGGCCCTTTTGGTTTTTGTGTTGCTTCTATACCTCCATAAGCTGGACGTTTCATCATAGACCCACTCATATTCGCGACCTGCCTGAGAGGCTATTTTTTGTATATACGACTCGCCATCTTCTTTCGATAAATTTATTTCATAATCGTCGTCTAGGTCTAAAAATTCCGAATCTGGATGTAGTTCATCTACTAGCCCTAGTCGCCTAATGGCTCTTAACATTTGATCAAGATCTAAGTTGTCTAAACTATTTTCTTCTTTGGGTGACTTTTCCATAAAATAATTGTATCAATGATATTGAAAATAAAAAAAATAACTTTAATTTATTTCAAATCAAAATCTTCGGACTTAAGGGGTGTCGTAGCTTCTGTATTATTGCCTTTTTGCCTTTCGTTCATTTCTTTTAAAGTTTTTCTTATATCTAAAATTGCTTTTTGTGATCGCCATTTCATAACAGAGTTAATAATATAAAATACGATGATTACGCCTGTTATGATCACACTACCGGCGATAAAAGGTTGTGCACTTTCCATAACAGACTTAATAATTTCAGTTTGGCTTTGTTGTATTAGTTCCATAAGTTGATATTAACACAGATAAGGACAATATTTATTAGACTTATGCTTAAAACTAGAGTTTAATATATAACATAAAACCAGTCGGAGGTTTATTATGTCGAAACAAATTAAACAAGAGACGAAACAAATAAAAGTTTCAGGTATAGAGTTTATATATACGTTATTTATGGCGCTAATTATATCTTTATTTTTTGGTATTGGAGTAGCGGCTTTTTATCCATCGCCAGAAGAGCCTGAATATCCCGAGGTTCTACAGACATCAATGAAATATGATGGTGAAATGACGAATGAGCAGGAGCAAGCTCAAATTCAATACGAAAAAGAAATTAATAGCTTTCAAGAAGTGCGAGAAGATTACTCACGTAATGTTTCGATGATTATGCTGGGCCTAGCATTACTAGCAATGGTAGCTAGCTTAACCTTGTCTCATAAGATTTTCGTTATGTCTAATGGATTTTTACTTGGGGGAGTGTTTACGCTTATGTATAGTATGGCGAGAGGTTTCATGACATCGGATACAAAATATATGTTTGCCATAGTGAGCGTCGGCTTGTTGGTCACTTTAACTCTTGGATATATAAAATTTGTTTTGCCTCGAAAAGAATTAAATAAGTAATATTATCTCTTTTTAAACCAAGGTATTAAAATGCTAGTTTTTGAAGCGTAATTAAGCCAGTCTTTTCTGTTTTGATATCTTTTTTCAAGTAGTGGAATACCTGAAATAAATACTATCAAAATAGTTATTGTTACGGGCCCAATGATAGAAAATAGAGACGGTAAGAGATTGTTTTGATTAAAAACGATTAAATATATTCCCCACCACATTGTAATCTCTCCAAAATAATTAGGGTGCCTAGTATATTGCCACAAACCACTAGTCATTAATTTACCTTTATTTTTAGGATTAGATAGGAATATCTTCAACTGATGATCACCGACACTTTCAAATATAAATCCAACTACCCACACTATTATTCCGACTATATTCAATAGATTAAATTCATTAACATCTTTTCCTATATAAGCGGAGGCAATAATAGGAGAGGACACTATTAATAACAATAGCCCTTGAAAAAGATAGATAGTTGTATATCGATTAACCCAACTTTTTTGACCATTATTAGTTAAATCTTTATATCTTACGTCTTCTTTTGATTTACGCTGCCTGTTACTTATATGTAGATAAAGTCGCATTCCCCAAATTGTGACCAATCCCAATACAACAAAATAAGTGAAATTTGTCTTGATAATTAAACCACTAAGAATTGCTACTAGGATAAAACCCAGCCCCCAAGCTTGATCGGCTAGATCGCTACGTTTTTCGATTTGAGATTTAATAAACCAAGCTGTCATATAAATATAAACACCAAGAGATATGAGAGCTAAATTTGTTGGTACGTCGTTCACTTTATCGCTCCTTATTATTTATTAGAGAACTCATCTGTTTTGCAATTAGATCGGTCGCATATTTAGGCATCAATCGGTATAAGATATTCATAAATTTTGAATCTTGACCTATATAAATGTATAATTTGTTATCTTCTATTCCTTTGATTATGTCTTTAGCGGCATCTTTTGCTGAAAGCATTTTAATTTTTTTTGTGTCAGTCCCAATTGACGGTACTTTGACACCGGAATTGTTGGTGATATTAGTGTTGACTGCGCCAGGGAAGACAACGGACACATTCACTTTCGTATTTTTTAACTCAGCATACATACCTTCTGTCAGTAGCTTTACGGCGGCCTTAGAGGCTCCATAGACACTTTGACCTGGAACTGGTAAAAAACCACCCATACTGGACACATTTACTATTGTAGCTTCAGGCCTTTTTAATAATTGAGGCAAAAACTCCTTAACTGTATTAATGGTTCCATAAAAATTAACATTAAATACTCTTTCAATAGATTCATAGTCAAGTTCACTTACTTTCGCAAACGGCTGAATTATACCTGCGCAGTTAATAATACCGTCTATTTTATGTTTTTGAGATATTTTTTTCGCAGTATTAGCAACGGACTTTCTATCAGTGATATCTAGATTGTAAGTATTTAGATTATCATTTTTCAATTCATCAGATAGTATTTTGAGAAATTCTTGCTTTAAATCAATCGCTATTATTTTAGAGCCTTTATCCAGAAGTTGAGTTACAACTTCTTTTCCTATTCCGCCACCAGCACCAGTTATTAAAATAGTTTTATTATTAAGCTTCATATGCATTGATTATAGCATTTTATAAGATGCGATGATTTATATTATAATTAGTTTATGAATAATGATAATGAACAAGGACAAGAAATTAATTACAAAAAAGGCAAGTTCAAGCTAATTCGAAGGGCTATTTTTAAAAGTGCTTTAGTAATAGTATTAATTGCAGTTATAAGTGGAGCCAGCTCATTTTTGACTATTGAACTATTGAAAAGTCAAAATAATCTCTTAAATAGAACTACTAATCTTTATAGTGTTACTAACGATAATAATATCGCCAATATCGTTGATGAAATATCTGAAAGTGTCGTTAATGTATCCACTAAAACAGTTGGTTACAATTGGTTTGGGCAAAAAGTTATATCTGAAGGCGCCGGTACTGGCATAATCATCAGCGAAGATGGCTATATATTAACGAATAACCACGTGGTTGATGGCAGTGATGAAGTTTCTATAACAACTTCGAATGATAAAGAAATAGATGCTAAAGTTATAAAAAAAGATTCAAGTAAGGACTTAGTTATCATAAAAGTAGAATCAGAAGAAAAATTATTTGCAGTAAAACTTGGAGATTCGGACAAATTGAAAGTTGGCGAAAGTGTTTTGGCTATTGGTAATGTTTTGGGGCGATATTCTAATTCTGTAACACTTGGAATTATTTCTGGGTTGGGACGACCAATTGTAACTTCTGATTCGGGGCTTTACGGTAATTTACAGGAACTAGAGGACCTGATTCAAACTGATGCAGCGATTAACTCTGGTAATTCAGGAGGCCCATTAGTTAATATGAAGGGCGAGGTAATAGGAATTAACACAGCCATCGATGGCACAGCTCAGAATATTGGATTTGCAGTTCCTATTAACCATGCTAAAAAACTAGTATCAAGCATATCAGAATAAATAACTATATTAGCCCACGGAATATTTGACATCATTTAGTTTTGGGTATATACTCAAAATAGATAGTATTTCTATCTGCATATAATTTAACCAAGAGGAGGTAATGTTATGCCAAATTTAGATGGAACCGGTCCAATGGGACAAGGACCTGCAACGGGTCGAGGCATGGGAAACTGTGCGTCCTGTGGTCAATATAGGAATTTGCCACGATGTCGCGGTTGTGGTCTGGGCTTAAGGAGATTTTGGATTAATAATAAATCCAATGTCGAAGATTTAAAGTCTCTTGAATCTCAATTAAAAGAAGACTTAAATAGTATTCAAAAAGAAATATCTGACTTAGAATCAAAATCTAAAAAATAAATGTATAATTGTTATTAATAATTATGCCAAGACCTAGATTAAATCGTAGGATAATGTTTAACCCTAATGTCACTTATTTTAAGCCTCAAGGGGTACCTATCCGTGTTTTAGACGTAGTGGAATTGTCACTAGAAGAGGCTGAGGCTTTGCGTCTAAAGAATATCGAAAAGCTAGATCAAGTTGAATGTGCCAGAATTATGGAAACTAGCCAAAGCACTTTTCAAAGGATCTTAAATTCAGCCTACAATAAGATTAGTCAGGCTATCGTTGATGGAAAAGCTATTAAAATAATTAATAAATAGAAGGATATGTATTATGGAACAAGACATTAACCAAGAATTAAACATAATGCCGAGAATCGGCGAGAAAGCTCCAGCTTTTAAGGCGGTCACAACGCAAGGCGATATCGATTTCCCAAAGGATTATAAAGGAAAATGGGTTATTTTATTTAGTCATCCAGCTGACTTTACTCCAGTTTGTACTTCCGAATTTATGACATTTGCTACATTAGAAAAACAGTTCAATAATGCTAATTGCGAATTAGTCGGTCTCTCTGTTGATGGTTTATATAGCCACATCGCATGGCTACGTACTATAAAAGAGAAGATTGAATATAAAGATATGAAAAATGTCGAAGTAAAATTTCCACTAATAGAAGATATTACAATGGATGTTGCTAAAAAATACGGCATGATTCAACCCGGAGAAAGTAATACTAAGGCAGTTCGAGCAGTATTCTTTATTGATCCCAAGGGTGTAATCAGAACAATACTATATTATCCACTAAGCTTGGGGCGAAATTTTGATGAAATATATCGTATATTAGTAGGCCTACAAGTGGCAGATGAATATTCAGTGGCTTTACCGGCCGACTGGGAACCAGGAGATGATGTTATAGTGCCAACTGCAGGTTCTTGTGGTGTTGCTAAAGATAGGATGAATTCAAAAAGTGATATAACCTGTAAAGATTGGTTTTTCTGTACGAAAAAACTAAGCAAGGCTGATGTTGAAAAAGTAACTAAACACTAATACAATAGGATATACAAAATAAATCACTAGGGGGTTAGTGTGAAGGTATTAAAGTTTGGTGCGGTTTGGTGCTCTGGTTGCTTGGTAATGAAGCCACGATGGGCAGAAATTGAGGCCGAAAATCCATGGCTAGAGACTGAAATGCACGATTTTGACCAAGATCAAGAAGCTGTTAAAAAATATAACATAGACGATAAATTACCGGTGTTTGTGTTTTTAGATAAAAACGGTGATGAATTCTTACGACTTACTGGTGAGATTGATAAAGAAAAACTAATAAACATCATCAACGAAAATAAAGATAAATAGCATGAATATAATTAAGAAATTTTTTCTATCACTATTAATATTAGCTAGCTTTTTTGTTATTTTACCAACAAATGTCGGCGCCACTGCAAGCAGTCTTGATATTTATTTATTTTGGGGTGAAGGGTGCCCGCATTGCGCCAAAGAGAAAGTATTTTTGACTGATTTAATTGAAGAGAAACCTGAAATTAAACTACACGATTTTGAAATATACTATAATTCCGAAAATGCCAAATTAATGCAAGAAGTTGCAAATACTTTAAAAACTGATTCCACGGGAGTACCTTTTCTAGTAATAGGTGATAAGGGAATAGTCGGCTTCGGTGAGGGCATTACAGAAAGTGAAATAGAAGACAGGGTTGACTATTGTCTAGATAATGAGTGCAAAGATTATGTCGCGCCGCTTTTAAAAGACCCTCAAACTGATCAAAAGCAGGATAGTAATAACTCGAGTGATACCAAAAAAGATAAAAAGATTATCAAGCTACCGATAATAGGTGAAATAGATGCTTTGGATTTTTCTCTACCAATCTTATCTATATTTATGGGAGCGGTTGATGGATTTAATCCGTGCGCTATGTGGACGCTGTTGTTCTTAATTAGTCTATTATTGGGATTAAAGGATCGTCGTAGAATGTGGATTTTAGGCGTGGCTTTTATAGTCGCTTCGGCTTTTGTTTATTTCTTATTCATGGCGGCTTGGTTACAAATAATACTATTCCTAGGGTTTATCGTTTGGGTTAGGACGGCCATCGGCCTATTAGCTCTGGCTGGCGGTGGCTATAACCTTCGGAGTTATTTAAAACACAAAGACATTGATGGTTGTGAAGTTACGGGAACAGAGAAACGACAATTAGTTTTTGCGAAACTTAGAAAAATCGCTCAGCAAAATAGTCTATGGCTGGCCTTGGGCGGAATAATACTACTAGCTTTTGCGGTTAATCTTGTAGAATTGGTCTGTTCGGCAGGACTTCCGGCAGTGTTTACTCAGGTACTATCTTTAAGTGATCTTGCAACTTGGCAATATTATGCCTATATTCTCCTCTACATATTTTTCTTTATGATAGACGACATAATAATCTTTGCAATTGCCATGTTCACACTAGAATTAACGGGTATATCGACTAAGTATGGCAAGTGGTCTAAGTTAATTGGTGGACTGCTAATGATAATCATTGGTCTTTTACTTATATTCAAACCTGAACTATTAATGTTCGGTTGAGCCACTAAACTGATAAAAGCAATGCTAAAATAAAATAGTGGCTATGCTTAAAAAAGGCTTTACGATAACAGAGCTATTAATAGTGATTGTTATTATTGGAATTATCTCATCGATAGTTTTTGTATCTTACTCTGGTTTCAGTGGTCGAGCCGTCGAAGCATCAATAAAAACCGATCTTTATAATGCAGCTAATCTAATAAAAATGGATTATGCAGTTGAAGGAGAATATCCTTCTTCGATAGAATTGGCAAATTTTGGTAAGGGTATAGAGTTTGGTGATTCTATTTTAGATTATTTTACTTCACCATATGGTTTTTGTCTTACAATGCAACGTGACGGTGTTGTATATAAAGTGACCAATGATTCAGACCCACGGGTCGGAGATTGTAGTGATTATGGCCTAGTCTTACATTTGGACGCAGGCGACAGTGAATCTTATCCAGGATCGGGTAATATCTGGTATGACTTGAGTGGACTTGGACGTAACGGCACTATATACAACGGTGCAGTTTATTCTAGTGACGGCGGGGGATCTCTTGTCTTTGATGGGCTAAATGACTATATAGATCTACCCTCGCCATCTAACCGCTGGGCCTGGACTCCTGGTGATAACGCGGGTTTAAAATCGGCTAGTTTTGAGGTTTGGATTAAAACATTGGATTCTGCTGGTCGCATCTTCTCCAAGCCATGGAATGGCTCAGGAGAATATAATTATGGCGCTACGCCGGGAGGTTGGAGTAGTGTAATAGGCAGTCAAATAAATACTCTATCGTTTAGCTCGGTCGCCAATGGCCAGTGGCGACACCTAGTTTATTTAATAGACAGTATTAAAAAATGGGTCTATGTGGACGGTGTTTTAGTCGTTGGTCCGACCAATCACAATACGACCAACACAGTTCCCGATAGGGGCGATTCTAGTCTGCCCCTAGCTTTAATGACCTTATATCCATATGGAGGGGCTTCGTATTGGGAGTATCCTACGCATGCAATCAATGGGTCTTTATCTTATGTGAAAATATATGACAGATTATTAACGAGCGAAGAGATAGCTGAAAAATACAATACAACGAAATCAAGATACGGTTACTAATTGACAAAAATAGCTCTAAGTGCTATAATATAGATGTAAATTAATAAAAAACAAAAATGATTGAAACAGTTTTTATAATAGTATCGCTTCTTACTTTCTTGGCTTCCTTGCCACAGGTAACTCAATTACTAAAAACAAAGAGGTCAGATGAGATGAATTTATTTACTTGGTCTATCTGGGCTTTTAGTCAAACTATAACTTTTGTTTACGTTATATATATCAAGAATTGGCCACTTATTTTAGTTAATATCGCTTGGGTTATATTCTATTTTCTAATGCTGGCATTGATAATTAAATATAGACCAGTTAATAATCAAGAAATAGTTAATATACAACCTGAACCAGTTGGCGATGATGTGATTTAGCTACTTATTAAAGTGAACGATACTTTTACGATCGCCTAAATGCTCTAGATGAGCGACTTTTTCTTTTATGAATTTATTAATGTCGAAGCCATGCTTTTCCAAAAGCGCTGATGCGTGTTCGCCGCCTAAGAATCTTGGGATAATTACATAAGTCGCGCCCTCACTATATAGTTTTAATGAATCCTCTATGCTGTTACAGACCATTAAGGCTATGGTAGTGTCATTATGTTCGCGAATGTGTTTTAGCATAAGAGAGTTGAGGCTGTAGTCTGGAATTGTTGATATAACCATTTTACTTTTGTACATTTGCAACTCGTTAAGCATATCGGCATTTTCGGCATCGCCATACATACATCTAGTGTGTTTACTCTCTAGGTATTTAATGACTTCAGGGTTGTAGTCAACAACTAAATATTTCCACTTCATCTTCTTGAAAATCTTAAGCAGGCTGTAGCCGATTTTATCGTATCCAAATAGTATTATGTCTAAGTTTTCTGTTTTTATTTTTGGTTCTTTATGTTTAGAATTTTTTCTCTCAAATACTGACAAAAACTTTTCAAGGCGAGGATACATCTTGTCGGAATACATCATTGCATAAGTCGAGGTCGCGATCGTTATTAATCCAACCATAGTTATCATAGATAAAATTTCTGGGTCCAAGCCGCCAGCTTTCATTCCTAAAGTAATTAATATAAAAGAGAATTCGCTTACTTGTCCAACTGTTTGCCCGGCAAAAAAGCTGGTCTTTTTTGTGTAGCCCATTAATCCCATAATTATCATTACAATTAGGGGCTTACCGATAATAATAAATAGTGAGAACACAATGATGGGGATTAGACTATTTCCTAAATTAGCAATATTCATTGTTGAACCTAGGCCTACAAAGAATAGGAAAATAAAAAAGTCGCGGATCGATTTAACCTTGGATATCATTTCGTATCGGTACATAGAACCAGAAAGACTTACGCCGGCCAATAGCGCTCCTATCTCCATTGAGAATTTTAATTTATAAAATAGAATTGCCATCAGCAAGCACCAACCGAGCGAGAAAAGTAATAAATATTCCTGAGATTTGGCTATTCTTTTTACGATTTTCGGAAGGACATAAACTGAAATTGGTATTAGTAAAGCAGACACGACAAAAATTGCGATAAAGTCCAACGTTGACATACCACTACTTGTGCCATTACCAGCTAGCGAAGATGAAATAGCGGCTAGCACTATCATAGCTACTACATCTTGGACTAATAGGAGGCCAACCGATATTTTCCCATAAAGAGTGTTCACGTCGTCTTTATCGGATAGTACCTTCATGATTATAATTGTGCTACTGAAGGTTAGGCCAATAGCTATATACATAGCCTCAACGATATTGTAGCCTAGCCATCCGCTCAACAAAAAGCCAACTAATGCAGTAAAAATAATCTGGCCGATACCGGTCAACAAGGAGACTTTTCCGACTTCACGAAAAACTTTCGGGCTTAGATTGAGTCCGACTGTGAACATCAAAATAACCAAGCCCAATTGCGCGAAGGCGGCTATCGCGCCGTCACTTTGTACAATATTTAAGACATTTGGACCTAAAACGATGCCTACAATGATATAGCCGATAATCAAGGGCTGTTTTAGTATCGAAATTATGCCGGCTATAAGTACACCAACAGCCATAGTTACAGCTAGCTCAACAAGAATACTTTCGGTCATGGAATATCGCTCCTTATTTTATTTCGTTCAATATTTTTATTATACAGGCTAAAGTTTATTTTTCATTTAAGATTTAGTTTATAATTATTATTCATGGCATGGTATAAACAAACGCTAAAGAAAGTTTACAGCTCATTTGAATCATCTCAATCAGGCTTGAGTAGTGCACAAGTAAAAGATCGCTTAAAAACCTATGGACCGAATCAGCTGGAGGCTAAAGGCGAGTCTGTCTGGAAAATAATACTAAAGCCCTTCAAGGATGTCTTTGTCTTAGTATTAGCGATAGCCGCCACTGTAAGTTTGGTTAGCCACGAATTAATAGATGCGATAGTTATCCTGGCAGTCATAATACTCAATGCTGTAATTTACTATGTCCAGCAGTATGCCACCACCAGGGTATTACGTAGCCTAAAGCGACACAACATTAGCGAAGTAGTTGCGTTAAGGGACGGCGACGAGGTTAAGGTCTCTTCCGCTGATTTAGTGCCTGGAGATATTATTATATTGTCTGAGGGTGAACGTATTTCAGCCGATGCTAGATTAATCGAAGTCGACGAGCTACAAGTCGATGAGGCATCTCTTACTGGCGAATCTACGCCAATTAGAAAGCACGCCTCAACTATAAATGTTAACAAGCAAATTTACGAACAAGATAATATGGTTTTTCAAGGTACTTATGTGCTTTCCGGTTCTGCGAGGGCGATTGTTGTAGGTACGGGTAGCATGACGGAATTTGGCAAAATAGCCAGCCTTACTTCTGACACAAAAGCAAAGGACAAGAGTCCCGTTCAGGAGAAGGTCGACAAAATTGTAGCCCTAATTGTTAAATTTGTAGCCATTATGTCAATCCTAGTGTTCATATTAGCCTTGTTCCGTGGCATTGCACCAAATGAAGCGCTACGTTTTGTACTATCGCTAAGTGTATCGGCTGTTCCGGAAGGGCTTCCGATTGCCATTACGGTGATAATGGTACTCGGTGTGGGCAGGATGGCGAAAAAGCAGTCTTTAGTTAGAAATCTCAGCGCCATAGAAGATGTAGGATTAATTACAACAATTGCAACTGATAAAACCGGTACATTGACGAAGAATAAACTTACAGTGATTGATGACTGGTCATTTGGAGATTTTAAAGTTGGTGATGTGGCCAAGCTGACTTTAGGCGATGGCGCCAGACTCGGCGATCCTCTAAACGAGGCTATATCGAAGAAGTTTAAACCCAAACAATCATCTGAGCCGGATGAATTTTACCCTTTTGACCTCAAGCTAAGACTAAGCGGCACTTATTATGACGAAGGCACTAAGGGCTACCTATATATCAAAGGGTCCCCCGAGGCGATACTAGAGAGGTCCTCATTGAGCTCAAAAGATCTCAAAAAGTGCGAGTCGGTGATGCATGAGATGGCGTCCAAGGGTTACAGGGTGATTGGCTTCGCAAGACAAAATATAGACTCGCCCCCAAAAGATTTAGCAGTAATTACTGGCAAAAAATTTGAATTTGTTGGGTATATTGCTTTTGCTGATGAGCTAAGGCCAGAAGTCGCCAAAGCTATAAAAGCAGCTCAGGCCGCTGGTATTTCTGTAAGATTGATAACTGGCGACCATTACGAGACAGCCTTCAATATCAGCAAACAGATTGGCATCGCCAATCACCCCAGCCAGGTTATTCAGGGTTTTGAACTGCCAAAAGATGAGGAAAAGCTAGCAGAGATTATTAAAGAGAAGACTGTCTTTGCGCGTATTTTGCCAGAAGATAAGTTTAGAATATTAAATGCTTTAAAACGTAGCGGTGAGATTACGGCCATGACTGGTGATGGAGTTAATGACGTTCCCGCTTTGTCTAATGCTCACATTGGGTTTGCTATGGGCTCGGGTAGTGATATAGCTAAAGACGCTGGCGACATTATATTATTGGATGATAATTTTAACACAATTGTCACGGCTATATCAGAGGGCAGGCGTATTTATGACAATATTAAGCGGATGATTTTTTACCTCCTATCAACTTCTTTGGGTGAAGTTTTAACTATGATAGCGGCACTAATAGCGGGTTTGCCGCTTCCGGTCACTGCCACACAGATTCTATGGATTAACCTCGCGACTGATACAGCCATGGTGCTTCCATTAGGGTTAGAGCCGGCCGAACTAGACAACATGAAAAAGCGACCTCGAAAACTAAAATCTCAGTTGCTTAGCAAGCATATTATCGCAAGAATGCTGCTTGTTTCATTATCTATGGCGGTCGCGGTGATTATCATGGTTGTTTGGCTAAACCAAAGAGGCGAGAGCCTTGCTTATATTCAGACTGTTTCTTTCTTGTCATTAATTGTATCTCAGTGGGCTAATGCACTGAACGCCCGTAGCGAGACACAGTCTATTGTCGAGAGGCTAAAAGCTCCAAACCCTAGCATGGCGATTGGCTTTCTTGTGGCTATAGTATTTCAGATATTAGTTATGTTCTTTGAGCCACTCGCTAGAGCCTTTGACGTCGTGCCAATAAAGGCTAGCGACCTGATTATAAGTTCGATAATATCGGTGTCTCTAGTATTAATAACCGTTGAAGTCCATAAGTTGATATTTAGACGTCGCAATATTACAGATTATTAAATTGGTTATACCTAATAATCAAGCTAGAGTAGTATTTAAATTCTTCTATTAATTTGTCACAGTTGTCGTTAGATATAACCGCAAATTGATTAGGGCAGGTAACTCTGCCGCCTGCGAATAGACTTTGTCCAAACATTAATTGATTAGTCTTGACTCCCAATAAATCAAAAATTGTCGGTGTTATATCAAGGTGTGTTCCGGTGTTTTTATAAGTTTTACCCGTAGTTTGACTAGGTAATTTAATAATAATCGGCGCTTCTTTGCCTTGTTCTGAGTTGGGGTCGTAAGTTATGGTGCCGGCTTCAAATTTTTCAAGAACTGGGACGTGGTCTCCGTAAACTACTATCAGCGAATCTTCGTATAGTCCATCCTTTTTTAATTTGTCAAAGAATTGGCCAAGCATTCTATCTGTGTAATTGATGTTCTCTAGATAACCAGCGACCTGGTCGGGGTAATTCTCTTTATGAAGGCCAAGCTCATCTGTTTCATTAGTGATTTCAAAAGGTACGTGGGAGGTCAGGGTAATAACATAGCTTAAACTTGGTTTTGGTTGGTCTTTTATGTAGTCAGCTGTCTCTTTTAAGAAGTCGCCATCATTTAATCCCATGTTTATCTTTTTTCCTTTGGTATAATTATCGGCCGCAAAATACTTTTGATAGCCTAAAGAGCCTAAGGCGACATTTCTATTCCAAAAATTACGATTGAAGCCATGGTAGGCGTAGGTGCTGTAGCCGTCTTTTGCTAGGGTTTTGCCTAGGCTAGTAAAATCGGATTGGCCGTATCTAACAAATACGGCGGCGTCATTCAGTGGAAAATAGGATGTGTTGGCTACAAAATCCGTATCTGACGTGTGGCCAGCCCCCATGACAAAATGGGCCCCAGGGAAGAAATTAGCGGATTTAGCCAGGCGATTTAAATTGGGCGCTATCTCTTTGCCGTTAATAGTTTGACCTAAAACGAAAGACCCCAAGGACTCAACTTGAACCAGAATCACGTTTTTGTCTTTCGCTGATGAGCTTAATGGACTTTTTTCTTGAGGATTTTTATTTGCGTCAACCCAATTAACTAATTCTTGTTTATTCTCTTTTGATATACTAACGGTCTCTTGTTTAATGAATCTGGTTATATCAATCGCATGAGCCATCAATGGACCATAATATTGAGCGGTCGAAACTGTGTCGTAGCCTCTATTGATGACTTCATCTAATTTACCAAGACCCATCGGTATCTTAACCAACAATGTTGCGATTAACAGTGCGATCGCTATAAGGGATGCAATATTGTTATTAGTACCAGATTCGTTAAATTTGTCTTTTGCTTTATTAAATAATAGCTTGATTGGTTTGCGAAAGGCTATTAGAAAAATAATATCTATAAAATATAAAGGTAGCCACCATTTTATCAAAGGCATTATAGCTGAAGTCACATCGTTAGCTTGTCCAGCGGCGCTTAGCAGGCCGATCGTAGGTAGGGAAGAGAAATAGGAATAATAAACTATATCAATCGACAGAATTATAGATATTAAAGTCGCTAAAATTAGCGCTATTGAATTTTTGTATTTTTTAAAGAAATAGAGAGGCGTAAATATTAAAAATGAACTAATAAATCCAATAAGTATTCCGGTTTGATAGTAGTCAGACCAAGTTAACTTAACTATGTAGGCGCTTATAAAATATAATTTTATACCGAGTGCTAAGGACAGTATTATTAAGAGGTATTGTTCAGACAAAAAAGCTAATATTTTTCCGGATATTTTTTTAAAGAGTTTCCTCATAGGCATATATTTTACCATATTGAGACTTTTTCTAGTAAAGGCTTGTGCTTTCTATGTAAGAGTCTTATAATAAAACACATAAGCGTTTCAGGGACGTCATTCTTGACTTGTTTTTTAGTATTTGGTACTATCATCTATGTGTCTTGCGCCAAAACTAATATTTTTAAAGGTCGAAGCGCGTGAGGCTGTACATAGTACAAGGAGTAAAATCACATGCCAATAGCCATCGAATTTGTGCCTTCTAGGCGCAAAAAGATAGCAGTGGATGTGGTGCCTGCCGAATGGCAACTGTATATTGCACAGTAATCCCGCAACGTTAAGATAAATGCGGGAAAAATCCGTTCGCCCATGCGGCGAATACAAAAAAATAAAACACCCCAAGGCACCGGGGTGTTTTTACTTATTCAGATTTTTTGTTTAACTCTTCGTCAATTCGTTTAGACAAAGACGCTTCATTGCCCCAGACATCAGACTCTAATTTTTCATCATTTAGATAGAAAGTCGGAGTTTCGTGTACGCCAGCTTTGTCACCGAGCGCTTTATCGTAAGCAATCTTATCTGAGACTTTTTGACTGACCATATCTTCTTTGAATTTATTAATGTCTAATTCTAATTGTTCGGCCAAACTATTAAAAAAGGCTGTTCTATCATCAACTCCTAGTGAGCTCCAACTTGCCTGTAGTTCGTAAATCAGGGCATGCATCTCCCAATACTTATCTTGTAGACCGGCCGCTTCGGCTGCCGCAGATGCAGCTTTGGAATTTGTGTGGTAGGAAAGTGTGACATTTCTAAATATCAACATCATTTTGTCTTTGTATTTTTCAACTACATTCTTAACAGCTGGGCTTGCTGTGGCGCAGCCTCCACATTGAAAATCGCCATAATTAATTAAAATAATTTTACTGTCTTTATTTCCAAAGATTTGATCACCAATCTGGCCATTCTGCTCGCTGGCTAGTTGAGGCGCAAACGGATCTAATTTGCTTAAATCAGTAGTTTGCGAGTTTTTAGAGAAAATTATTAAAAAGGCTAATAGACCAACAGTGATGATTGTAAAGGCTATCCAAGATTTTTTGTTCAAAGTGCTGCTCCTTAATGATTTAACTTATCCATTGTATCAAATAATAGTAGTCACTGTGCGTTTTTGGGTTACAATAATAGGCACAATGCAACAGTTATACATTATAGCCATATTGGTCCTAATTATCCTTTTGGTAGTTGTTAAATCTTTTAGTCCGGATAGAACCAAGCTGAGCAGTTTTGAGATTAGTCGCCTTATAAAGCTAGGCGATAAAAGGATGAACGATATAGTGAACCGCGACAAGACTGTGATTTTCTTAACCTTTATTTCTAAAGTTATTTATGCAACTCTACTGTCAATTTTGTCGTACATATTTTTTGTAGAGCTTAAACCATTTAATGCCGTCATAGCGATTGCTGCGGTGGTACTAGTGCTCAATATTCTGCCACAATCTATTTTATTAAACAGGATTTCCAACAGGCTATTTAAATTTTGCGAAAAATCGACGCTAAAATTCCTTAAGAAAAACCCGTTCCTATTCAATCGTATAAAACTAGACAATCGGGAGATTTGGGGCGCAGATTCTTTGGATGAGTTCCGCCATTTCGTCAACAAAACTGAAGACGGCGTCTTGAGCCTTGATGAAAAAAAGATAATATCCTCTGCTCTTATATTTGATAAAACGACAGTTAAGGAAATTATGACCCCGCTAGAGGAAGTAGCTTTCATTGAAAGGTCAGAGTTTTTAGGACCCCTGGTTTTGGACGAACTTCATAAAACAGGTCACAGCAAGCTGCCGGTAGTTGCTAAAGACCTAAATCACATAGTAGGAATTTTATATTTAGATAAGTTACTATCTCTTGATGTTAAGCGATCTGTGACAGCTGGAAAAGCTATGAATCCCAAGGTCGTATATATAAATCAGGATCAAACTTTAAGATACGCTGTGATTAAAATGCTAGAAATGAGCCAAAATATTGTAGTTGTTAAAAATGATAATCAAAATGTGGGCATCATCACGATGAGAGACATTTTAGAGTTTTTATTTGATCAGGAGCTAGTCGACTAGGTGCCTATTATTTGTGAGCTGATGTCTAAGGTGTTAAAATATATTTCATACTACGACAGGAAAAAAATAAATTTATGACAAGATTTTTAGCTAGACAATTGCCAGAAAAAATTGGCGAGACTGTTACTATCAGCGGTTGGATGCACAAGAAACGTTTGCTGGGCGGTTTAAATTTTATTACCGTTCGCGATAGGAGTGGCTTAACCCAGATTTTAATAGAAAACAAAGATGAAACTGAAAAGTTGCGGGGTATGCAGATCGGTACAGTTATGAGCGTTACTGGCCTAGTGGTTGAAGATAGCCGCGCACCAGGCGGCGTCGAGCTACATGATGTCAGCGTTCAGGTTGATTCAGCTGTGACGGACGAGCCGCCAATTGAAGTAGATAAACCAATCTCTCATAGATCTGAACATCTAGACACTTTGTTTGAAAATCGAGTTTTGGGGCTGCGCAATTTGCAAGAACAAAAAATATTTAAAATTCGAGCAAGCGTAGTCCATTACATTAGAGATTTTTTGCGGGAGCGAGAGTTTATTGAAGTAGATACTCCAAAATTGCTCGCAGAAGCTACCGAAGGTGGGGCTGAAGTTTTCCAGCTAGATTATTTTGGCAAAACTGCCACCTTAGCCCAGAGCCCACAATTTTATAAGCAAATTATGGTTGGCGTTTTTGAAAGAGTTTTCGAAATAGGCCATTCATATAGAGCAGAGCCTAGTGCTACCACAAGGCATCTAACCGAGCTAGCTATGCTCGATATAGAAATGGGTTTTGTCGAACACGACGAAGTCCTAGATCTAGTCTCAGAAATGACACAGTCGATCTTAAAAAGGACCTATAATGAACATGCCGAAGATTTGCGTAGTTGGAATGCACCAGAGCTAAAGCTACCAGCGGACGGTAAGATTCCAAGATTTACCATTGCTGAAATCCACCAAATGTATTCTAAGGCGAATAAGACGGACACGACTCATGAAAAAGATCTAATACCTGATGAAGAACGGTGGATGGGCGATTATGTACGAAAACAGCTAGGTTCTGATTTATTTTACGCTACTGACTTCCCTATTGAGGCGGCAAAATTTTATCATAAAATTAATGAAGAAAATCGAACGGTTGCATGGGCTGACTTAATATTCCGAGGTTTAGAGCTAGCAACTGTGCCAATGCGAGAAAATAATTATCAAAAAATGATCGAACAAATGAAAGCTGCCGGATTAGATATAAATCACGAAGGTTTCAAATATTATCTACAAGCTTTTAAGTATGGATTGCCAAGTCATGGCGGTTGTGGTTTTGGTATTTCGAGATTAGTTCAAAAAACTATTGGCTTAGCTAATGTTAAAGAGGCTGATTTATTCCCTCGTGACATGAACAGGTTGAACCCATAATAATTTTAGTTTGACCAAACTAGTGCAGTTATTAGATAATAGATGAGATGAAGCTGTCGAATAAATTATTTTTTTGCTTAGCACTGCTTGTGACCTTAGGTTTGGGCGCGTTGTTTTATAATTCAGCTAATGCCCAAAGTTCCAACGAAATCACCGATGCTGAGATTAGTTTAATCCGCACCAACTGTGTAAGCATACAAGACACTCTTAATCGAGTTCATGCTAGCGATGCATTATTGAGAGTTAACACTGGCCAAGTTTATGAGTCTATTTCAACCAAGCTGATGGAAGGGTTTAATAGCCGCGTTGTCGGAAATAATCTCAATGGCGCCAAATTGGTTTCGGTTTCTTCTGACTATAAAGATGCACTAAACAAGTTTAGGCTCGACTATATAGATTATGAAGAAAAAATGTCGTTAGCTATGTCGACTAATTGTTCAAAACAGCCAGTAGCTTTTTATGATGCCATAGCCGTCGCCCGCACAAAAAGAAAACAAGTTAACGCTGATGTTAAGCAGCTCAACGGTCTTATTAATGATTACAAAAAGGCTGTTGATGAAGTAGAGAGTGACTATCAAATATTGAAAGGTGTGACCAAATAGTTATGGATGACAATAAGAAAAACGTGCCAGAAGAAGGCCAACTTTCATTCCTTAACAGGTATAGTTTTTTCACCTTTATCTCTGTATCAATATTTTTATCATTGGTACTAGTCTCAATAAGTATGGCTATGTATAACAGTAGTGGTGCCGCTCAGCTGGACTTAAGTAGGCCTGGTTATGTCAGTGTTAGGTCTCAGGCTGACGCTAATGATAAAAGCTTAAAAACGTTCTCTGGTTCTGGAAATCTAACCCAAGAAGATATCGATTACTTTCAGGAAATTTATACTAAACAGACAGAAAAGGTAACTTTCATCGAAGCTTTTAGCGGCGATCCGCTGAGCCCAGCCTCTTTAGGTGTAGAGCCTCTAACTAAGTGAATTGTCTTGAGCTAGTCTGCGTCTAGCCCAACTATCGATTTCGCCTGCACCCATAAGTAAAACCAACTCTCCACTATTCCTATGTTCTTGAATTGCTGCCCATAAATTGTCATCAAAATTGGCTATCTGTACAGACTCTTTATTAGTGATATTTTGAATAAGGTCTTCTGGTTTTAGAATTTTTAATTCAGAGTTTTCTCGCGATAGATAAGTCGGTAGCCAGTATATTTGATCAGCTGATTCGAATTGGTTTGTGTATTGGTCTTTAATTTCATATTGTCGGATATTCTGGTGGGGTTGGTATACCAAAACCACATGGTCGGACAACTCTCGAGCCAATTGCATCGTGGCGGCTATTTCAGTTGGATGATGCCCATAATCGCTGTACAGGTTGTCGGCTAATTTTTCGAATCTTCTGTCGACGCCAGGGAAACTCTCTATCATGTCATTGCTGAAATTATTAAAGCCAAGTTCTTTCAAAGCTACAATCACCAGGCTGGCATTTTTAATATTATGTTTACCGTGTATCTTTAGATCAAAAACAGAACTGTCGTCAATAATTCGAATATTGTCGAGCCCGCTAAAAATCTTGGAATGTTGATCGTCCCAGCTTATAAGTCTCGCACTATTCTTACCAAACTGGCGGAAGGCCTCAAAATAGTCATTCTCGCTGGGGTATGTGTCAGGGTGATCATAGTCAATAGACGTTATTAAAGATAGGTGAGGTTCAAAGTGTAAAAAGTTTTTATCAAATTCATCACACTCGTATACAAAATATTCGCTTCCAGGGATGTACTGTCCGCTTGGTCCGAATGACATCGTTGTGCCAATAGAATAGCTAATGTCGATGTTCATTTGCTTGAACGCCCATACCAACATCCCAGTTGCTGTTGTTTTACCGTGAGTGCCAGAAATGGCTATCAATTTCAGTTGTTTGTCTTTTATTATGTAAGCTAACAACTCATCTCGCTTGCTTGTTCTAATTCCCATTTTTTTGGCTAAAATCATTTCGGGATTATCATCGGGCAAAGCGGCCGTATAAACAAACCAATCAATATTTTGATTTTTATTATATTCAAACATAAATTTACCATCTTGCGAGCTCGTAATGGGGATTTTTTTATTTTTTAACTTCTCGGTCATTAGTGATTCTACAGGGTCAGACCCTGCAATGTTGTATCCGGCATCATGAGCAATTTCAGCCAACGGCCCGATGCCAACCCCGCCGATTCCAGAGAAATAAATATTCATGCTATTTAGTATAACACTTCATATTCATGCTATTTTGTGTTGTAATAGAACTAAGCACAATTAAAAATAAATATGATTCAATCAATAATTAATAAATTACTGGAGCGTAGACATTTTTGGCGCTATGCAACCTTCTCTGAAATAGCAGAGCTATATACTGCCAAGACGGTTAGAGTTATTGCTTTGAATATCATTTCCGGGTTTACATCAGTTTACTTATACAGAGAGGGCTATAGCCTGACTTTTATAATGTCGTTTTGGACTATATTTTACTTGCTGAAAACTCCAGTCATAATTTTATCGTCGATGATAGTAGCTCATTTTGGTCCGAAGCACGGCATGCTTTACGGTAATTTGCTCTATGTACCGGCCATGATGGCGCTAGGCTCGGTGAATGAATTTGGCGTAGGCGCTATCATTGTCTGGGCTATCTTCGTGGCCTTTTCTGCATCGCTACATGAGTTAGGCTATTCGGTTAATTTTTCAAAAATTAAAAATGCTGAGCATGCTGGCAGAGAGCTGGCTTTTATGAATATATTTATTAAGGTCGCTACTGGCGTTAGCCCAGTGATAGGTGGTTTATTGGCGCTTTGGCTTGGTCTAGAGGCGGTGATGTGGATAGCTGCTGCGTTATTTTTGGTAGCCTCTATTCCGTTATTTAGGACGGCCGAACAGGTTGAGACTAGGCAGAGATTTAATGTTAGTGGTTTTCCTTGGCGGGCTAATATCAGAAATCTCACGGCCAATTTGGGTGTTGGTTATGACGCAATAGCGACTGGAACTGTTTGGCCACTATTTTTAGCAATTGTCATTTTTTCCGCATACGGGGTGGATATATATGCCCAACTGGGCCTTATGTCTTCGGTAACAATTATCACTGCGCTTATCGCTTCTTATTCTTATGGTAAGGTAATAGATAAAAACCGCGGCGGCGAACTGTTAAAAATCAGCGTAGGCTTTAACGGCTTAGTCCATCTCATGAGGGTGTTTGTTAATTCCTCACCTGGCGTAATTGCAACTAATATTGCTAATGAAGTTGCAACGACTGGCCATAATATGGCGTTCATGAGAGGTTCGTTTGATGCCGCTGATCTTTCGGGTCATCGTATACTGTACCTATGCCTAGTCGACGTTATGATTAGTTTGGGCGCGGCCATAGCTTCTGCCACTCTACTGGTGCTAATATTATTGATGGGTCACGAGTCAGGTTTTACTGTCTTTTTCATAATCGCTAGCCTGGCAGTTTTACAAATCGGAACTGCAAACTTTAGACTTTACCGTAAAAAATTATTTGACTCCGTGTTATACTAACTGTAGTAAATCGGGGGCGGGTAGAGTTTGGTTGATAAAAAACAAGTAAAGCGTAAATTAAATACTTTGCAAAAGTTAAAAACTTGGCAATTATTAATAATATTAATTTTTACATCTTTTATATCAGCTACTTTCTTGCGATTAAATAATATTGGTATGGTGGAGCGACGTCAGGCGGTCATCTCGGCCGATGAACAGGGCGATAAAGAGGTGATAGCGGATCGACTATATGATCTCCAAAGTTATGTTTCATCACACATGAACACCGACTTGGGTGTTGGTGTTTTCCTAGAGAATAGTTACCACCGAGACCATAAAGAAGCCTTGGATAAGGCAGCAGCTCAGGGAAACGTGTACAAGAAAGTTCAAGAGATATGTGTCCCAAGATATACAAGCTGGTCCTATGCATACGTGCAGTGTACCGTAGATGAATTAGGAAAATACCCTTCTGCCGATGAGTTCAGGCCACCGAATCAAGCTAGCTATATCCATTCTTTCGCCTCGCCGATTTGGTCCCCTGATTTTGCCGGCTTCTCGGTGTTAATATGTGTAGCAATTTTTATAGTAATCCTAATCAGGGCTACCGGTGTTATTATCTTAAAGCTATTACTAAAAAGTCGATATAAAAGTATTTAACCTGTTGACATTAATCTTTACAGAGTGTAATCTACTCTTGTATAGCAATAACAGGAGGTATAAGATCTTATGGCTTACAGTCACACAAACTCAAAGGGTGTAAAATATTATCTACATAGCACAGACGTAACACTACGTGGTGGCAAAAAGCAAACCATTTACTTTTTTGCAAAAGTAGAGAAGAACGCTAAGGGTACACCAGTTGATCTACCAGCAGGTAGCATCGTTAAGGAAAACCCACGCAACGGTTTCTTGACAGTTTCTAAAAAGAAATAAATTGATACTTGCACCATAACCACGTTTGGTAGTATAGTATTAACCAAACAAACAGGTGCCAAAAATTGCCCCCTCGGGGGCTTTTTTGTTTGGCGATAAACCCTTACTCCATTGACCTATACATAATTTAATGCTATAATATAGATATGACAAAAAATCCAAACCAAATGCAGATTGATTATGGCGATTTTAATGATTTGCGCATTGAAACTCATCAAGCTGCAGATGAACTCGACGAACTCTTATTTTCACCGAGCTTTCACAGCCTAGATCCTGAAACACAAGACAGGGTTTTAGATGAATATGCCGACAAGTTGGGGTCATATCATGAGGCATCATTAGCAACTGGAATAAAGATTGGACTAGATTGCGCGGGCGGTGTTAAGCCTGCTGAAGTCGTCGAGACCTCCGCCTCGGTTAGGTTAAAGGATAGAGCGAATAATTTACATAGATCTCTGAAAGAATATTCTAGGGCTTCTAGTAATCTTGGTTTTATTGATAAAATAACCGACTCATCGCGCGTTAGAGCTAGCGAGATTGACTGGAATCACGTCGACAGACTCGGTGGATCGGCTCGCAGACATGATCGACTAGGCAAAGAGGCTCTAGCTATCGCTTTTGGATCAATAGATGAGCTAGTCGCTGCAGGGTTTAGTAGGGCCGAAGTCAAGCAGAAATTATCAGAGGAAACCAGTAAGTTCGAGGACTACTACTATAATCCAAAAAATAATACTGACGAAGAACCAGAAAAAAACGATAATCGTCGAAAAGCATTACGCAAAGCTACTAAAAAATATCTAGATTTGCCCAACTAGGCTATAGTCGTCTCTTTTAACTTTTTTGAAAGCTATGTAGTATATTCATGAAGGGATATATTACATGAGAACATTAGTTATTTACGATTCAAACCACGGTAGCACTAAAATCATAGCCGAAAACATTGCCGAACGCTTAGATGCGAAGGCTAAATTTGTGTCTAATTGCCTACCAGGGGATCTCAAGGCCCTAGATTTACTTATTATCGGTTCTCCTATAATTGGCTGGAGACCATCGGAAAAGATGAGTGCCTTCCTGGGGCAACTAAAGGCTGATGATGTTAAGCACTTAAAAGTAGCAACTTTTGATACTAGAGTAAAATTATTTATTCACGGCGATGCTATGGAAAAAATAGCTAGGATTTTTTCTAATCTGGGCGCATCCACTATTGTTGAATCTATGCCCTTTTATGTTAAAGGCCAGCAGGGCGGGCTGCTAAGGGGTGAAATCGAGAAGGCCGTAAAATGGGCTGACTCCATTAAAAATAGGATAAAAAATTAGCTCTATAATGCAACGAAGCTTGGGGTAGCCTAAAAAATCGTCACAGGCGAGATTTATTATTGACAATAACGGTGAATTATTATAATATATAGACTATTAAGTCTTGAGTTTTTATAAAATGAGTGATTTTAGCGAATCTGAACAGTCGATTGAAGTTTATAGCTCTGACTATCAAACTAAACCCTATGAGTATGAGGATTTAAAAAGCCGAGTTTTGGATATCTTTGAGTTTAACAAAGATGTTCGAGAAAGGGAGTATGCTCTGGAGCAGCTATGCGCACCTAAGAGCCAGCTTGACGAAGTCCTAGCAGAAATAACATCGTCGACAGCGTCAGGCCCTAGCGGTGCCACTTCTTTTGTATTGTCGGCAGCTGAGCTTTTCAGATCCTCAATAATCAAGAGACTGCCAGATAAGTTTGAGAGAGAGACGCCACTCGTGGATTCAGAAGCATATAAAGAAATTCACGCTGATTATAATGCTATGAACTTGCTCCACAGTATAGCTGCATTAGAAGATAATAGAGATAAGTCTCTCGACGAGCTTACGGAGTACGTTGATTTTCGCGAACGCTATGAAGAGATTAGATTAGTTGTTTCGGACTATTTTGCAAAAAGAAGCGAAAACGTAGTTAGAAGCCATCCAGATATTTTTGATGGTATAGATAGGGCCGTAAAAGGACGTTTCATGAAGCTAATATATATGCTTATAAACCAGAACGATATTGGAAATATTCCGGCGGCCGATGATATAGACTCTATTCAAAATTTTCTAATAGAAGACTCATTATCATATTGGATGGATAGGGAGAGCTGGTTGGGCGATAAATCTGCCGTAGCGCCCACGAGTATAAAAAATGACCGAGATGGCAAGGCCGATTCAGTAGCGACTATTGAAGGTCTTGACCGTAGGGCTATATTAGTAGATTTTGACTATACTACAGGTCGACGCAAGACGTTATTAAAGAAGCTCTCTAGGAACCTAGACCCACATTATCGCGAGGAGGCACATAGCCTACCAGAGCCAGTGATTGTTGGCGATCGGTTATTTGGGTCCAACACGCCAACTACGCCACTGATTTTCTGCGTAGATAAGGACCATCGAGATGTAATAAATGAACAAACGTGGAATGCATTTAGCTATGGGTCAGATTCATTACATAGCTCCAAGGATTTAGATGATGAGAGGTTGTATTTGGCATATTTAATGCTCGAAGAAGTAGTTCTGCAGCTTGAGTATTATAAAAAATACAATATCCATACAAGCGACTTAGACCAGCTGCTCGATCATTTTAAGGCTAGGCGAGACCAGATTAAGGAGTTGATTGAAAATCCCAGAAAAGTTCTTAAAAGCTGTAAGTCTTATTGTGAATTAGAGAAGTTATTACAGAAAAGACCAGATAATATTCACAATGAATATGAATCGGTAAAATAAAAAGTCGAACACTAGGTTCAACTTTCTATTTTGGTGGGGGCGGTTGGAATCGAACCAACTACTAAAGCGTTATGAGCACCCTACTCTAACCGATGAGTTACGCCCCCGCGTCAGGATTCACTGTCGCATTCAACTTTCAAATTAATTTGAAAGTTTCATACTTTCGCTATCCTTCCTTTTGATTTAATAAACATTCACTGTTTAGTGAAATTGGTTTATTTAATCAGCAAGCGCTTTAGCGCTTGTCAGTAAGTAATTATATACTATTTTTATCTGTTGGGCTATAATATTCATTACAACGAATGAAAAAAATAAACATTAGAAAAATTTACTATCATTTTGTGCACGATTTTCTAACTGTTAATAATGCAGTTATAGTCTTTGCTTTGATTATCGCGTCAAGTTGGGTTTGGGGATCTTTGCAGATGATGCAGCGGAACTACTCATTGCAAAGAGAGCTTGACGATAAAAAACGACAATTAATGATAGCTCAATTGGATACCGAAAATGCGAAGCTAGAGCAACGTTATTACAAGACCAAGGAGTATCAAGAGTTGGCGGTTCGTGAAAAATTAGGGCTAGTTGCACCCGGGGAGAGCGTTTTGATATTAACGGGGGATGCGAACTATAAAGAAGTGGCGAGTGAAGATGCTAAAACAACTCAGAAAAAACAAGATATCGAGTCTTCGAGTAACTTTCGGCAATGGATGAATTTCCTATTTGGCGACAAGCACGATGATCTAATAAAATAAGTAGTTGAATTTCTCGCCCATATCTGTTATTATTTTTGTACGTAGCGGGGTGGAGCAGTCTGGTTAGCTCGGATGGCTCATAACCATCAGGTCGCAGGTTCAAATCCTGCCCCCGCAACCATAAAAAGCACCCATCCTTGTGATGGGTATTTTTTATGGTTATGAGTTGATTTTGAGCCTGCGACCACGCCAACTTTAGTTGGCGTAAGGTCGTAGGGTCGTGTAGTGCAGTGAAACGAAAAAATGCTTGAATTTTTTCGTAAGCAAACGGAGGAGGCGAAGCCGATAATCCTGCCTTTTCTACGCTACGCTTCGCCAAATCCAGTAAGTGCAGCGATAATCCTGCTTTTTCTGCGCTACGCTACACCAAATCCTGCCCCCGAAACTGTTTGTCGTCTTATAGTGTTAGTGCTAAAATTACGATATGAAAAAGCTTAAGTCTTTCGCCATCGTAGAGCTTCTAGTTGTCATTGTCGTAATCGGTATTCTAGCTAGTATCACCATCATTTCCTACAACGGTATAACTACTAGAGCCATCGCCTCTAGCTTGCAATCTGACTTAACTAACGCTTCTAAACAATTAGACCTATTCAAAGTAGATCACGACTATTATCCACTAACTATAGATTGCTCTATACCAGATAGTGATACAAACAAATGTATAAAGTTTAACCCAGCCAACAACCTAACCTACAATCCAGGTACAGGTTCTGCGCCCTCTACCTACATCTTAACTGCTACTCACACTAATACTGATACTAACTACACTATAACTAATAACTCAACTCCTATCGCTACCGCCCCACTTAACCCAGTAGCTGATTGGTTAGCTATGCAAACAGGCGATCACTATGGTAACTTCTACGACCTAGTCTCCAAACAGTACGCTACCGTTAATAGAGCTACCCCCAAAACCATCTATGACCCAACTACTAACAAAATCTATGACGTTCCACCCAATAGCCTAGGCATTCGACCTAGAAGTGATGGTAAAGCTGGCTTTGAAGCGGAGGTGGAAGAGAGTAGGACTAATTTGCTTAAATATTCCAACGGTCAAAACACTAGTGATTATTGGAGTTGTTCGGGTTCAGATGGTTCATATTGTATATATAATTCAGCGATTGCGCCCGACGGGACTAACTCTGCTACTACTATGAATATTTCTGGATCAGGCCATTATTACAGGCAAGTTGTTGCAGTTCTGCCATCTACTACATACACCTTTTCGTTTTATGTTAAACTCGGCACTGTCGACCGTATTAATTATTGTATCTACGATGTCACAAATGCATCCAATATTATTACCCCAACTAATTATTACTCCCAAATTGATAACGAATGGTCAAAAATTGCCGTAACATTTACCACCCCTTCAAATACTACTTCGATTGGAGTGTATCCCGAAAGAGATGCAAGTACTAATGGCATTATATATTTTTGGGGAATGCAGCTAGAGTTGGGCCCGTCTTCCACTTCATACATACCGACAACAACCACATCGGTAACTAGGCTTGCTGATATCATAAACATACCGTCTACCAATTGGAGCTCATCATCGGGGAGTGTGTTTGCCTTGGGTGAGATACCTAACTTAGGCACTGCATATTTTTTTAGATGGGTAAATGACGGCGCCAATCGAGTTGAAATGTATCAAGGCAATGCAGATCAAATGCATATGGCTATTTCTACGCCAACAACAGTAAGTAATGTGGGATATTCTAAATTTACACAACGCTCTACAACTGGTGAGTATGATGTCTTTGCTGGAAGATGGAATGTGGGTACTAATATAAAAATGTTTGTTGACGGAGTGATTGCGTCTTCTAACGGTGGTATTCAGCCTCAACCCGAAGCCATGACGAATATGCCGAATATAGTCAATCTTGGCGGTGCTAGCGGATTTGGTTATGTGAACGGAATGCTTAGTAGATTTGTAGTTTATTCGTCCGCGCTTTCAGATAGCGACATCGCCACAATCGGCAGCATCATCAATCAAGGTTTCTAATTGTTTTTGATAAAAATTATAACTTACTAGCAGCAACGCGTATCGCTTCGCTCCAGCTTAAGAAGTGGTGTGGGGTGCTGGCGATATCTTTGGCGGTTAGGCCGCATTTTATAGCTAATGCTAGTTCCTGAATCATTTCACCGGCGTGCGGAGCAACGATTGAAGCTCCGATTAGTACGCCCTTTTTGTTAGTAATTAATTTTACAAAACCATTGCTAAAATCCGAAGTGTTGCTACGTACTATGTAATTCAACTGAGCTGTAGACTTGTTGACGGCTATTTTTTGTTTCTGACATTCAGATTCAGTCAAGCCGACGACCGCTACGCCCGGGTTTGTAAACACTATTTCAGGATTAACAGAGTAATTTGGCGTTAATTTATTCCTGTTTACAATGTTATTAGCGGCAGCTTGCCCCTCCATAATTAAAGTTTGGGCAGTTTTATTTGGTCCAATAACATCACCGGTAGCAAAAATGTGTTTTACATTTGTCTGCAACCATTCATTAACTTCGATGCCGTTCTTGCCATATTTAACTCCAGCATTTTCTAGACCCATATCAACATTTGGAGTTTTGCTATCGGCTATTAAAATTTCATCGACTTTTAGGGTGGTTGTGGCGTTACCTCTAGAAACTACAACTCTTTTAAATAGGCCGTCTTTTTCTATCGACAAGACCTTTGCCTTGGTTAAAATTGATACGCCCTTTTTCTCTGACAGTCCTTTTTCGATTGTAGCGCCGACTTCTTCGTCATATCTGGGCAGTAAGTGCTTGTGCGCCTCTATTATGTAAACTTTGGTACCAAAAGTCGCCATTAGTTGGGCGATTTCAACAGCAATAGCCCCGCCACCTACAACTAGCAGGCTTTTGGGCGGCCGCAAGACTTCGAGTATGGTTTTAGGATTCCAGTATTGAATTCCGTCTATGCCCGGTATTTTCGGCGTGCTCCAGGTCGAGCCAGTGGCTATCAAGAATTTCTTTGCAGACACATGCCTACGATTTACACTGATTTCATTGGGCGATAAAAAGTGAGCCCAACCTCTAAGGACTGTAATACCCTGATCTTCATAATACTTTTTACTGTCGTTTATGCCTGAACGTTTTACGGACAAGTCTCGCCAATTTCTTAGAGCTGGGTAGTTGTAGCCTAGCGTCGCCGATCGCAAGCCAAATTTTGCGCCATGCTTCGCTTCATCATACAAATTAGCGGCGTGCAACAGGGCTTTCGTCGGTATGTCGCCATAATTAACGGCATTACCTCCAAGCTTGTCGGATTCAACTATCGCTACACTTAATTTATTATCGGCTGCAATCTTTGCCGCGGCGCTACCGCTAGCCCCGCTACCGATAACTATTAAGTCATAGTCAAATGTGTGTTTTTTAGCCATGTATTTTGCCCCCTATATAATTATTCGATGCTGTTCGTATAAGTACGCCGCTTCCGGATTTTGATTTTTTAAGTTTTTTGCCGCGATTAGTCTCAAATCCTGGCTAGTTATTTCTTGTCTTTTTTCTAGCCAGCATTCAACAGCGTCGCAGACATATCTAGCTGTAATTTCAGCTTGTCCTTCAGGTGTTCTTGTGCTCAGGCAAACTGCGACAATGCTAGCTTGCAGTTTTTCGCGCTTGAACGGTTCGGTCGGGCGCTTACCGCTTCGTTTTACGACATCAACGGACAAGTTAGGCTTCATGAAATCGTCCTGCTGAGATTAGAGACTATCTCGTTAGCGTAGACAAAGAAGCTAGCTATGATTAAGCCGAAGCCAGCGGCAAATTGTAGGAAATATTTATTTTTTTCGCGCCATCTTTGAATTTTGCTTAAACTATAGCCACCGCCGACCAAGGACCATACTACTAGAAGCGGTGCGACGGAAATTAAGACGTAGATCAATACGCCTGCCATCCGCATAGACTGGGATACTTTTGTTAATGCCAACCCCGCTATAAGTAATGGTCCGACAATAAATAATATTTCGGCTAAAACGCTACTTAGGCCCAACCCAAAAGCTTCGCTTATACTTTTTGTCTTTTTGGTTCGGTTTGTTAAATATTCCGCAAAATCTCTAGGTATCCAAAGGGCGGTGCCTTTTTCTCGGCGGTAATAAAATAGCCAGATCGCAATAGCTATTCCTAGTAAAATTCCACAAGCAACCGACCAGATGTAGTTAGGGACTTCGCCATGGAACATTTCTAGAATAATCCAAGACAAGGATGAGATCAGCAGGAATACCATCAGCCCAGCACCCAGGACAAAGCTTGAAGATAAGTTCATGAGTCGTCTGCGAGAGTATTTTGCGCTGAGTGAATGGCCATTGATCAAAGTTAATACACTGACGCTTAACTGAAAACTGGCGTGTATCATGGCGGCTAACATTATTACGGCTAAAGCTTGAGGGCTATTCATGTTTATTTTATTTTATCCCAATTTATTTATAGCATAACCAACGCCTAAACGTCAAAGGGGCGAAACAGCTTACGACAATTGGTATTGCTTTTTTAACGTTTTTATGCTTAAATAGATATATAAAACAATAAAAATACAAAAAAGGAAGTAAAATGGAAATAGAGTTGAACCAAATGGGTATCGAGCAGGTTACAAAGAGTGAATTGCTTGGGCTTGACTCGTGGAATCGACCCCGCAGTACCGAGCAGTTACTGGGTTTTATCGCTAGGCGTGAAGCTATGATTTTAGAGTCTGAAGATAACACATCCGACAACTAGCATTTATTGACATGTTGGTCGATATGTAGTAAAATCTGTTTTCGGTGTTTATTGGGGGCGTAGCTCAGCGGATAGAGCACGGTTACCTGTGGTTATGCGACCTATTGAAGATAGCGTCGTATAGCTGCTAAGGGTATGCCGGGTCAAGGGTTCAATTCCCTTCGCTCTCACCAACAAATACTCTCGGTTTTTGTGGCCGATTGAGGTATGCCTCGGACGTTGCCCCAACGTTCGTAGCATAAATCTCTGACTGATTAAGTCAGGGTGCGGCATCGGTAAACGCGGGTTGCACTCCGTTCAAAGAGTGTTTTCTTGCGAAGCGTTTCGCTCCCCGTAGCCCGATGCCTACACACAACTCGAGCCTTGGTCCTCAAGCGGACCAAGGCTCTAATCACATCTATGGATTTATTTTTTAATTAAATTAAGATTTTGATAATTATTACCCCATCTTTTTACCAGGCGGTTGCGTTTTAATTTTAGGAATTGATATTTTATGAAAATAATAATAATCAAAATAATAGCTATCGGCCATAAAATTGGAACTACGATTGTTAAAGATAATAAACCAAGAGCGGTAAATGTAAGCCAGAAAGTCATCACTGTTTTTTGACTATTTTTATTGTATAACTGCCAAATTGCCTTTTGAGATAAATCCTTTTTTGATTTTGTTGGCTTGGCGGCCCTTGCCATAAATCTGGCCGACTCAATACCAAAGCTTAATAGTTCATCATAAACCTTTTTCTTTAAAGGTATTGCATTATTGATATTACCCGAGAACGTTTGATAAAAATATATTTTGTTCTTTGCAAATTCAAAGTCGTAATTTGAGCCTTGCTCTAGCATCCTAACCATAATATTCGGAGCCAGTATTGTGAATGCGGTTATTTCTTGATTTTTTAATGAGTGAACTCTGAAAAAATAATTAAAATCACCCTCTAGTCTAACTGTTTCGCTGTTTTCAAATAATATCGAGGATAAACCTAGGATATTATTCAGCGAAATATTGGTCCGTGATTCAACATAAAGCGACTCGATATCATACGGTAGGGTTACGGCAAAAACCTGTATTAGAAAATTCGATTTATCCGCATATTCTGGTAGTAATAATGGCCTGTAGCTTGCTGTGTAATATTCGCAAGGAAAATTATCAATCAACATATCTAGCTTATGAATTTCGTAGGTATTTGTATTCGGATTATTATAAACGCCAGACTCTATGTCGTGGCTTTTTATTTTTTCGGTATATTTAAAGTTATTTTTCTTTGCCAATTCCTTTATGTAGCTCGGATCAAAATCTTTAAAAAAGTAATTGCCTATATCATTATTACTGTCTTGTTGCATAAGCCCAGTATATTATAATTATTTGCTTTTTTATTTTTTCAGTGCTTAAATCGGTTATGAATACAATTTACGAAAGGGTATATCGTGAATAAACAAAAAACATTCAGGCGCAGCACATCTAGTGATAGTATCTGTAATCTTAGCGCTAGGTCTAGTCGGGGCTTTGGGCTATGTGGTTTGGGACAAGGTAATTAACAAAGAACAAGGCAGCTCTAGTAATGTTCAGGAAAATAACAACCAGTCCGCAAATGACGAAGATAAAATTCCAGTTGATAATACAACCACTGAAGTAGCTGATGTGTATGCAGATTGGAAAACATATAAAAGTGATCAATATAAAGTCTCATTTAGATATCCGGGCGACTTATCTATTAAGAACGGTACTATGTTCGTAGACAAAGACGAAACGATCTTTTCAATCGATGTAATCACAGACTTAAAAAATGCGCCAAAAACAATCTCTGGGGATAAAGAATATAGCATAAATGACGAGTCTTTCGAAGAATATGTCAGAAATGCTCCAGATCATCCGACTTACGAAAAAATAAATCAACTTCACGAAATAGATATCAAAAATGGTGAAGCATTTTTCGTAGAATATAAACTCCAATGGGGCGGCAGTGAGGTGTATCCTATTAATGCCTACTCTCGAAATGATGCAAAAAATCTAGCCGTTAGGTTTGTTTTTGACGATAGTATATTTGATGACAATAAGCCAATAGACAGTAGTAAAATAGATTTATATAAGAAGGTTATCGCCTCAATAGAATATTAAATAAGAAGAGAGTAAATCATGAAAAAACAATCGCCCAAAATATATCTAATCATAATAGCGATTTTGGTAGCTTCGGCTCTAATCGGCTTTATTGGCTTTGCGACGTGGGATAAGTTTGTTAACAAGAATGATGGTTCAAGCGCGGAACAAGCTAGCGATTTACAGCGCACAAATTTACCAGCTGATTGGACGGATTATAAATTTTCTGATTCAGGCATCTCAGTTAAGTTGCCTAAAGATTGGTCCATCACAGAAGTTAAGAGTTCGATTGCTAGCGTCCGACTATTCTCTCTCAACTATCCAAATGACAATACTAGATTTATGATTAGCTTGTATGACGACCTTTCAAAAATGCCTCCAAAAGAGGGTGATCAAGAAACTTATTATGCCAATGACGAGTCTTTCGAAAACTATTCTAGAAACATGGTGGAATTAGCAGATTTAAGCATCGTTGATTTTGAGAAAACCAATATTATTAATGGCGACGCATATTTTGTGAGTTATAAAAGAATAAATTCTGAAACTGACTATTATATCTATAGTTTATATTCAAGAAACTTACCTGTTAATAAAGCTTTAATTTTCCAGCTTAACTCTGGCGAGAAAAAACCAACGAATGATCAAATTGAAACGTATAAGCAAATCTTCTCAAGTATAAAATATGAAGCGTAGGGCGTTTTATTGTTTTTGGCAGAAGCGACAAGAATATCCGCGAACATCTTCCGCTCATTCACGAACTTGTGACTTATCGCCAGTAAACTGGCGAGTCTCAAGTTTAGCCCAGTCTCTATTACCAAAATAAAAACCCCACACTTCGGTGAGGTTTTCATTTTGGTAGCAGCGACAAGAATTGAACTTGTGACCTCAGGCTTATGAGTCCTGCGCTCTAACCAACTGAGCTACGCTGCCTCGTCGAAATGGACTTTGGGCGTCTCGACGTAGTTGCACGCAACAACGTCTGCCATGTCATCGTCATTTCTCCTCTAAATAAAATAAACAGATGAATCTTGGTTTATTTTATTAAATGCAAAAACGTGATAACGAATCGCCTAGTGATTGTAGCAAAAAATGGTGGTTTTTTCTAGGGATGATATTTAGGGCTGTATAATCATTGTATGATTAAGGTTAATTTACCAGCAGGCAAGTATGTAGTAGCGGTCAGTGGCGGAGTTGACTCGGTTGCTTTGTTGGATATCTTATCCCAAAAACCCGAGCTAGAGTTAATCGTTGCTCATTTTGATCATGGTATAAGGGAGGAGTCGGCTGAGGATGCTGAATTTGTAGCTGAGTTAGCAAAAAAATATAACCTGAAATTTGAAACAAAAAGAGAAGACCTGGGTGCAAAATCAAGTGAAGAACTGGCTCGTAAACGACGCTATCTGTTTTTAAATGAAATAGCCGATAGATATCAGGCTAGATTAGTTACAGCCCACCATGCTGATGACGTTATAGAAACCATAGCCATTAATCTTATGCGTGGTACTGGCTGGCGGGGCCTTTCGGCTATGGATTCTGATATAGTTAGGCCGCTAACCGAAATTACTAAAGCTGAGATTGTTAACTATGCTAAGGTTAATGGCTTAAGTTGGCATGAAGACTTAACTAATGCTGGCGATAACTATTTACGAAATAAAATTAGACGTCAAACGATGCCACTCGATTTAGGCGCCAAGAGGCAATTGTTAATCCTATGGCACGAGCAAAAAAGATTAAAAAACGACATAGATAAAGAAATCGGCGAATTGAACAATATAAACAGTCAGAGCAGGTATTTTTTTATAAATATTAATCAATCTATAGCAATCGAGATACTGAGAAATCTAACCAATGGTCGATTGACGAGGCCTCAATTGATTAACCTACTTTATGCAATTAAAACTTTTATGCCTCATAAAATCTATGATGCTGGCGATGGCGTGAAAGTTAATTTCGGTTCTCGTAATTTTACAGTTGAGCTGTTAAAATAGACGGTGATAGTCTGACGAGGCAAATCTGAAAGGAACATGTAATTTTCTATGGCAATTAAACTTCCAAATAATAAAAAACCGACTAACGTGATTCGCTTAACCTTATTTTGGACGGTTATCGTTTTTATGTTTTTGATTGGCGTGGCTTATCTTTCGCCAACTGCTAGCTTGAAAGACGTGCCGATCTCGGATGTCATAAGGCGGGCAAATGATGGTCAAATATCAAAGATTACTATACAAGGCAACAATATTACAGTTACGCCAAAAGGTAGCGATAAGCCGGCCGAAAAATCTGTTAAACAAGCCGATAGTAGTATTCAGGAACAGGGGCTTAAAGCTGATGCTCCAGTTGATATAGAAATTATTCCGCCATCAAATACCGGTGATGTTATATGGAGTCTGGCAAGCATTATAGTTCCAGTCGTACTAATTGGGGCGGTATTTATGTTTATGATGCGCCAGGCTCAAGGGCAGAATAATCAGGCGATGAGTTTCGGCCGATCGAAGGCTAAACTTTATGGTTCAGACAAAGAAAAAGTTGTTTTTAGCGATATTGCTGGTAACGATTCGGCAAAACAAGATTTACAAGAAGTAGTAGACTTCCTCAAACATCCTAAAAAATACGAAGCTCTAGGTGCAAAAATACCTAGAGGCGTTCTATTGGTCGGAAATCCAGGTACTGGTAAAACGATGCTAGCCAGAGCTGTAGCTGGCGAAGCTAGCGTGCCATTTTTCTCAATATCTGGCTCAGAATTTGTTGAAATGTTTGTTGGTGTTGGGGCAAGTCGTGTGCGTGATTTATTTACTAAAGCTAAGAAAAACGCTCCTTCAATTATATTTATTGACGAAATCGATGCAGTCGGGCGCCGTCGTGGTAGTGGTATGGGCGGTGGCCATGATGAACGCGAGCAGACTTTAAATCAAATTTTAGTCGAAATGGATGGTTTTGAGACAGGGTCAAATGTTATTGTCTTAGCGGCAACTAACCGTGCGGATGTACTAGACCCAGCCTTATTGCGTCCTGGAAGATTCGATAGGCGAACAAATATCATGCTACCTGAAAGGATTGATCGCGAAGCTATTTTGAAAGTTCATTTCAAGAATAAACCAACTGACGAGACCGTTGATCTAAAAGCGCTAGCTGCAAAGACGGCCGGATCATCTGGCGCCGATTTAGCTAACATTGCTAATGAAGCGGCCATTGTCGCTGCTGGAAGAAATTCTAAAAAAATTAGTAATGCCGATATTACTGAAGCTTTCGAAAAGATTGCCATAGGCCCTGAGCGCAAGGCAAAAATAATGAGCGAACAAGAGAAAGAGATGACCGCTTATCACGAGGCTGGCCATGCAATTGTTGGCCATGTTTTACCAGACAGTGATCCAGTTCATAAGGTCACAATTATCCCCCGTGGTGCGACTGGTGGTGTAACTTGGTTCTTGCCGCCGGAAGATAAAAATTATACTTCCGTGATCGAATTCAAGGATATCCTAGCGCGAGCACTAGGCGGGCGTATTGCTGAAAAAATTATTTATGGAGAAGATAGAGTTACGACTGGCGCTGGCTCTGACTTAAGGCGCGCGACTGAAATCGCTCGTGATATGGTCATAGAACAAGGGATGGGTACGAAGCTACGTGACCAAGTTTTCCATGAAGATAATGGCGGCATGATGTTTGATCGTATGGCTCACGAGAGGCCTTATAGCGAAGAGACTGCTAAAGAAATTGATGGAGAGGTTGCCGAATTAATTAAAGAGGCTGCCAGGCGGGCGGAGATGGTCATAACTGGTAATCGGGAAAGTTTAGATAAACTCGCTAAAGAATTATTAGAAAAAGAGACTATCGAAGAAGAAGAGGTTGCAAAAATACTAAAAAAGGCTATCTTGCCGCAGGGCGCTAGACTTTATTAGGAAAACACGGCTATGGGAAGATTTAGAAGTACTGTCGCACTAGCCAATGCTAAGCTGCCGGTTAAGGTAGCTGCGATAGTATTGGCTGGGTCATCACTTTTAGCCAGTCTACTGGGGCTTTTCCGCGACCGTATTTTAAATGGACTTTATTACAGCACCTATCCACAGGGTATTGATGCTTATACGGTTGCATTTACTGTGCCAGATTTTATGTTTTTTATTCTAGTATCTGGAGCTTTGAGTGTGTCTTTTATACCAGTGTTCAACCAAAGGTTAGCTGACGGTAATAAAAAATCTGCTTGGGAGCTGTCCACTAGCTTAATTAACTTAATGGCTATTATTACTCTTGTATCTAGTATCTTGATTATTATTTTTGCAGAGCCCCTAATCCGTTACATAGTTGGGCCTGGCCTTGATGAGTCTAGTCGCGCACTAGCTGTTAGTATGATGAGGGTTATAGCAGTTAATCCATTTCTATTTTCTATAGCAACAGTTATTTCTAGCATGCAACAGGCGATTGGGCGATTCGTCTTTTTTGCATTGGCACCGGCGATTTATAACATAGGAATTATTATCGGGGCTTTAGTATTCACTAACGGTATTAATTTATTTGGCTGGCAGCTCTTTGACGGCGGCATCATGGGCGTGGCGCTCGGTGTGGTTTTGGGTTCAATTATGCAGCTATTAGTCAGCTGTGTAGGGCTTTTAGGCATGGGGTTTGATTATAAGTTTAAAATATATTGGCGCAACCAAGGCCTTAAAAAAGTTTTATCTATTCTGCCGGCCCGCTCTTTGGATCAGGGTATCGATTACATCAATGGCATGGTTGAAACTAATATGGCTTCTAGAATGGCTGCTGGATCGATCAGGGCTTATCAACAGGCGACTGCGCTATCAAATGTGCCAGTTAATTTAATTGGCGTAGCTATCAGCACTGCTGCTTTTCCTAAGTTGACCGAGAGGTTGGGGCAAAACCGCCCTGACTTGTTTAAGAAAGAATTGCGCGCCACTTTGAGGATTATTATTTGGCTGGCATTGCCGGTGGCTGTTGTGACGTTCTTCGCTCGTGGCTACTTGATTAACTTTATAAAAAATGGTGGCGATGTTTTGATGGCGAATATTCTTGGAATTCTAGCTATCGCCATAGTGTTTAAATCTATCTATCACATCGCAGCTAGGAGTTTTTATGCCCAACAAGATACTAAAACGCCACTTTATATATCGTTTTTTGCTATCGGCCTAAATATCTTTTTGGCAATATGGTTTACTTTAGGGCTAAACTTGGGAACGGTTGGCCTAGCTAGCGCTACGGCGATAGTTTCATTTACTGAGGTGTGTATATTGTTTGTAGCTATGTCTATTCGGCTGAAGGGCATTTTTGACAAAGTTTTTGTGCATGCTATCGCTAGAATGACCAGCGCTGCCGGCTTTACGGCCCTTGTCACTTATTGGGCAGTTACTATCATGCCGCTTAGCGCCAGTGACCAAAGTTTCTTAGCTAGTTTTCCGAAATTTACATTAATAACAATAATAAGCTTAACGACCTATCTATTTTTGAGTTGGCTACTAAGATTAGAGGAGGCTACTCCTATAATCGATAAAACCAAGAAAATCTTATTTGGTGGATTCAAACAAGTATGACGTTAGATCATATTAGAAATTTTTGCATTATTGCGCATATTGATCATGGTAAATCGACCCTAGCTGATCGTATGCTTGAAATGACAGGAACCGTAGAAAAGCGAGAGATGAAATCTCAACTACTAGACAGTATGGATTTGGAGCGTGAGAAGGGTATAACAATAAAATTAGCTCCGGTCAGGATGAGCTATAAAGGGTTTGAGCTAAACCTAATCGATACACCGGGGCATGTCGATTTTAGTTATGAAGTGAGTCGATCATTGCAGGCGTGCGAGGGAGCTGTTTTAATAGTTGATGCTAGCCAGGGGATTCAAGCCCAAACTTTAGCCAACGTCTACCTAGCCCTTAACGCTAATTTAAAAATCATTCCAGTTTTGAATAAAATTGATTTACCGGCTTCTAATGTTCCTAAAGTTAGTGCTGAAATTATCAACCTATTAGGTTGTGAAGAATCTGACATTTTAAAGATTAGCGCTAAAACTGGCGAGGGCGTCGACAGTGTTTTAGACGCTATCGTCCATCACATTCCTGCACCTGAAGGCAACAATAAAGATGCGACCAGGGCGTTAATTTTTGATAGCTATTACGACGATTATAGAGGCGTTGTTTTGTATGTTAGGATTGTCGACGGTGAGATAAAAAAAGGCGATTTAATTGAGATGATTGCAACGTCAGCCGACGGAATCGCTCTTGAGGTTGGATCTCTACAGCCAAAAATGACTACGAGTGAAAAACTTTCTACCGGCGAAATAGGTTACATTGTTACTAACCTGCGAACTACTCGTGAAGCCCGGGTCGGCGACACGGTTACGACTAAACGTAACTTTACCAAGAACCAGTTGCCCGGCTACAAGCTCGTAAAACCCTTTGTCTATGCCGGTTTTTTCCCAGTTAGTAATGACGACTACAATGACTTAAAAGACGCAATTGAAAAATTAAGCCTGAGCGACTCGGCTTTACAATTTGAACCAGAAAATTCGCCAGTTTTAGGCTTTGGTGTCAGGATTGGTTTTTTGGGATTGCTCCATATGGATATAATTCGTGAAAGGCTTGAAAGAGAATACGATTTAGATTTGATTGTTACTAATCCATCAACTGATTACCAAGTTACTTTACTCGATGGAGACAGGATAGACATAAAAAGCGCCAGTGATTTGCCAGACGTAAGTAAGATTAAAGAGATCAAAGAGCCTTGGGTCGCTGGCGAGATTATTGTTCCGAAAGATTTTATTGGCTCAGTTTTACAGCTCATAAATTCTAAAAGAGGAGTTCAGAATAATTTGAGCTATATAGACGAACAAGCTCTTATAAGTTTTAAGGCGCCACTTGCCAACTTATTAACAGATTTTTATGATCAGCTAAAATCAGTGACTAGCGGATATGGATCGTTTAATTATGAACTTGACGATTACAAAACCGAAGACTTAGTTCGGGTAGATTTTTATGTTGCGGGTAATATGGTTAGTTCACTGAGCGTGATGGCTCACCGCAGTGAGACGCAAAAAATAGGTAGAGAAATTGTAGATAAACTAAAAGAGGTCATCCCTCGCCAGAACTTCCAGGTTGCTCTGCAGGCGGCTATCGGCGGTAAATTTATAGCCAGAGCCGACCTTTCGGCTTATCGTAAAGACGTAACCACAGGTCTTTACGGTGGCGACGTTTCTAGGAAGAAAAAGGTCCTAGCCAAGCAGGCTAAGGGCAAGAAAAGGATGAAAAGGTTCGGTAAAGTCGATATCCCGTCAGAGGCTTTTGCAGTTATGCTAAAGCGCGACTAGTTCCGTCGCGTCGCATTTTGCCCAGGGACTCAATAATATCTTGGGTTACTTCGGCCCTTTTTTTCGTACCATCAATCTTTATTAGTATCCCCATTTGTTGATATTTTTCTATGACCGGAATTGTTTTTTTATTGCATTCATCCAGCCGGATTTTTAATATTTCCACAGTGTCGTCATGTCTTTCGCCACGATCGTTATAGATGTCTCTATTTTTCCATCGTGCGTAGGATTCTTGTTCTGATATCTCAAGATGAATAACTGCCTTTAGTTGATGTCCGGATTTTTCCAAAGCTCGTATCACTGCGTCCTCTTCACCATACCATCGGCCGACAGAGCTTAGAAATAAGGGCTTGTTCTGAAACTTTTTTTGATTTAGATATGGTAAAACAATTTCTTGGTATTTTTCAGTCGGTATTAATTTCCCCGTCTTCATCAGTGCTTTTATTTCGTCGGTCATATTGTCGCTGCGTAATATATCTCCACCGCCAACTAAATTTCCACCAATCAGCTCTATCAAGTTGTTAGCTTGGATGTCCTTACCGGCAAAAGGCCTGCCGAATATATTAATTGAGCCACTTCCTAGCCATTCTTTTATAAGATTAATTTCAGAATCATCATACATACTCTTGAGTATATATAATTTTAAAAAAGGTGTCACCTTTTTAAGGTTTGTTTATTTCGCCCCTGGCACTCATTGACAGAGAGTGCTAATAAAAGATATAATGCCATTATGACAGAGCGCCAGATTCAAATCCTAGCAGCTATTATTGAGCAGCACGCCGAAATTGCTGCTCCGGTTGGTAGTGTCATGCTAGCAAAACTCTTTGGTGTTTCTAGCGCTACTATTCGAAGTGAAATGGCGAAATTAGAAGAGTTGGGTCTAATAACTCAACCACATACTAGCGCTGGACGCATACCGACCGACGCTGGTTATAGATTTTATGTCAATATGATAAATGACAGTTTTGATAACCAAAATCTCCTTGAATCTGATAGGGGAATTAAGGCTATCGATGCTAGAGTTAGCAATCAAAAAAGTCATGCTGATCGCGCAATTAGGAGTGCTGTCGACAGTTTAGTTGAATTAACGCACAATCTTGGTCTGGCTACAATCGGTGATGAGCTTTATATGAGCGGAATCGGTAATCTTTTTGCTCATCCAGAATTTGCAAGAGAAAATCACTACCAGGCAGTAGCTAAGTTATTGGATAATATAGAGCCTTGGTTAAGAGAGGCTTCGCCTAATGAACCGCTCAATGTTTATATTGGAGCCGAAAATCCAATTGGCAGGAATACTGGAGTTAGCTTGATTATAAGCCGGTTCTGTTCGCCCTATAGTGACAGGAGTTACATAGGTGTCTTGGGGCCAACCAGGCAGAGCTATGCTAAGGTTATGAAGTTAGTTAGGCACGCCGGTGCTATGTTAGAAGAAATATTGTAACTAGGGAATTGGGGATTAGGAAATGGGAAACAAGAAAGACAGCGCGCCAAAAAAATCAAAATTAGAGACAAGCTTGCAAGCTCAAGTTGGCGAATTAACTGCTGATTTGCAGCGAACTCGGGCAGATTTTGAAAATTACAGAAAGAGAATTGATGTCGAAAAGGGCATGGCGAAAGACGCCGGTAGAATTGATACGATCTTAAAACTTTTACCAATTATCGATGATATAGATCGAGCGCTAAATCATATACCCGAAGAAATCAAAACCAATCAATGGGTAGTGGGCCTAATTAATCTTTCAAAGAATATCGATAGGATGATGAACGAGCTGGACATTAAGAGAATTGAGGCAAAACCAGGGACCGCTTTTAACCCCGACCTCCATAATGCAGTCCTATTTGAAGGTGAGTCTGAAGATGGGGCTGAGGTGATTGCTGAAGAGTTGCGGTCAGGCTATTTATTAGCAGGTGTCCCGATGAGACACGCAATGGTTAAAGTCACCCGTAAATAGTCTGATACTTTTGTGTCGACAAAAAATACTTAAATATTTCTTTCTCAAAGAAACAAGTTATATCTACTTTTAGATAAAAGTATCTACACTTTTCTTTTAAAAAAGAAAATGAATGTCAATTTTTGACCGCAAAAATTGACGAAAAACTCTTGGGGCTGAATTTACAAACGCGATGTTCATAAAATTATTAACTCATTGTTTGCTTGCGTAACTCATCCCGCTTACAAAGCAGGATTCAAACATACTCGCAAAGTCAAGAATTACTAATTTTATTCTCTTCGGTTTTAAAGCAATCCCCGAGATTTTGCCTACTTTTGTCGCAAAAGCAGGGACTATCTATTTTCTTAAAAAGAAAAGGGTCTGTATGTTTTTGATTAAATAAGTATTTATTAAGATTATGCTATTATATTCTTAGGTATATGGCGGGCAAATCTTTTATATTCGTAGTTAATCCTGGTAGCGCTAGTCGTAAATACGCTCTTTTTTGTGATGGCATTAAAACCGCCAGTATTAATTTTGAGCTAATTAACAATAAAGTTGTTGGAAATGTGTCGAGCCAGAATGGCGATTTTTCGAATCAATACAATGATAGCAATTTGGCTAACGCGCCACATAGATTGATACCATTAATTCAAAAATATAATCTAATGGATAAAGAAGACAAAATTGCTGGCATAGGAGTTAGAATAGTCGCCCCAAGCAAGCAATTTACGATTGATCAGAAAATAAGTAAGAAAATCTTAGACGATCTAAACGATTTAAGGCAAGAGACTCCGTCGCACGTTAGGACTATTGTATTAGAAATTAGACATTTAATGAAAAGGTTTCCCGAAATACCAATTATTGGTATTTCTGATAGCCTATTCCATGTTGGTAAGCCTGATTACGCGAGATATTACCCGATTGACATAAGGGTGGCTAAAAAGTTTGAGATTGAAAGATATGGATTCCATGGAATATCTGTTGGGTCAGTGGTCGATAGATTAAAGCGAGACGAGGTCCTATTTCCAAAAACAATTATTTGCCATCTTGGTAGTGGTTGTAGTGTTACTGCTGTTTTGAATGGCAAGAGTGTAGAAACCACTATGGGCTATTCGCCGCTAGAGGGGTTAATGATGTCGACTAGGAGCGGTAGTTTGGATGTGACGGCTGCCGTTGTGTTGCAGGAAAAACTGAATCTGACAAATATCAAGCTTGAACAGTATTTGGATAAGCAAGCTGGCTTGCTCGGTGTTAGCGGCGTATCTAGTGATATTAGGCAATTGGTCTTAAGTGAAAAAAATGGCAATGAGAGGGCAAAGTTGGCTTTAGACATGTTTGTTTACAAGATTCAACAGGCAATCGGGCAGATGGCGTCGGCGATGGATGGGGCTGGTTGCTTGGTGTTTACTGGTACTGTAGGTGAAAGGTCTGATATCATCAGAAAAAGAGTGGTTAAGAATTTGAGCTATCTGAACTTTATGCTTGATAGTGGTTTGAATAAAAATGTCTATGAGCCAAAAGATATTGCCGATATCGCAGGACCCGACAGTAAGCCAATCTTAGTAGTGTCGACAGATGAGTCTGCTGAAATTGCCAAAAGAACCAAGGCTTTTTTAAATAAATAATCCCCCACCCCTTAATTAGCACTCTTGACATGCGAGTGCTAATTTATTTATAATGGATTTATATTAGCAGGCAACCATTTAGAGTGCTAGATTTATATTAAAAAAGGAGAATACAAAATGGGAAAAATTATAGGAATAGATTTAGGAACAACAAATAGTGCGGTTGCGTACATGGCCGCCGGTAAGGCAGAAGTTATTGCTAACTCCGAGGGGAACAGGACGACTCCTAGCGTAGTTGCCATTAACAAGAAGGGCGAGAGGCTAGTTGGTCAAGTTGCCCAGCGTCAACGCGTTACTAACGCTAAAAATACTATTTATGGTGTTAAGCGTCTAATCGGTCGAAAATTTAGCGATAAAGAGATTCAAAAAGATATAGATATTATGCCTTATGAGATTGTCAAAAAAGGCAACGGCGTTGCTTTAAAGATGAACGATAAAGATTATTCGCCGGAAGAGATTTCAGCTATGATTTTATCTAAACTTAAGGCTGATGCGGAAAGTTTCTTGGGTGAAAAGGTGACTGAGGCCGTTATAACAGTCCCAGCTTACTTTAACGATGCCCAGCGCCAAGCTACTAAGGATGCCGGTAAAATTGCGGGCCTAGAAGTTAAGCGCATTATTAATGAGCCGACTGCCGCTGCTTTAGCTTATGGTCTTGAAAATAAAAAAGACGAGCAGATTGCGGTCTTTGACTTAGGTGGTGGTACCTTTGATGTTTCGATACTCGAGTTAGGTGATGGTGTTTTTGAAGTTAAGTCTACTAACGGCGATACCCACCTAGGTGGTGAAGACTTCGATAACCGCATAGTCAACCACTTCTTGGATGTGTTTAAGAATAATGAAGGTATTGATCTTAAGAATGATAAAGCCGCTATGCAAAGACTTAAAGATGAGGCTGAAAAAGCTAAGAAAGAGTTGTCTTCAACAAAAGAGACTGAAATTAACTTACCATTTCTAACAGCTGATGCCGACGGTCCAAAGCACTTTGAATACAAACTAACTCGATCTAAACTGGAAGAGATCGTTTCTGATCTAATCGATAGATTGGCTGAACCAGTCGAAAAAGCCTTAAAGGATGCAAAACTTAAAGTTTCTGACATTGATGCTGTTGTTTTGGTTGGTGGTATGACACGTATGCCAATTGTTGTTGAGAAAGTTAAATCCATTTTTGGCAAGGATCCACTAAAGGGTGTTAACCCAGATGAGGTGGTTGCCTTGGGGGCTGCCATTCAAGGTGGAGTTTTGGCCGGCGATGTTAAGGATGTCCTATTACTTGACGTTACTCCACTCTCCTTAGGAATCGAGACTATGGGCGGGGTAGCTACAAAATTAATTGAACGCAACACTACAATTCCAACATCTAAATCTGAAGTGTTTAGCACGGCCTCTGATGGCCAGTCACAAGTTGAAATTCACGTTACACAGGGCGAGCGCGAAATGGCGGCTGACAATAAGTCGCTAGGCAGATTTACACTAGACGGTATTGCGCCAGCACCTCGCGGCGTACCGCAGATTGAGGTTACTTTCAATCTTGACGCCAACGGTATTTTGAATGTAACAGCTAAAGATAAGGGGACCGGTAAAGAACAAAGTATCACCATATCTAATAGTGGCAATCTAAGTAAGGATGATATTGCCAAGGCTCAACAAGAGGCTGAGGCTCATGCTGAAGAAGATAAGAAGAAACGCGAAGCTGTCGATGCTCGAAATGGCCTAGAAAGTGCAATTTATCAAGCTGAAAAGATGAAGGATGAATTCAAAGACAAGATTAGTGAAGATGGTAAGAAGGCTATTGATGAGGCTGTAGAGGAAGCCAAAAAACATCAATCTAGCGAAGACAAAGAAGAACTTGAGTCGGCTACAAAAGCGTTGAATGATGCAATTATGCCAATCGGCGCCAAGATGTATGAAGCAGCTTCCAAAGACAATGCTGAGGCTGAAGGTAAAAAGGGCGACAAAGAAAACTCTAAGGACGAGCCAGTAGAAGGCGAAGTTGTAGACGAAGCCAAGAAATAAAAGCCCAAAAGCACTTAAAGAAGCCACCGTGGAGTGGCTTTTTTAAGATAATATTATTAGCACTCTTGAATTAAGAGTGCTAATTTTATACAATAATATAATAAATGACTAAAAAAGATTATTATGAAATTTTGGGTGTTTCTAAGAATGCCTCCGACGATGAGATTAAAAAAGCTTATCGTAGATTAGCTGTTAAGCATCACCCCGACAAAGAGGGCGGTGATGAAGCTAAATTTAAAGAGATAGGCGAAGCTTACGAAGTCTTGAAAGATAGCCAAAAAAGACAACGTTACGATCAGTTCGGTCACGCTGGTGTGGGCGGTAACTCCGGCGCTTCGGGTGGCAATCCTTTTTCTGGTGGCTTCGGTGGCTTTTCTGGTCAAGACATTCATTTTGATTTTGGTGACAGTGGATTTGGTGATATATTCGGTCAATTCTTTGGCGGTGGCGCCAGCTCTTCTCGCCAAGGCCCAAGGCGCGGAAGAGATGTTGAGGCCACCTTACAGCTGTCATTTGAAGAGGCAGTTTTTGGCGTAGAAGAGAAGATAAAAATCGAAATGAACGACGAATGTTCTCATTGTCACGGCACTACCGTAGAGCCTGGCTATGAGATGAAGACTTGTCCAACCTGTAAGGGTGCGGGACAAGTTAATCGCGTTATGAATACGATTTTTGGCCCTATCCAACAGAGCGTAGTTTGCGAGACTTGCGATGGGCGAGGCAAAATTCCAGAAAAAGTCTGCAGTGTCTGTAAAGGCACGGGAGTTGAGCGTCGAGAAAAGACCATTAATCTAAAAATTCCAGCTGGCATCGATGATGGTGCTACGATTCGCTTGCGTGGCTATGGTGAGGCTATTGGTAATGGGACAAAAGGCGACCTGTATGTTCATATAAAGGTTAAGGCTCATAAAAAATTCACGCGAGAGGGTGACATTATCTTGTCTGAACAGCATATTGGTATGGTTGACGCTGCTCTAGGTGCGGAGATTGATGTTGATACAGTCGATGGCAAAATCCGCATGAAAATTCCGGCTGGCACTCAGTCTGGTGCCGATTTTAAATTATCCGGGCATGGTGTGCCACATCCTAATAGTGATCGACGCGGACCACATATAGTTAATATAGTTGTAGATATTCCGACGAATTTATCTAAAAAACAACGTGATTTACTAGAAGAGTTCGACGCCAATAAAAAACGCGGAATATTTTAACTTAGCTTCCTAAATCTTCCATATATTTACTTAGAATCCCTAATAGTTCAAACACCTATATGCGCCAGCTATTAGTATTGACTTTTATGCCAAAAAGTTATATGATTACTCGGTATTAATCTGAACAGTGAAAAGTGTATTATGCTAAAAAATCGAGAAATTTTTGGTGGTTTTGAGCGAGTTGATATACCTGATTTAGGTTTATTTAATGTCGTTGCTAAAATTGATACCGGCGCTTATTCAGGCGCGCTACACTGTTCGAAAATCAAAGAGCATACCAGAAAAAGTGATGGCAAAAAAACCTTGAGATTTACGCCATCAGAAAATCACTCAAATGAGCAAAAATTAACGCAATTTGTTAAGTCTTTTGTGCGCAGCTCAACTGGACATCGGATTAAGCGCTATCTATTTGATACGAAAATTGTTATAAAGGGGGTAGAGTATCCCATTCGAATCGGTTTATCTGATCGATCGGATATGAATTATGAGATTTTAATTGGTAGGCGGTTTTTAAGGGAAAACAACCTGCTAGTAGATGTTACTATTAATCAAGAACTTGATAAAGATTTGGAGAGAAAGTCATGAAAATAGCTATATTATCGAATGGTCCGGGCAACTATTCAACAAAAAGGCTTAAAGAAGAGGCTATTTTACGTGGTCACGAGGTTACGGTTGTAAAATATAAAGATTGTTACGCATCAATCGAACAGAGTCATCCAACCGTCGGATATCATGGTGAAGATTTGAGTGGCTTTGATGCCATTATACCTAGAATTGCCTCATATATGACGAAGTATGGTAGTACTATTGTTCGCCAGCTCGAAATGCAAGGCGTCTATACGGTTTCCAGCTCGATCTCAATTAGTCGTTCTCGCGATAAGCTTCGTAGCTTACAACTACTGGCTAAATCTGGTGCTGGTATCCCTAAGACCGTTGTTTCACGCAATACAACCGATATTGATGACCTACTAGAGCAATTAGGTGGAACTCCAGTGATTATAAAACTCGCCCGTGGAACTCACGGAAACGGTGTCGTTTTAGCTGAAACTAAAAAAGCAGCCAAATCAGTGTTACAGGCTCTTTATCTAACTAATGATGATGGAACGAATATTTTGTTGCAAGAATTTATCGAGGAGTCTGCCGGAACTGATATCCGTGCTTTTGTTGTCGGTAGTCGAGTGGTTGCGAGTATGAAGCGTCAAAGTTTGGACGATGATTTTAGGTCAAATCTTCATAAAGGTGGCGAAGGCGTTGCTGTTAAGTTGACTGAAGAAGAAAAAAAAGTAGCCGTCAAAGCTGCGAAAGCTATGGGTCTAAATATAGCTGGCGTGGACATGATGCGTAGTAATCGTGGTCCATTAATTTTGGAAGTTAATGCTAGCCCAGGATTTGGTATTGAAAAAGTGACAGGGCGCAATGTTGCTAGTGCGATTATTGATTATGTTGAACAAAACGCCAAGAGGCGAAACAAAAAAGACAGAGTCGGAGCCTAGGCCGTTTAATAAGTTTGCTATAATGTGTTTATGATTATATTATCGGGTGTTTTTTAATGTCACAGCATAGAAACCGAGGAGCGGTTTTTATAGTTGGCGGAGTCGTTATAACTATTTTTTCGTTCTTTGCTTTGTATGTCGTCCCAAAAATATTTGAGCCACCCACGAAGCTTTATATTGGAAGCGGGGTTTTTGATACAAAATTAGCTCTGAACACATCATCTAGAGAGAAGGGGTTAGCTGGAGTGAATCAGCTTGCCTCAGACGAGGCATTATTAATGGTTTTTGAACGCGAAAGTCATTGGGGTATATGGATGAAAGATATGAAATTCCCAATCGATATAGTCTGGCTAGATGAGACTAAGAAAGTCGTTCATATTGTTAAAAATGCCTCCCCAGAAGCATCAACAGGCAAGACCTTTATGCCGAGCAAGCCTGCCAGATATGTTTTAGAGCTACCCGCTGGCACTGTCGACAGTAGGACCATTAACTTAAATAGCTTGGCCATTTTTCAGATAGACGAGGCAAAATAAATGGATGTTGTAATTATTTATTCAGGAATTGCGGCTGTTTTATTTATTTCGGCTTTTGTAACTAAGCGGCGCTTTGGACTGTTGGGTCTAGCCTTGGCCAGCGGGGCAATACTAAGTGACATTTGGGGATTGAAATTTGATAAATTACTTGTTTATAGCGGCCTTCCATCTAGTCCATTAGTTTCCTCTATAGCAATGTCCCTAATCATATTGGCGCCAGCGGCACTTTTACTTTTTCATGGCTATACCTATAAAAACTCTATGGGGCGATTGGTCGGAGCTAGTCTTTTTACTCTACTAGCCATGGCGTTTTTAACAGAGTCATTAGGGCGCGTATTTGTACTAGACGGTTATGGCAAACAAGTTTATGATTTCATCTTAAATAACCGCGCAACTATCATCGGAGTAGGTTTATTAATTGCTGTTATTGATTTATTTTTTACAAAACCAGCCAATTTGTCCAAGTCTAAAAAATAATTAAAAGTTGACAGACTACCCCTAATAATGTTACATTTTTTAGGTGTAAGCTAAGGTTCTGGGACCATAGCTCAGCTGGTTAGAGCACCTGCCTTTTAAGCAGGGTGTCGTGGGTTCAAGCCCCACTGGTCCCTCCAATATAAACAACCTACGTCTGTAGGTTTTTTAATTTTTTAAGCAAAATTTAAGTTTTTGCTATAATAACTAAATGAACTGGTGGGCGTTAAAGCGTAGAATTCATACGGCCTGGTTTTTGACCTATCTCTGTCTTGGATTTTTAATCGGAATTTTACTTTCCGGATATGTTTTTCTGCCCAGAAGTTTTTATTTAATAGCGCCTATCTTGTCTTTTTGCGTACTTATAATTTATTTGCCAAAGCGATTTATCTATATAATTCCGGCGATAATTATTTGTGGTTTAAATTTTGGCCTGTTGAGGGGGCTGACCATTCATGAGGACTTAATATTTTTAAATTCAATTAAAAATAAAATTGTTTACGTCAAGGCTGAGATTAAAGAAGAAATCGTCTTGACTGACACTAGCTTTAAGGTCGAAAGCTCGATGATCGATAATCGAAAACTTAACAGAGATATGATAATTGATTTATCTAATTCCAGCTTCCAAGGCCACGATGGTGATGTTATTCATTTTCGGGGAATTTTGATCAAGAGCTTTAACAATTTTAATAAAATATCTGTCAATGTAAATGACATAAAATTTATCAGCCGTCGTGAAGATAATTTCATTCTTAAGATAAAAGATAGTTTTTCAAATAATATAAAGAAGGTCTTGCCAGAACCTCATGCCAGCCTTGGACTAGGCTATTTAATTGGTCAACAATACGATTTGCCAATTACTCTTATGAATTCCCTACAAGCGGTTGGGCTAACTCATATAATTGTTGCTAGTGGTTATAATTTATCTGTTATAGTTCGCATAACTAGAAGACTATTTGCTAAAGTGTCCAAATATCTGTCCTTTTTGGTTTCTATTTTCTTGATCCTTGTATTCGTTGGCATAGCAGGACTTGGTCCAAGCGTCTTTAGGGCTAGCTTGGTCTCTGGCTTAAGTCTGGCGGCCTGGTATTATGGTCGCAGATTTCATCCCATTACATTGATAATTTTTACGATGTCTATTACTCTACTTTTTAACCCAAACTATATCCTAGGTGATATCGGTTGGCAATTATCATTTTTGGCTTTTATAGGTGTTATGATATTGTCGCCACTTTTAGCCTGCTATTTATTTGGTGAAAACAAGATTAATGCAGTTTTTCAGATTTTATTAGAAACGTTTTCTGCCCAAATTATGACATTACCAATTATTATGTTGGCTTTTGGCCAGATGTCTAACATTGCAATTATTGCTAATCTATTAGTACTGCCGACAATTCCAGTAGTGATGCTCCTTGTGTTTTTAGCGGGTTTGTCTGGATATCTAAGTACTACTTTTGGATATTTATTCGCAGCGCCAGCCAAGTATCTAATCGATTACATTATTAAGGCCGTCGAGTTTTTGTCAGATTTACCATGGGCGTCTCAGTCTGTTTCTATAGATATACGGCACGTGCTTATATTTTATGCATTAGTCTTGGTCTTTACTTTGTATATTTGGCGCATAACGAAATGTAAACTACATAATGTCAACATGGTTGAGTAATCTGTTATAATTATCTATAGATTACTAACAAATGGAGTTTATTATTTTATGTCTGGACATAGCAAGTGGTCGACTATTAAGCGTGAGAAAGGCGCCAAGGATGCTAAGCGTGGTGCTATTTTTACTAAACTTGGCAACATGATTGCAATCGCTGCTCGTAGCGGCGCCGACCCAAGTATGAATTCTAATTTAGCTATGGCAATTGATAAGGCTAAACGGGCTAACATGCCGGCTAATAATATACAGCGAGCTATTGATAGAGCCTCTGACAAAAGCGCCGCTGTATTAGAAGAGATAACCTACGAGGCCATCGGTCCAAATGGCGTAGGCATCATAATTGAAACGGCTACTGATAATAGGAACCGTACTCTTCCAGAAGTTAAGAATGTCCTCACTAAGAATGGTGGTCGTATAGCCGATGCTGGTAGCGTGATGTTTCAATTCACTAGAAAAGGGGTGATAAATGTTTCCGAAAAAGGTGAGGAGGCGCTGCTGACTGTGCTGGACTGTGGCGCTCAGGATGCTATTGAAGAAGATGAAGGGTTGGTTGTATACACTGATCAAAAAGATTTAGCTAGCGTCAAAGATGCTATTACCGACGCCGGTCTTAATGTGCAGGATGCGGAATTACAGTATGTGCCAAATAATATGGTAGTTGTTGATAATGTTGAGCAGGCGCACAAAATCGTCAAGTTGCTCGAGGCGATAGACGATCTAGACGATGTCGTTAACGTCTATACCAACGCGGATATTGCTGTCGATTTAGATTAATTATTTATAATAACTTGCAATTAACTTAAATTTAAATTAATATTTAAATATGTTTAAGCTTAAGGCGTTATTACTTGCTATTTTTATAAGTTCTTTGTTCGGTCAAGTCGCTAGCGCATCTAGTGGCGTATTAATTAGTCAAGTCAAACTTGGCGATAATATATCGGCCAGAAGAGAATTTATTGAGGTCTATAATAACAGCGATAAAGACGTTGAAATCACCAATTGGTGTTTAGAGTATATTACGAGTGGGCTGTACAGCTATCACTTATCATGTCTTAGCCCAATAGATGTAGGTACCTATTTATTTTTACCAGCTGGAAAATCTGCCTTAGCCGTTTCAGATGAGTTGGCCTCTTCTTTAGAATCGCCTATGATTGGGGATGTAAGCTTCTCCTCTCGTCTGTCTGGATTGGCTGGATATGTTGCCCTGTTAGATTCTCAAAACAATAAAGTTGACGATTTGGGATGGGGAGTGCCTGACGACACCAACAATTTAATAGCCTCTCCGTCTGACGGGCTTATTCTTAGTCGAAAGGCCGACTCAATGGGGTCTTTGCAGGATACTGACATCTATAAGGATGATTTTGAGGCCATACAGCCTAAAAATCAGTATCTCATTGGAAATATTTATGAAGTTAAAGACCTTTGCCTAAACTTAGATGATATCCAGGCCGTTATACCCGACGGGTATGAGTATTCAGATGAAGGTTGTCAGCCTATCGTAGTTGACGTATGCCCTAATATTGATGGAGCCCAGGCAGACATTCCAGAAAATTTCACGCTAGATGATAAAGGCGAATGCGTTAGTGCCGATCTATGTCCTAACTTGGACGACATCCAATCGATTTTGCCCGAAGGTTATATTGTTATGGATGGCAATTGCGAGAAAGTATTTCTGCCTATCGATATCACAGAAATGATGCCAAACGCCTTAGGATCGGATGAGGGCGCAGAGTTCGTGGAGCTGTACAATCCTAATCTATCTATTATTAATTTAGAGAATTACCAGCTTAATATTAATGGGAAAATTTATAGTATCTCAAAAAATCAATTAAATATTCAGCCTTCTCAATATAGAGCCTTCTATAATACAGATATTAGTTTTACGCTTTTAAATTCTGCGACTGAGATTTTTATACAATCAAAAAATGGAACTTTTACTGGCGACCGTATTAAATATGAAAATCCAAAAGAAGCTGAGTCTTGGGCTATTATTAACAATCTTTGGCAGTATACTAATCAACCGACTCCAGGTTATGAAAATCAAATTTCTAAAATTATAGAAAAAACTAGTGAGGTTTCTCGTTTAGGGACGTGTGCTCCAGGTCAATATAGGAACCCGGAAACAAATCGTTGTCGGAAAATCGTTACCGAAGATAGTTCTAGTCTGACGCCATGCCAAGCTGGTTATGAAAGGAATCCAGAAACAAACCGATGCAGAAAAATTACTTCAGTTTCGGGTGACTCTACCTTAAAGCCATGCGAACCCGGTTATGAAAGAAACCCAGAGACAAATAGATGTCGAAAGATTACGACTAATATCATACCGCCGGCAGGTTATAGTGTTGAGCAAACAAACGATCAATCCGGAAGTGGTGTTTTAGCGACCTCAGTTGCTGGAGTCGGCGCCTTCGCTGTTAGTTACGGTGTCTGGGAATGGCGTAAGGATTTGGGCACGCCAATAAAAAAGGTGTTGGGTGTTTTGAAGATAAAACATTAAAAATAGACTATACTATCTCTATGAGAGTTATCGGAATAGATCCTGGAACTGGCAGGTTGGGTTTTGGTGTGATTGATATTGATAAATACGGCACTAAGCTAGTTGATGCGGGCGTAATTACCACTCCAGCGCACACTCCTTTAGATGAACGGTTAGAAGAAATTTTTGATAGTTTAAATGAAATAATTAAAGCGTCAAAGCCGACTGTTATGTCAATCGAAAAACTATTTTTTGCTCAAAACGTTACGACCGCTATGAGTGTCTCGCATGCTCGTGGTGTGGCGATGCTGGCCGGTCGTAAGGGCGGTTTAGAGATAGCTGAATACACCCCGTTGCAGATTAAGCAGACTCTCGTTGGCTACGGTAGGGCTAGTAAAAAGCAAATTCAAGAGATGGTAAAGATTCAGCTCTGCCTGAAAGAGGCGCCGAAACCCGATGATTGTGCCGATGCTTTGGCCGCCGCGATTACGCATTATATGATGACTCGGGTATAATAGGCATATATGATTGCTCATGTTTTTGGAAAAGTTGTAGAGAAATTCGGCTCGTCGATAATAGTAGACGTGGGCGGGGTCGGCTACGAAGTGCAAGTTTCGTTAGGCGACTATGATGCGATTAACTTAGATAGTGAAATTAAGTTATACACCCACCATCATATACGCGAACAAAGCCAGGAACTTTTTGGCTTTTCTAGCTTGATGGCAAAAAAACTATTTGAACTATTGATAACTGTCCAGGGCGTTGGTCCGAAAGCTGCTCTAGCAATACTATCGCTAGGTGATAGTGAGGTGGTGCGGAGCGCCATCGCGTCAGGTGATGATGTTTTTATATCCAAAGCTAGTGGTGTTGGTAAAAAGACTGCTGGTCGCGTAGTGGTTGATTTGTCAGATAAGGTTGGTCATGCTGGTGTCCCAGGTGAAATAAACACACCCCGTATCAATCATGATGAGGCGCTCGAAGCTTTGATAGCGTTGGGCTATAGTCTAAACGATGCAACCGAATCACTTAGTGCGGTGCCAACCGATCTATCGACCGCAGAGCGCATTAAGCTGGCTCTGAAGGGTAGTTCTTGATGGCGGTCGAAAGGATAATCGATTCTAGCGCTCACGACGAAGAAGAGCGCATTGAGGTGACTCTAAGGCCACGATCATTTGACGAATATGTTGGCCAAGATAATTTAAAGAAAAATTTAAAATTGGCGATTGATGCTGCTAAAAAGCGTGGTGAGCCGATTGATCATATACTTCTTTATGGCCCTCCGGGACTTGGGAAGACGACCATGGCTACAGTCATCGCCAATGAAATGGGGACTAACCTTCGAGTTACGGCCGGTCCGGCCATAGAGCGAGCCGGCGATTTAGCCAGTATTCTTACTAATTTGTCTGACGGTGACATTCTATTCATTGATGAGATTCATCGTTTAGGTCGCAATGTCGAAGAAGTTCTTTATAGCGCAATGGAGGATTTTAAGCTTGATATTATGATAGGCAAGGGGCCGGCTGCTCGCAGCGTCAGGCTCGATTTGCCAAAATTTACGGTGATTGGAGCGACTACAAGAACCGGCGCCTTAACAGCGCCATTGCGCGATAGATTTGGCATGATACATCGTTTAGAATTTTATAAAACACAAGAAATTGCTCGTATAATCGAAAGAGCTTCAAGGATTCTTGAAAGTAAAATTGACTCAGCGTCGGCGGATGTTCTATCAAAGAGGGCCCGTTTGACTCCGAGGATTGCTAACCGCCTATTAAAGCGAGTCAGAGACTATGCGGATGTTAATGGCGATGGAATCATAGATGTTGAGATTACAAAATCAGCCCTTCAGTTATTAGAAATTGACGAGTTGGGCCTTGACGCTGGCGACAGGAATCTTTTGAATAGTATTATTAAAAATTATGGACGCAACCCAGTTGGTCTTAACACCATCGCGGCTTTAACGGGCGATGAAACTAGTACTATCGAAGATTTTTATGAACCATACCTGTTGCAAATAGGGTTCATCGAACGCACTCCTCGTGGCCGCAGGGTCACCGCTAAGGCCTTTGACCACATGGGCTTAAAAGAGATTGATAGTGAATCTACAGAATTTGGTATAATTTAAATAATGACCACAAAAAAACCACTACAAACAGTTCATGCGCTTATATCTAACGAACCTTCAAAGCAGATAGTAAGCGAAGAAGTAAAACTAAAACACATTCGATCTAAACAATCTTTTCCGGATTTAAATTTGTCGGAACACGAGTATGTATTGGCGGTTTTTAAGCGTCATCCAATCGGACTTTTCTTGCCCACAATTATCAGCTCTATTCTTATATTTTTGACTTTTTTGGTAATTATTAATTTTAAACCTGACAATGGACTATACAACCCCGCTGCTATTCTCAGTTTTGGAGTTCTTTTTATAATACTTATTATATTAGTGACATACATCTACTATCACGTCTACAATAGCAACAAGCTATTCTTAACTAACGAAATGGTCATACAAAGAATCCAGCTTGGTCTCTTTTCTATGAGCGAGCAATCAATAAGCTTAGCTGATGTCGAGGATGCCAGTTATACTCAATCAGGTTTGTTTCAGCATATATTTAATTATGGTTCTATTAAGCTTAGCACCATAGGTGATGAGCACACCTACAGCTTTATCTATGCTTCTAATCCAAAGAAAAAAATAGACGATTTGAATAGTGCGGTCGAAGCATTTAAAAATGGTCGGCCCGTAAGGCTGGGCTAACTGTTGTCGCTTGTCTTTTTATAGTCGACTTCGTTCTTTAACTTAGCCTTTAAGGTGTAGCCTTTGCATTTATTATTTTCACAATCAACAGGTGAGTATGAGTATGCGCTATTTCCGGTATTAAATTCGTTGCCTTCAGGATCGGTGAATAGCTCGGGATCGACCGAAGGTAGAACGTCCTTATTGATTTCCTGTGGGTAAAATTTATTATTTTCGTAAAAAACTTTTTCTAAGCTGTAATACATAGCGTTAATAGCTATCTTCTTTTTATCGTCATTGGCGACGACTTGTATATTATTTTTTTGAACAAAGAACAATACACTTGCAAAAGTAGCTAAGAGTATTGTGAATATAAGTTCTGCTATTGTGAATCCTGGTTTTGAGTTTTTAGTCATAGTAACATTATAGCAAAAACAGTTTTGTTAAGTTATAATTAAAGTAATAAGAGAGGGGTTATTTATGGTAGCAAAAAAGGCAGAAAAGGTGGCTGTTAAAGAGAGACCAATTGCAGATGAGGGTAGGTTAAAGGCTTTAGGATTGGCGCAGGAACAGATTAATAAACAATTTGGAGATGGTGCCATTCGCCGACTTGGTGACACTAGAACAGTTGACGTGGAATTATTCAGTAGTGGGTCTTTATCGCTTGATATGGCATTGGGCGGTGGGTACCCAAAGGGTCGTATTATAGAAATATTTGGTCCGGAATCTTCAGGAAAGACTACCTTGGCTCTCCATGCTGTTGCAGAAGTTCAAAAAAAAGGTGGCACAGCTTCATTTATAGATGCCGAACATGCTCTTGACCCAGCCTATGCTCGTAAGCTCGGTGTGGACACAGATAATTTACTAGTTTCGCAACCAGATAACGGCGAACAAGCTTTAGAAATAGTCGAGACATTAGTCAGATCTAGTGCGGTAGACATAGTTGTTGTTGACTCTGTAGCAGCCTTAGTTCCACAGGCAGAAATTGATGGCGATATGGGCGACAGCCACATGGGATTACAGGCCAGGCTAATGAGCCAAGCCTTGAGAAAGCTTACCGGTATTATCAGTAAAAGTAAGACAACTGTAGTCTTTATTAACCAAATCCGCATGAAGATAGGTGTTTTGTTTGGAAATCCAGAAACAACGACTGGGGGCAACGCGCTGAAATTTTACGCTTCAGTTAGGTTAGATATCCGTCGAATTGGTCAAATTAAATCAGGTGATGAAATAATTGGCAGCAGGACAAAGGTTAAAGCGGTCAAAAACAAGATCGCCCCGCCTTTTAGGGTGGCTGAATTCGATATCATGTATAACGAGGGTATCAGCAAAACTGGCGATGTCCTAGATCTAGCTGTCACACATGGCGTAGTCGACAAAGCTGGTGCTTGGTTTAATTATGGTGACTCCAAAATTGGTCAGGGTCGAGAAGCCGCTAAGGAATATTTGAAAAATAACCCTAAAGTTCTTTCAGAGATAGATAAAAAAGTCAGAGAAAAAATCTCAAAAGAAGCTTAGTCTAAGTTTTTAACTATGTTGGTTAGCGACATTAAATTACAAGCTCGTGATAAAAATAGGGCTAGTATTTATGTCGATGGGAAATATAGTTTTAGTCTTAGCATCGAGCAACTTCAGCAGTTTAAAATAAAAATTGGCAATGTCTATCAGCCAAATGATATAAATCATTTCAAAAGAGAGAGCAAAATTGGTAAGGCGTATTTGAACGCGGTTTTTTATTGCTTAATGCGCCCTAGAAGCGAAAAAGAGGTTAGGGACTATTTATTTAAAAAGACGCTACTTAGAATTAATAAGTTTGGCAAAAGGGAGTCTGTTATAGATGCGTCAGAGGCTGAGACTATTTTTGAAAAACTAATCGCGAATGGATATATAGATAATTCTAAATTCGCAGAATATTGGTTAGAAAATAGATTTACAAAAAAAGGTATCAGTAAGAGAAAATTAATTAGTGAGCTAAAATCTAAAGGCTTGGATGATTCTTTGATAAGCTTACAAATCGCCAAAAACTTTCGGGATGACAAAACTGAGATTAAAAAAATAATTTCCAGAAAACGTAATATTTATACGCCAGAAAAAATGTTTGCTTATCTTATGAGGCAAGGCTTTAACTATGATGACGTGAAGGCTGAGCTTGGGCTCGATTAATAAGCTAATCTGTTTTCTATGGCGCTATTTTCTGTTTGCGGGCTAGACTGCCTGAACGGATTTAAATAGGTTAACTCTTGGACCTTTTCTATTGCTGCAACTTTTTTGGTCGGCGACTTAACGATAATCTGGTAGTCACTTATCTCTAGTATCTGCGATCTATGTATCAGTAAGTCGGTTTCGGATAAACTTTTAAGTACGCCTCTTTTTACGCTGATCTGTTGAATGACAAAACTGTTTGTATCGACTGTGAAATCACTAACTTTGCCTAATTTTCTCTTTTTATCATCTACAACATTTAAGCCTAATAAATTGAAATTTAAATCGCAAACCTTTTTTATGGCTATGACATCATCTCGAGCTATAAATTCCTCACTACTATCGACAATCATACCTATATTACTTAACTCTCGGATGTCCGCGGTCCTTAAGTATGATGGCCTATCGACTAATAGTGGCCCATCTAACTCATAGGCCAAAATCTTTAAGTTACTCGGGTCTATAACGGGCGTCTTTGTTGTAGCCAGTTTAGTACCAGTTTGAAGGCCCATGATTGGGGTATTGTTGAGCTTAGATCCAAGTACAAGCATAATAATAGTATAGACCAAGCTGGCTATCCTGAGAATGGGTTATCGCCAGCCGGGGCACTTAGCTGAACAGATTGACTTGATTTTAATCCATCTATCTTGGTAATTAGATCGATGTTGCTGGACGAGCCGACTCCATTAGCTTTTTCCTCGGGGACTCCGTAGGCTGAATTAATTATATTGTTTAAGGTAATTACGCAAAATATCAAAGCTAGAGATAAAACTATTATAAATATTACAAAATTAGATTTTTTGATAATCTTTATAAAATTAGCGGTGGAGTTATTTTTTGAATGATTTATTTTTTTGGACTTCATTTACAGATATACCTCTAGCTTAAACTCATTTACAGTGACTTTATCACTCGTTCCATCTTTTGATAAATTAAGTTCTGTAGTCTGCATTTTTGGCAAGCTTGTCTCGATGTGCTGTAAGAATTTTATAAGATTGGCATACTCAACGGCCGATGTAATCTTTAAATCAACTGATACGGTTTGGAATCCGGTTGCGTCTGGAGTGATATTCGCAAACTCATAATTATTTACCCTTAAACCACTGTCTTTAGCGTAGCTTTCTAAGTTTTGTCTAACTAGATCCTGATAATTAGTTTTTTCGAAGAAGATGCTATTTATTTTGCTGGTCTCCTCTGCGCTTAAACTTAAGGAGCTGACGGTGCCTGTTTGATTGCTCTCTGCTATTGATTGAGCAAAATCTCTTAAAAAATTTTGTCCATAATAAAATCCTATTATCATAAAAGCCAATACTAAAAAGATTATAAACAATAGAGTGTTTTTAAAGCTCCTGGCTACTTTCTTAGCTGGCTTCACTGCATAGCTCCTGAATTTATAGTTAATAGCACATCTAATTTATCGCCAGTGCTCTGGCTAATGGTGGCGGTATTGATCAAGGCGGAGGCCTCAAGGTTAGATTTTATTTGATCTGAATTCATGTCTATCTTATTTATCAACTTTATATTGACCGAAGAATCAATAGAGGATTTGCTCATTTTTATCTCGTCTAAAACTAATCCATCTGGCAGGGCACCCGCGACGCCCGTCAATACTTTACTATAAGATTTTTGACGTGACATAATTAGATTTGCGTTGTTGATTCTGGGTTCAGCAGTGGTGTTACCGGCAGTAGCCGTATGGTAGGTTTGGTCGGTGCTGTTTTTAACAATACCAAGTATAGCACTGGTAGCTAGGATGGCTATTACTAGAAATCCAGTGGCTATGCCCAGAGCGACCAAGTATCTTAATAGAATGGAATTTATACGCTTGGCCTTAGTCTCTTGTTGGAGCTCCGTAGGTAATAGATTTATCATTGCCACATCTCCCACGGATCAATAATCGCCAATCCGGCTACAGTAATATACCTAGGTCGTAGTTGTCTGGCTGGCTCTGGCAATCTTCCAAAATCTAATTTTTGCCATGGACTAGCCACTCTGGCCGGCATAATAAGTTCGTTTGTAAAATATTCGCCAATTCCTGGCATATTACTCCCACTTCCTACGACTAATAGTTGCTCAAGCTTTCTGTCGTCACTAATTCTTTCGTTATAATATCTCATAACTTTTCTAGTCTCGTTAATAATCTGTCTCAAATTAGGCTCAACTGCACTTTTAATTTTGGATTGTCTTGAGCTTGCGCTAAGTCCATTCAAAACCTTAAGCTGATGGGCATTTTCTAGGGCTATTCCTAATTTTTTCGCTATATCTAGGGTGAACGTATTTCCACCAATAGGAACGCCACCTGTAACCCGGATAGCGTTACCGTCTAGTACAGCGATGTCGGTGCTGGCTGGTCCTACGTCGACGATTACAGTAGGTAGGTTGCCGTCTTCCGTCTTGGTAATTAACCTGCCGACTGAGTTCATACTTGGTTCGATTAGGCTCGCTATGAGCCCCGCACTCTCCACTGCTTCTATACAGCGATCAACTATATTTTTTGCAACAGCACTCATTAATACGGTAATTTGTTCTTTGTTTCTCTCTATAATCTCGTAATCTACATAAAGCGTCGACGGCGATATAGGTATATATTGTTCAATTTCCAATTCGACGGCATCTTTTAGGCTTTTTTCGACTTTTGCTGGTAGGTTAAAAGTTCTTGAATAGCTCTTGACGGTCGGTATAGCTATGGCAACGTGGTTACTTGATAGGGATCCAGTAACTTTTTCTTTTATTAAAATTTTTATATTATCAGCTAAGTATTGACTCGACCCCTCCAGAGAGTCTTTTATTTTAAGCGGGTCAAGATCCATTGAACCATACCCAAGGACGGCCCATTTATTAGCATCTACTGCCATAACTTTAATGCCGGTAGTGCTAATATCTAGGCCGATAATAGGTTTGTCTGAATAAAATATCTTTGCCATAATGCCCACTAGTGAATCTTAAGATATTATAACACGAGCGTTTTCATTAGTCATTACTACTGTATTGTTTGAGATAGCCCGGCGATAGGCAACATAACAGAGGCGGCGATTAAGCCGACCATACCACCCATGACGACAATCATCAAAGGCTCTATAAGGGAGCTTAGGCCAGCTATGGCCGAATCGACCTCCTCTTCATAAAAGTCAGCTACTTTCAGGAGAACAGAGCCGGTTTGACCGGTTTCTTCACCGACTGCTAACATCTGAGAAACTATAGATGGAAAAATTGGGTTTGATGAAATTATTGAGGATAGATTTTTACCATTTTTTACTTGTAGCTCGGCTTCGACTAAGGCTTTCTCGTAGACTGCATTACCAACCGCCCTAGACGTTACATCTATAGCTTCGAGTACGGCTACGCCAGCTCCCATCAAGGCTGAAAAAGTCCTAGCGAAATGAGCTATAGATATTTTCATAATAATATCTTTTACTATTGGTAATTTTAATAATAACGAATCAAATTGGAACCTTCCTCTAATAGTTTTTTTATAACCTAAAAATAAGAATATCAAAATGGCTGCTGTTATCAAAATCATGTACCAGTATTCAATTATAAAATCACTAATATCTAACATAAGAGTTGTTATAAAGGGCAACTCAGCTCCTTCTCCGCCCAGGTCTGTTACTATACCGCCAATTTGGGGCACTATAAATATCATTAATCCGAAAAATGCTAATGTTGTTATGGTCAATAACACCATTGGGTAAGCCATTGCGCTTTTTATCTTTTTTCGCATACTCATACTTTTTTCTTGCTGAGCGGCTAGTCTGTCTAATATTTCATCCAAAATACCAGCAGCTTCGCCGGCTCTCACCATGTTTATATATACGTCATTGAATACTTCTGGAAATTTCGCGAATGAGTCGCCAAGATTTTTGCCACCTTCAACGTCGCGGATGATAATATTTAAAACTTCTTTTAGTGCCATTTTCTCTGTCATATTATTAGCAAGCGCGTTTAACGCTCTTAGCAGCGGGACTCCAGCGCCAATCATGGTGCTTAACTGTCTAGTAAAGATCACTAGTTGATCGGGTTTGACTTTTTTATTGTAAAAAATAGATTTGGTTTTATCTTTTACTTCTTTTGACTTAACCTCTTTTATACTAACTGGTCTAAGATTTTGTTTAATCAGCGAGTCGATAACAGCAGATCTTTCTGGTAAATCAACAAAACCTTCTATGGTCTTGCCTTTTGCGTCTATCGCTATGTATGAAAAATTAGCCATGTCAATTACTCTTTAGTTACCCTCATTACTTCATCGATTGTCGTTTCACCACGCAAGGCTTTAATTAACCCATCGGTTTGCATTGTTAGCATACCATCTTTCATAGCTTGATCTTGAATTTGGTTACTGGTTGCGTTGGCTACAATTAATTTTTGTACATCGACTGAGTTTTTTAATACTTCATATATGCCAACACGTCCTCTATATCCGTTTAGAGACCCGTTAGTGTTATCGTTAGTGTCGTTCTTCCAGAGATTAAGTATAGTAGTTTCGTTAGTGCTAAGTGGCGTGTCTCCGCCGACGCCTTCAGCTGCCGCCTGCTTTTCTAGCTCATGTATGTATCTAAAATCTTGGCCAGGTTTCAAATTAAACATTTTGATAATCATCTGTTTTTCTTCTTCTGTTGGCTGATAAGTTTGACGAGTCTCTTTATTTAATCTTCTAACCAAGCGCTGTCCAACAGTAGCCCTAACAGTGCTGGCTATTAGGAATGGCTCAATTCCCATGTCTAGTAACCTAGGCAAGCTAGTCGCAGCATTATTAGTGTGCAGCGTGCTGAAGACTAAGTGACCGGTTAGGGCGGCCTGAACGCCAAGGTCGGCTGTTTCACTATCGCGTATCTCACCAATCATTATTATGTTTGGGTCTTGGCGTAAAAGTGCTCTCAACCCATTGGCGAATGTCATACCAGCTTTCGGATTAGTTTGAGTCTGGTTAACTCCTTGGATCTTATATTCGACCGGGTCTTCAATCGTGGATATATTAACAGTAGGTGAATTTAATATAGATAAGACACTAAAAAGTGTGGTTGATTTACCACTTCCAGTCGGCCCGGTAATGAGAATAATTCCGTTAGGCTCAGTCATGGCGTTTTTTATATTAACTATAGCCTGACCCCAGAAGCCTAGCGACTCCAGCGGGACTGCTTGGTTAGATTCGTCTAGTATACGCATGACAACCTTTTCGCCGTCGCTCACTGGTAAAGTGCTAACACGTAGGGCAAATTGTTTGCCGCCAACCTTAATCTTAAATCTTCCGTCCTGCGGGACTCGTCTCTCATCAATCTTTAGATTACTTAAAATTTTTACACGGCTGACTAATGAATTTAAAACATTCCTAGGTAGCCTATTTACCTCTTTTAGGACGCCGTCTATTCTGTATCTGACTTGGACAAAACCTTCTCTTGGTTCTATATGAATATCACTGGCCCTCAGCCTAATAGCCGACTCGAGCAGTAGGTTAATAGTCTGGGCGATGGGCGAGTCCTCAGATATTTCTTGGTCAGTTACAGACTCAGATTCGTCAAGCTCGTCGGCCCTTTGAATATTAATAACTTCGTTGAGCTCTTCATTAACATCGCCACGATATATTTCTAGGGCGCTAAGTATATTACTGGTAGGGGATATGTAAATTTTTGTATTTATCCCAACTAGCTTTTGTAGAAAATTTACAGCCTGAACATCGTCTGGGTCATCCATGGCGATATGGTTAGTGCCGTTTTCATCAATTTTAAACAGAATCGCGTTGTATTGGCGAGCCGTTCTTTCCGGTATGTTATTTAAAGCTTCTAAAGATATATCGCTAGGGTTTAATTCTATGTATGGTATTTGAGTATAATCAGCGAATGCTTTAGCTAGGGTCTTGTCGTCGATGAGTTCATTTTGTATTGCCAAATCTTGAATAGGCTTCTTTAAAGTAGAAGCCTCTTCTTTTAGAGCCTCAATTTGCTCGGCAGTAGCCACACCACTGCGTACGAGCAACTTCTCCATTGTGACATCGGAAATACGCATACTGCTTGTGCTCTATTGTAAATGACGACATCTAAAAAGGCTAGACCAGATGTTATAATTAAATAATGAAAAAAACCATCAATAACGAGATTGAAATGATTAATTTTGGATCTAAAATTGGCAGTCTATTGAACGGTGGCGAAATTATCGAACTTGTCGGTGATGTTGGGTCTGGAAAGACAACTCTTGTTAAGGGCATAGCCAAGGGGCTCGGAGTTAAAGACACCGTTCAAAGCCCGAGCTTTACTATCAGCAGGCTCTATCGCGCTGACAATAATCTAAATTTGATTCATTACGATTTTTACAGGTTAAACGATGTGGGTATTATGCTGGATGAAATTAAAGAGAGCTCCAGAGATAATAGCAATGTGATTGTGGTTGAGTGGGGTGGTGCCGTGGAGTCTGTTCTGCCCAAAAATAGGATAAATATTACAATTAAAGCCGTCGATGACGAAAAAAGACTCCTCAATATTAAGACGGAAGGTGCTGAGAGTGCTCTAATTGAGGAAAAGCTAAAGTGATAATTTTTTTGGATACTAGTAGCCCTGTTTGTCGATTATCTTTAAAAGATAATGGCCTAACTTACGAGTACGAATGGGCCTCTGATAGGAATTTAGCTAAGGGGCTACTCTCATACATACAAGACCAATTAAAAAAACATAATAAAAGTTGGAGCGACATCGACTACATAGGGGTTAAGTCGGGCCCCGGTAGTTTTACCGGTTTAAGAATTGGGCTTACGGTCATGAATACGCTAGCTGACACTAATAAAGTGCCAATTATCTCGGGGCGAGGAGATGATTGGATGGAAGAGGCTGACAAAAAAATATCCAACAACATAGACGAAAAGATAATAATTCCTTTTTATGACAGTGAGCCAAATATCACTACTCCCAAAAAATAACTTGCTTTAATTATAATAAACAAGCTAATATATAATTAGTCCCAAAAAGGACTTTGATTAATTTTTTGAAACCGACGCTAAGGGCTGATTGACTTAATTTTTAGTTAAAATTATAAAAATTTGATATTTCATAAAGTCCGTGCGAGGAGGGAATAAACATGATAGATGTATTAATTGCCATTATTGTTGGTGCTTCTCTTGGGGTATCTGGAGTTTTTGTGTACGACAAGGCTCGCAAAACCAACTCTAAATCTAAAATGGAGAAGGAAATAATAAACGCCCAAAACAAGGCTGCGGACTTAATAATGAAAGCCAAAGAAGAGGCTTTGCAGCTCGAGAATGAAAGGCGTAAAGAGTTAAATAAAACTGAGGCTAGACTAGCTGATAGAGAAAAATCTCTCGATAAAAAACTCGATGACCTAGATAAGCGCGCCGAAAAAATGAGAGCACAAGAGCGTAGTGTAGAAGAGCTTAAGGATGAAATTCGCGGCATTAGACTGAAGCAACAAGAAAAACTTGAAAAAATTGCAAAACTAACCAAGGCTGAAGCGGCTGAAAAACTCTTACAGATGACGGAGCGCGATGTAAAAAATGACCTTATAAATCTTGTTAATAAATTACAAAATGATGTCAAAGAAGATGCTGAAGAACAGGCTCAGACTATTTTGCTGTCTGCTATGGAGAGGATGTCATCTGAGGTAACAGCCGAGAGAACTATTACAGCCCTAAAACTGCCCGATGATGAAATGAAAGGCAGGATTATTGGAAAAGAAGGGCGCAATATACAGGCCTTGCAAAGGGCTACTGGGGTAGATATTTTAGTTGATGAGACTCCGGGTATGATAGTCCTAAGTTCTTTTGATCCAGTTAGGCGCCAAATCGCTAGAATGAGTTTAGAATTTCTTATGAAGGACGGCCGAATCCATCCTGGACGCATTGAAGAAGTTGTCGCTAAAGCAGAGCAGGAGATTAATAAAGAAATTACACGAGCTGGTGAAGATGCAGCTAGGGAAGTTGGCGTAGTTGGCATTCCAAAAGAAATGCTAAGGCTCTTAGGTGAATTGAAGTTTCGAACCAGCTATGGTCAAAATGTTTTACTTCATAGCGTCGAAATGGCGCATTTGGCTGGTTTAATCGCCGAAGAAATTGGTGCCGATGTTCGAATCACCAAAACTGCAACTTTATTACACGATACCGGCAAAGCGGTCACTCACAAAATGGAAGGTAAGCATCACCACATAGCAGCTGAACTTGCTAGAAAATATGGAGTTAGTGAAGAAATTTCTCATGCCATTGAAGCTCATCACGAAGATGTAGAAGCTACAACACCAGAGGCGTTAATTGTTAGAATATGTGACTCATTATCATCTTCTCGTCCTGGAGCTCGTAATATTAGCGCCGAAAATTTTGTTGAGAGAATGAGAGATCTAGAAAATGTCGCGCTCGGTTTTAAAGGTATTGATAAGGCCTACGCAATCAGTGCTGGTCGCGAAGTTAGAGTTATTGTTAGCCCTAAAGACATCGATGATTTAAGCGCGATTAAGTTGGCCAGAGACATAGCAAACAAGATTGAAAGTACGATGCAATATCCAGGCACGATTAAAGTGAATGTGATAAGAGAAACTCGAGCAATTGAGTTTGCCAAGTAAGATATCCTTATATTTTATTAATTTGCGCTTATGCTTTATTATATTTATAAATGCGTAAATCAGAAATTAGGAAACATTACTTCAAAGACGAGTATGTAGTTATTTCTCCAAACAGAAATAATCGTCCTCATATGGCTATTGAAGAGCAGGAAGAGTCCAAGGTCTGCCATTTTTGTCCAGAAGATTTCAAAGATGAGGTTATAACTTATCAAGACACTAATTATAGTGGCGATTGGGAAATTGTATCAGTCTTGAATAAGTTTGCTGCTCTCCAGCCCGATAATGAGAGCGCCTATGGTCAGTCGGAGGTTATTATCGAGACCCGCAAGCACGGCTTAGAAATCAACGAGTTCTCAATAGATCATATAGTCAGAGTACTTAATGCGTATATAGATAGATTTAATCAATTGCGCAATATGGATAAAATCCGTCATGTGGTTATTTTTAAAAACGAAGGCGGCAAGGCTGGTGCTTCAATTAATCACACTCACTCGCAAGTTGTGGCTTTGCCTATCCTACCAAGGAAAAATAAAGAAGAGGCTAGCTCATATAATAAATATAGATTAGAAAACATGTCATGTCCTTATTGTGATGTTATTAAAAAAGAGACAGAAAAACCTCGAGTGATATGGGAAGACGAATATATATTTGTTCTGTCGCCATATGCTAGCGATGCTCCTTATGGCGTTTGGATTTTACCTAAAAGACACATGCGCCTAATATCAGAATTAACCCGCAAAGAAAAAGAGTCAATTGCAATCGCTTTTAAAATTGTCTTAGATAAACTTGATGATTTAGGGATTTCTTATAACTACTATGTCGAGAATTCTATCAATCAAGAGGATTATCATATGCATATCAAGATTGTTCCGCGACCAAATATTTGGGGCGGGGTAGAGATAGGCACTGGCGTGGTTGTGAACACGGTTCCTCCGGAATATGCGGCTAGATTGTATCGTGGCGAAATCAAGATCGACAAAGCCCCCGAGATAAAAAGCTAAGACCTAAGGTCCATCGATAAGCGAATTTAGAGATACTATTTGTGAGTCGGAAAGCGCCTTATCGTATATGGCTATACGATTTAGTGGTAAGTCCAGCGCATTTATTCCAACTGATGCGGTATTCGGGAAAGCACCAGTTGGTAGCGAATAAGCGTCACTGCGGATAGTGCTATAGTCACCATCGCAAAAAGCTCTAACTATTTCCCCCACAGCCCACCTACCGCCATAAACAAAAGCTCCTGCAGGTAGCCCTGTCTTTACGTCGAATGCTAGAGCGCCGTCCTTGCGCGTTGTCAAATAAGACGCTGCAAGGTCATTCCTTAGGTATGCTTCAATACCATTGGTTGTGTTCGGCTTCCATGTTAGTAAGTATTGTGTCTGAGGTCCAGCATTTAAGTTTTTATGATATGTCGTCGCCATAAACGTACCTTTTGTAGCTTCCCAGTTAACAGTTGGCATCGTCACCGCGTCAGTATTACGTGTCACAGTAGTAGTGGTTGTCGGAATATAAGAAGTAACAAAAGCACCTTTTTCAAGTTGAGCGGCATCAAATGTAATATCAACATTGGCTCCAGTGGCTATTGGCACATTAAGCCTAAACCCAACTCGAATAGTCCCTGTAGGCAGATTAGAGTATGTGTAACTGTGCCGAACCCAAGAGTCTGTTAATGATAATGTTGGGCTAGTTGCTATACCTACCCAGCCAGTGCTTGAATAGGCGACCAATATAAGTTGCGCACTAGCCGGCCCATTGATAGACCCTTTTAACCAAACAGAGCCAGTCGCCGATTCGCCGGGCGCAAAGGTATTATCGGGGCTTGCCTTCTCAAAATAAATATTCTGTATTTGAGGAGTATTGTCGTGCCTCCACCGCAATGCGCTATCACCATAAACGCCTTTAACTATTTCGCGAGTAGGGCTACCAGCTAGACCACTATAGTACGACCAACCGCTCCAATGGACTCCGTCATTAACGGCTCCATAACTGTTCACCAGGTAATTCGTCCTCGCCTCCTCTATGACAGCAGCACTGCCATTGCCACCTGGTTGGTAAGCACTCCATGGGTTTATGGCTAAGTAGTTAGCTGGTACATCATAGATATGTTGGGTAGCTGGATCATAGATAGTTTTTGGAGTGCTTCTGGTCACAGTAGCCCAAGACTTAGAGACAGGGTCATAGTAGTTACCATAGTGATCACCTTGTGGAGTAGCTATCCAGTCAGCTACTGGATCTAGAGGAGCTGGAGTTAAGATGCTAGGTTTAGAGCTTTCGGTTACGACTCCCTGTCTGTCATTGTTAGTTAGAGTTAAGCTAAAGGTTTTGGGTGTAGTGG
>Ga0265295_1000543_pt1 | contig 75505 bp, 65 predicted proteins | sample Munlansysbiofilm_FD_192503 | JGI IMG/M metagenome (GOLD analysis project Ga0265295, IMG submission 192503) | Leachate microbial communities from a municipal landfill in Southern Ontario, Canada - Methane capture system biofilm | ecosystem: Engineered > Solid waste > Landfill > Unclassified ...
TGCCCGGAATGGGCAAAAAAAAGCTTGCGGAGAACCTCCTTCTCAACCAGGAAAAGGCCTTTCTCAGCAGAAAACTTGCCACCATCGCATGCGAGGCTCCCCTTTCCTTCCAGCCCGAAGCCTGGCGCAAAAAAGCCCCGGACACAGTAAAACTCACAGCCCTTTTCCGGGAGTTGGGCTTTCGCCAGCTGCAGCAGAGCTTTGCCGCCGCCCCCTCCCCGAATGCCGTCAAAGGCCAGGGCCTGCTCTTTGAAGAAAATTCCGGGGAAAGGCCCGGGAAAGAGCCTGCGCATCCCCACACCACCGAGGATTACCGGGCCCTTCTCTCTGAAAAGGATCTCAAGGAAGCCGTGGACGCCATACGGCAAAAAGGACTCATGGCCTTTGACACGGAGACCACAGGCCTTGACGTCCTCTCTGCGGATCTTGTGGGGATTTCCTTCAGCTGGCGGGAAAACCAGGCCGTTTACATTCCCATGGGACACAAAGCCGCAGATTTCCCTCCACAGCTTTCCCTCACTTGCGTCCGGAAACACCTCACTTCCCTCTTTTCCGATCCCGCCATCACCAAAGTGGCCCAAAACCTCAAATACGACTGGACCCTCCTCACCCGCCACGGCTTCTCCCTGGAAGGCCCTCTCAAGGATACCCTGGTGGCGAGCTACCTCCTCGACCCCACCCGCAATAGCCACAGCCTGGATGCCCTGGCCCTGGATCTTCTGGATCACACCCCCATGTCCTATGAGGAAGCCGTGGGCAAAAAGGGGCTTGGTTTCCAACACGCAACCTTTGAAAAGGCCGTTCCCTATGCCTGCGAAGATGCGGACATCACGCTCAGGCTCTGGCAGAGGCTTTCTCCGGAACTGAAAGAAAAGGGGCTTCTGGATCTTTTTGAAACCCTTGAAATGCCGCTGGTTCCCGTTCTCATGCGCATGGAAAATACGGGCATCCGCGTGGACACGGAAAAACTGAAAAACCTTTCCTCTGCCATGGAAAAAGAGCTTGCCACCCTCACCGAAGAAATTCACTCCCTTGCGGGGGAAGCCTTCAACATCCACTCCCCCCAGCAGCTGGGTCATGTTCTTTTTGAGGTGCTGAAACTGCCCGTACAGAAAAAAACCAAAAAGAAAACCGGATATTCCACCGATGTTTCCGTATTGGAAACCCTCGCCCCCCAGCATCCCCTTCCGGCAAAGGTGCTGCGTCACCGGAGCCTTGCCAAGCTCAAAAGTACCTACGCCGACGCCCTGCACGACCTTGTGCATCCGGAAACAGGCCGCATCCACACAAGCTTCAACCAGGGCGTCACCGCCACAGGCCGACTTTCCAGCTCCAACCCCAACCTGCAGAACATTCCCATCCGCACAGAAGAGGGCCGGGAAATCCGAAAGGTTTTCATTCCCAAAGAGGGCTGGCGCATGATGGCCGCGGATTACTCCCAGATCGAGCTTCGTCTTCTCGCCCATTATGCAGAAGACAGCATCCTCATCGACTCCTTTGAAAAAAATGAGGATATCCACGCAAGGACCGCAGCCGAGGTCTTTCAGGTTTTTCCCCAGTTCATCACCGAAGAGCTCCGGCGTCAGGCCAAAACCATCAATTTCGGTATCCTCTACGGCATGGGGCCCTTCCGTCTGGCAGGCGAGCTGGGCATCAGCCAGAAAATGGCCAAAACCTATATCGATCACTATTTCGCCCGCTATAGCGGCGTGAAGGCCTTCATGGAAAAAACCGTGGACACAGCCAGGGAAAAAGGGTTTACCACCACACTCATGGGACGTATCCGCCCTTTGCCCGACATCCACAGCCCCAACCACAACCTCAGGCAGATGGCCGAACGCATCGCCGTGAACACCCCCATCCAGGGCTCAGCTGCGGATCTTCTCAAAATGGCCATGGTGCGCATTGATGCGGCCCTGCGGGAAGCAAAAATGAACACCCGCATGCTGCTCACCGTACACGACGAACTGGTCTTTGAAACCCCGGAAGAAGAAAGCCAGGAAGCCGCAACCCTGGTCCGGGATCTCATGGAGCATGTGGCGGATCTCAAAGTCCCCCTTGTGGTGAACCTTGCCTTCGGGGATAACTGGTCCGAAGCCCACTGATTTTCATGGCCGGGGTGCAGACCCCGGCCCTTCTCTACCCCTTTTTCTCCGGCGGCAGGGGATTTTCCTTTACCGCCTCGCAGACCGTGCGATACACAGATTTAAAAAACTCGTCAAACCCAGTGGGTGAAATCCGGCCCACCTCAATGAACTTCACCACCACCTCCTTGGTGGTTCGCAGCACCTGCTCATCCATGGATGCCATGGTCGTCCTCCTTTTTTGTCCCATCGGGCTCCAAGCCCCCAAAACGCCACCCCTTACATTCGCCATATGGACAAAGCACGGCGGCTCCGCTATGGTAACCTAAAAAAAACCATGTTTTTGTTTTGAACACCAGACACCCAACGCATATTTTCACAAAAGACACCCTGATGCCCGGCAAAGGAAGCCTTCTGCGTTCAACCCCCAATTCCAGAAGCCATGGCGGCCCATGAATCCCATACCTTTTTTTCAGTCCATCACCACCCGCATCCTGATTCCGGCCCTGCTGCTCCCCATACTCCTGCTGGGCTGGGGCCTGTGGTTTTACAACGCCCTGATTCAGGAACAGCTGCTGCACGAAGCCGATGTCCTCCTCGCGGCAAGGGAGCAGACCTTTTTACATTACCTGCAAAGTCAGGAACATCATTTAATCCTCATTGGCCACAACATGGCCGCTCGTCTGAACCAAGCCTTTCACCATCTACCCGATTCCGCTCCGGAAATCACCCAGGCTCTCCAGGATTTTCAGAAAAAACACGGGCTTTCCGGGATCGCCCTCATGAACGCTGAAAATCAGCCCCTCCATATTCTCGGCCTCAATCCCATGGATCTTGTCCCTCCGGATTCCCCCCCTCAAGAACCCCACCCAGACGATCTCCGGCACAGGTATCATTCCCTTGCCGAAAAAAACGCCCTCCTTCGCATCGCAAGCCTGCCCCTGGAAGCCGGACGCCTGCTTCTCCTTGCAGCCCCCCTGCAGCTCACCCACAAAGCTCCCCCCTCAAGCTTTATCCTGGCCTTTGGTAAAATCCACACATGCAGTCAGGACTGCCCGGAAATCACCCAGCTCCTGGGTTCGTCCCCTCCCCTTTCCCATGGTCTCCGAAGGCTGAAAAACACCTCCCTCTTTGTCCGCACCCAAGCCCTGCCCGGCCTTGAAAACGAATCCGTTCTCATCGGCGTGGCAACCCGGATGGATACGAGCCTCGCGGACATTCCCCTTTCTTTACAGATTCATCTGGCCGCAGGGATTTTTTCCTTTGTTCTGCTGGCCCTTTTCATGGGAAAAACCCTGAGCCTGGTGAGCCGCTCCCTGCTTCAGACCCGCAACGCCACCCTTGCCATTGCCAGGGGAGACTTTGCCCCTCCCCTGCCCCTCAGGGCTCCCGGAGAAATCGGCCTTCTCGCCCAGGCCCTGCAGCAGATGGCCCACACACTGGAAGAAAACATGAAAGCCGTACACCAGAGCCAAAAAGAAACCCAAGCCGCCCACGAGGCCCTGAAAATCAGCGAGGATCAGTACAGAATCCTTGCCAACACAGCTTCTCAGGTTCACATCGGCATCCTGGTGGCCGATGAAAGTCCGGAACATAAAGGGGCCCTTCTCTACGTCAACGACCACGCCATCCGCCTCTGCGACATCGGAAATGACAAAAATTGCAGTCACCTTTATATCCAGACCCTGCTCCACAAGGATGCCTTCGGCCAGACCCTCCTCTGCAGACAAAGCGGGGAAAAACTACCCGTGGAAACCGTTACCTGTGAGAGTCTTTTTGCAGGAAAACCCGCCCGCGTCTATTATATCCGCGACATCAGCACCCAGCTCCGCACGGAGCGTCAGCTGCGGGATTACAATCAGAACCTTGAAAACATGGTGGAAAAGCACACAGAGGAACTGCGCCGCACCCTCCAGAATCTGAAAGAAACCCAGGGGCAGCTCATCCATTCTGAAAAAATGGCCGCCCTGGGCCATCTTGCCGCAGGCGTGGCCCATGAAATCAACAATCCTGTGGGCTTTGTCAAAAGCAACCTTGGCACCATACGGGATTATTTCCAGGATCTCATGACCCTCATCACTGCCCAGGAAAGTCTGGAAGCCTCCCTGGAGACGGGTGAAAATCCCCAGGCGCTGCTGGATGAAATCCGGAAAATCCGGGGCCGCATTGACATCGATTTCATCCGCCAAGACCATGAATCCGTCATCTCCGAATCCATGGAAGGCATCCAGCGGGTGGCCCGCATCGTCTCCGACCTTAAAGATTTCTCCCACACCGGATCCATGCATATGGAACCCACGGATATTCACCAATGCCTGGAATCCACCCTCAACATTGTATGGAACGAAATCAAATACAAGGCAGAGGTGATCCGTGATTTTCACCTTCTTCCCGAAATTCTCGCCGTTCCGCAGAAACTCAGTCAGGTTTTCATGAACCTCCTCATGAACGCCGCCCAGGCCATCGAAAAACAGGGCGTCATCACCCTGCGCACGCGGCTTGAGGCGGATTGTATTCTTGTACACATTGAAGATACAGGCTGCGGCATCCCACCGGAGGTCATCCCCCGCATCTTTGATCCCTTTTTCACCACCAAGCCCGTGGGCAAGGGTACGGGCCTGGGGCTCAATATTTCCTACAACCTCATGCAGCAGCTCGGTGGCGCAATCGAGGTCCACAGCACACCAGGCGAAGGCAGCACCTTCACCGTACGCATACCAAGGCGTGAATCCTAGTCATTGCGGATCCTGAAAGGATTTTTGCATGGATATCATCGTTGCCGAAGACCATCCCGTTTCCGCCAAACTTCTGGAAAAGATCCTCACAAGGGCCGGGCATACCCCCCTTCTCGCCGCAGACGGTGAAAGGGCCTGGGAGCTTCTCCGGCGTCACCAGGCCCCCATGTTGCTTACAGACTGGATGATGCCCGGCCTGGATGGCCTTGGCCTGTGCAAGAGAATCCGGGAGCTGCCTCCCACGCCTTATACCTACATCATCCTTCTCACGGCCCGGGATGCCACGGCAGACATCCTCTGCGGCTTTGAGGCAGGTGCCGATGATTACATTGCAAAACCCGTCAATCCCGATGAACTCATGGCCCGCATCCGGGTGGGACTCCGGCATCTCGCCCTGGAAGACCGCCATGAAAAAACCCTGCGCCAGCTCATGCACACGGAAAAGCTCGCCTCCCTGGGCCAGCTTGCCGCAGGCATGGCCCACGAAATCAACAATCCCTTAGGTTTTCTCACCAGCAACATCAAAACCTTTGGTACCTACACCCAGGAGATGCAAGCCTTTATCCAGTCTTGCATCCACCTTCTGCCCCAGCTTCGCAAACTTGAAAATCCGCCCCAGGAACTCCGGGAAAAAATCAAAGACCTGGAAAAATATCAAGATCTCGCTTATATACTGGAAGATCTGGATCAGCTTGTGGCCGAATCCCGGGAAGGCCTTGGCCGCATCGGAAAAATCGTTGAAGATATGCGGATTTTCGCCCAACCCGCAGCCCTGAACCCGGAGCTTACCGACATCCACCACTGCATCACCCTAAGCCTCTCCATGCTGACCGCCCGGCTTGGAAGCGCCATCGAACTGGTCCAGGATCTGGGGGATCTTCCCAGGATTTTCTGTTTTCCGAACCAGTTGCAACAGGCTTTCTGCAACATCTTTCTCAATGCCATCCAGGCCATGGAAGGTAATGGAAAGCTTTATATTCAGACCCGTAAAGAAAAAGACCAGATCCGCATACGCATCCAGGATACAGGGACGGGAATTGCCCCGGAAATTCTGCCCCGCATCTTTGACCCCTTTTTCACCACAAGGCCCGTAGGCCAGGGAACCGGGCTGGGGTTGCATGTGGCTTACACCCTGATCCAACGCCATGGAGGCTCCATTGAGGCCTCAAGTCCACCCCATGCCGGTGCGACCTTTGACATCCTTCTTCCCATTGCAGGGGTTTAAAAGGCCCGACAAAACAGCCCCTTGATGCGCCCATAAGGAAGCCCTATGACCACAATGGAAAGCCTGCGCTACACGCACCAGATCCTCCTCGTGGATGATGAGCCCTCCATTCTGAAGGCCCTTGCCCGAATCCTGCGCAAACTGCCCTGTACCCTTCATACAGCACCAGGGGGCAAGGAAGCCCTTCAACTGCTGGCGGAAAGCAAAAGCGCCTTTTCCCTCATTCTTTCAGACCAGCGCATGCCGGATATGGATGGTGCTTCCTTTCTGGAAAAAAGCCGTAAAATCTTTCCCTACGCCTCCCGCATCCTGCTCACAGGTTATTCGGACATGGAAGCCCTGACCCGGGCCATCAACAAAGGCGGAATTCACCGCTTTCTTTCCAAACCCTGGGAAGATGAAGTCCTGCTTCAGACCGTCACCGAAGCCCTGCAGCAGTACGAAGTCATTCTGGAAAACAAAAGGCTGCAGCTTCTCACCACCCGGCAGAATCGGGAGCTGGAAGCCCGGGTGAAGGAAAGAACCGCAGAGGTGGAAAGCCAAAACGCAGCCCTCATCCGGGCCAATCACATGCTGGAAGACAGCTTTTACAGCACGGTCCGCCTCCTCGCCTCCCTCATTGACATGAGCGCGCCGGAGCTGGCCGGTCACGGCCGCAGGGTGAGTGAGACCGCCGCCATGCTGGCAGGCCATCTGGAGCTGGACACCGAAGAGATTCTCCACATTGAAGTGGCAGGACTTCTCCACGATATCGGCATGGTGGGAAGCAGCCCCGCCATTCTCAAGGGCAACCCCCAGACCATGAACCGGGAAGAACTCCAGCGCTACCGCAAACACCCCGAAGACGGACAAAGTCTCCTTCAGCTCATCCCCCGCCTGGACCATGTGGGGCTTCTGATCCGCTGCCACCACGAACACTACGACGGCCAGGGTTTTCCCGACGGCCTTGCAGAACAGGAAATCCCCATGGGTGCCCGCATCCTGGCCGTAGCCAATGAATATGACCGCTACCTCCACATTCCCGAACTTTCCACGGAAGCCATCAGACAGATGGCTCGCCAGCAGGACAGCACCCTGGATCACATCAACAGCGAAACCCTCAAGCGTCAGGCCGCAGCCAACCGGGTGAAACTGGGAGCCTTTTCCCAGTTTGATCCCGATGTGGTCAAAGCCCTGCTGGATATTCTCAGAGGCCAGGGCATTTCCGGAAAACGGGAAAGAGGCCTTGCCCTGGAACAGCTTGAACCTGGCATGAAGCTGGCTCGCCCCCTTTACACCACCCAGGGGCGCTTTCTTCTGCCCTACAACACCGAGATCACACAGGAATTGCTCCAACGCCTCAAACAGATTCACAGGAACGAAGCCATACAGGAGCCCATCCCCATCATCTCCATACGGTAGAGGGAATCCATGCCCGAAAAAAATCCAAACGTTCTGGCAGATCTCCTGAAGGCTTTGGAAAATCTTCCATCCCTGCCCCAGGTTGTCCTCAGGGTCAACGCCATGGTCCAGGATCCCAAAACCCAAACCCGGGATCTCAGCCGCATCATTGAGATGGACGTGGCCCTTGTGGCCCGCATTTTAAAGCTCGTCAACTCCGCTTTTTTCGGCTTAAGATCCCAGGTGGGCAATATTCCGGACGCCGTCTCCATCCTGGGTTTTGACATCCTCCACCGCATCACCCTCTCCCTTTCCGTAATCAATGCCATGGGGCGTCTGCGCCAGAACCCCGGCCACTGGCTCTGGCCCCACGCCATCCGCACGGCGGTCTTCTGTGAGTATCTGGCCCGGAAGTCAGGACTCTGCAGAAGTGACGACGCCTTTGTGGCGGGCCTGCTCCACGACATCGGCCTCATGCTGCTGGCCCGGTGCATGCCGGAGCTTTTCATCCGCCTGGAAAAGGCGGCAAAGGAACAGCAAAAGCCCTTTTTTGTCCTGGAATCCACCCTTACGCCGGGATTTTCCCACGCCACCCTGGGTGCGGTCATGGCGGACCGCTGGTTTCTGCCTCCCTCTCTGGGGGAAGCCATCGCCCATCACCACCGGTTTCCCGAAGACAGGGAAGCTTCCAACCTCACCCTTCTCGTCCATGTGGCCAATGTTCTCGACAATCATTGGGAATTTTTTGAAAATGACAGCATCCCTTTCGCAGTGATGCACCCCAGGGCTCAGGAAAAACTTGAAAGCATCCTCCGCAATCCCGGACAATGGTTTCCTCCCCTGCTCCAGCACGGCAGGGAGGCCTGCAAAACCTTTCTCGGAGAAAGCCCATGAACAAGGCCTGCATTCTCTGTGTGGACGATGAGGTGAATATTCTTCAGGCCTTGAGACGGCTGCTGCGCAAGGAAGACTATTGCATGCTCACCGCAGAAAACGGCGCAGAAGCGCTCCGGATTCTGGAAAAGGAAGAGGTCCATGTGATTCTCAGCGACCAGCGCATGCCAGGCATGAGCGGTACCGAGCTTTTTTCCCGCGTCCGGGAACAGTGGCCCCACATCCTGCGCATCATCCTTTCCGGCTATACGGATGTGGACAGCATCACCGAAGCCATCAACAAGGGACATATCTACAAGTTTCTGCTCAAACCCTGGAATGACCAGAATCTGCGCCTTGAAATCCGCCAAGCCCTGGACCAGTACGCCCTGGCCCGCACCAATCGTGAGCTCCAGCAAACCATCCTTGAACAGAATGAAGCTTTGCGAAACAGCAACGAAAACCTGGAACAGGCCGTTCTGGAGCGCACCCGCGAACTCAAGCTCCAGAATCATGCCTTGGCGCTTTCCAGGGCCGTACTGGAAACCCTCCCCTTCCCCGTTCTCGGAATCAGTCGTGAAGGGATTGTGGCCGTAGCCAATGAAAGCGCCATGGCTCTTTTTGGTTCAAGACCTGGCTTTGCCATCGGCAATCCCGCTTCTCAGGCCTTTCCCGGCCTTATCACGGAAACCACCCACCAGGTTATCCGGGAAAACAAAGCCCACCGTCTCCGTCTTGCAACAGAAAACCTGGATCTGACCATCACCCCTCTCACAGGACGCTTTCAGGGAGCTGGGGCCGTACTCGTTTTTGGCCTCCCATCCCCCTCCACAGAATAGACAAGGAGTTTCACATGCGTATTCTCATTGTTGAAGATGATCCCATCAGCCGCATGGTCATGGAAAAAAACCTCAGACGCTTTGGTACCTGTGATGTGGCGGAAAACGGCGTCCAGGCCCTTGAGGCCTTTCAGAAGGCCCATACGGAAAACCAACCCTATGATCTCATCACACTCGATATTATGATGCCCGAACTGGATGGGCAGAGTACCTTGCAGGAAATCCGACGCATGGAAAACCAAAGGGGCATCTATGGACTCTCCGGGGTTAAAATCATCATGACCACAGCCCTTGATGACAAGGAAAGCATACTGGAAGCCTTCCGCTCCCAATGCGAAGGCTATCTCACCAAGCCCATACAGCGTGAAAAACTCTTTCAGCTCATCCAGGCCTTCGGTCTCTGAACAGGCCTGAAAAAAACGAAAGCCCAAGGCCGGGCGAGGGAAAAGGTTCTCAAGTCCCTTTCCCGGAAAAGCCCTTCTTTTTCACCCTACGGGTCTTCCTCACCCGCCCTGTTTTTATGCCCCGGCCTTGGGCTTTGCTTCCAGGATCTTTTAAAGGTTGATCACACTGTCGGCCACCTCAAGGCTTGTGACAATATCCAGCATGTTGGTACTGCTGCCCACCGCCCTTTTTTCCGTCAGCCCATAATGGGCCAGGCAGGTTCCGCAGACCAGAATACCGACCCCCCTGGCCTCAAGCCCACGCAGAGCATCCAGGGTCTGGGCGTCCGCAACGGTGAGGCGCACGGCCTCGTTCACACACACAATGCGCCAAAGGCCCTCCCCCATTTCGCCGAGGGTGCTGACAAAATTCTTCATCAGCCCCGCGCCCAGTTCAGGATCACCCTGGCCGATGCGATCGTTGGCCAGCATCACCAGAATCCTGCGTCCTTCCCCTTGCCTGACTTCCCGGACCGGGATAGCGGCAAGGGAAGGGGACAGGCCCGCTCCCTGGGTGCGTACGGCAAAGGTTCCGCCCTCTTCCGCCACTTCACAGGCAACACCTGCATTTTCAAGAAAACGCCGCACATTTTCCGCAGCCACTCCGTTGTCCACCCATACACACAGTCCCTCGGACACCGGGCCTTCGGACAAGAGGTTCCGGGTCATCAGAACGGGCTGGGGACAGGCCTGTCCCCGGCAATCCAGCTCCTTCATGGTCTTTCTCCTTTCGCATGGAAACACAAAGGCAAACAAAAAATCCTTTTATGAAATGAAGCCCTTTGGTACAAACGACAGGCTGGGGGTCCGGCCCCCTGCCCCTGACCCCCTGAGGAGGATCCCCCATGAAGCCCCCCTTTCTTCCTGTCCTGCTTGTCGGTCTTCTTTTCTCCCTTCCCGCCTGCGGCGCAAAGACACCGGCCACGCTGCCTTGCTGGGAGCTCTCCGCCCAGAGGGCCCTGGTCCAGGGGAATAAGGCCTACCTGAAAGGATGTTACGGCCTTGCACACCAACATTACCAGGCCGGGTTTGAGGGCTATACCGCCGCAGATCAGGAAAGAGGCGCAGCCCTTGCCCTCAACAATCTGGGCAATGCCTACCGCATGCTGCACCAGAAGGAGGATGCCCTGATCTCTTACATCGAATCCGCCCGCCGGGCCGCCCGGCTGGGCGATCAGGATCTTGAATACCGGGCCCTTGCCAACCGCATTTCCCTGCTGCTGGATCTTGAAAGACCGCATGAGGCCATGGCCCTCATGCCGGATATTCCAGCAGCAGAAACCCACCCCGGCTTTATCCGCCCAAGGGCCCGCATCCTTCACCTCCAAGGGAAGACCGATCAGGCAGAACGGCTGCTGCGTGAAGCCCTGGTCCAGGCAACCAGCTCGGATAAAGCGGGGCTTTACTTTTCCCTGGGAGAACTTTTGCTTTCCGAAAACAGCCTCCAGGCGGCCCACCAGGCCTTTTCCCAGGCCCTGGAACTGGACAGGGCAGCAGGCCGATTCAGCGCCCTCGCTGGCGATCTCATGGCCCTGGCCCGCTGTGAAACCCGGCTTGGCAGGGATGAAGAAGCCCTTGACGCCGCTCGCAGGGCCATGGAAATCTGGGCGCTCATGGGGGATACCCAGCTCCTTGCCATACATGAGGCTTTTTTCATGACCCTTGCTGAAAAAAGCGCCATGGATCTTACACTCTCCCGGCATTTCATTCAGCTCTGGCAGACGGGCAGGGCCGTAGCCGGTCCCTGTGACTGATTTTTTCTAAAAGCCCCCTTCACACTTTCACAAGAATTGGAATGTTTCTTAAAATGACTCCTTCAGAACCCGCCTTGGCCATGACACAAAGCGCCAATGTCTCCATCCTCAGGCATGGGGAAAAAACCATCTTCCTTGTGGGTACAGCCCATGTTTCCCGAAGCAGCGCCGAAGAGGTGGAAAGCCTGATCCGGGAACACCGTCCAGACACCGTGGCCATTGAGCTCTGCGGTCCCCGTTTTGAATCCATCCAGGATCCCGACCGCTGGAAAAACATGGACATTCTCAAGGTGATCCGGGAAAAAAAAGCCTTTTTGCTCCTCTCCAATCTCCTGCTTGCCGCCTTTCAGAAACGCATTGCCGATCGCATGGAAATCCGACCCGGCGAAGAGATGCTCCGGGCCATCCACGCTGCCAGGGAAACCGGCGCAGGCCTGCATCTTGCAGATCGGGAAGTCCGCATCACCCTGGCCCGTATCTGGGGAAAAATGGGCTTTTTTGCCAAAGCAAAACTCCTCTTGCAGCTTCTGGGCTCGGGCTTTGAGGCGGACAAGATCGAGGAAGCCGAAATTGAAAGGCTGAAAAACCAGGATGCCCTGGCCTCCCTGCTCCAGGACATGGCCGGTGCCCATCCCGTGCTTCAGCAAGTTCTCATTGACGAACGGGATCAGTATCTTGCAGAAAAAATCCGCACAGCACCCGGCAAAGCCATTGTCGCCGTCGTAGGGGCAGGCCATGTACCCGGCATTCTCCGTTACTGGGAATCCCCTGTGAACCTCGGGGCGCTGGAGACCCTTCCCCCTCCGGGAAAAGCAGGAAAAATCCTCAAATGGGGCCTTCCTGCCCTCATTCTCTTTCTCTTTGCCGCAGGTTTTTTTCTCGGCGGCAGAGGCACGGGCATGGACATGCTCACCTTCTGGATCATCGCCAACGCCGTTTTTGCAGGCGCAGGCGCACTGGCCGCCTTTGCCCATCCTCTCACCATCCTCACCGCCATGGCCGCAGCCCCGCTCACCTCCCTGAATCCCATGGTGGCCGCAGGTTGGGTGGCGGGCCTGGTCGAGGTCTTTCTCCGCAGACCCAGGGTATCGGATATGCAGTCCTTAAGTCAGGACCTCACCCACATGCGGGGCTTCTGGAACAACAAGGCCACCCGCATCCTTCTGGTGGTGGTTTTCACCAACCTTGGCAGCTCCATCGGTACCTTTGTCGCCCTGCCCCTCATGCTCCGCCTTCTCAGCTGATCTCAGCAGAAAAAAGATCTCAGAAAGATCGCGCAGGGTTTTCAGGCAAAATCCTCACGACCCTGCGCACTCCCCCATTCCGCTGGGCTCGTTTTTCCAGTGCAAGGCGGCCTTCGGCATAAAGCTGGATGCAGGCAGGATAGAGCCTCCACTCCTCTTCCAGGCCCTTTCGCTTCACATCCTCCAGGCTGTCTTCCGGCAGAATAGGGAAGGCGGCCTGGCCCACAATGGGACCGGAATCTTCTCCATAGTCCACAAAATGCACCGTGCAGCCCCCCACCCGACAGCCATGCCGGAAGGTATCCCCGTATCCATCCATGCCCGCAAAGGCAGGCAAGAGGGCGGGATGAATGTTCATGATTCTCGGAAGCTCTTCTTGCTTTTGCATATGATCCAGAAAATAGGGTGTGAGGGTCCGCATGAAACCCGCCAGCACGAGAAGGTCCAGATCATAGGGCAAAAGAGCATCCAGCAGCAGGCGCTCCGCCGCCGCCCTGCGGGCAAAAAAATCCCGGACCTTTTCCGGGTCCGCCTCTTTTGGAAAAAAAACCTGCCTTGCACAGATGGCGTCAAGGTCCAGATCCCTTGGAACCCAGTCCTGGGGCCGCTCCCCCGCATCCCTCAGAACCTGTTTGTAATCCACCACAAAATGATCCACCCCCATGGCCGCAGCCCGATCCAACCCCCCCGCATCCAGACGGTCCGCCCCCACCACCCGTACTTCAGCGGCAAGCTCCCCCTTCTGGCAGGCATCCATGATGGCCTGGGCATTGCTGCCGCCACCTGAGAGCAAAATACCGATTCCCAAAGGCTTTTTCATCCCCCACCTTTCCACAGCCCCTCAACGAAGCAGATGACAAATCTGGGCCGTGCTGCTATATCTTGAAAATATCCAAAAAGTCTTCTACGCATAAGCAGATTTCATGCAAAGGCTTATACTCCGCATTGCATGCGGGCTCAAGCCAGGTTCTTCCACCCGATAACAGGGCAGCTTATGGAAACCTTTGTCGCGAGACAACCCATTTTCAATCAGAAAAAGCAAATTGTCGCCTTTGAGCTTCTTTTCCGCAACGGTATGCACAATGCCATGCCGGAGATGGACGGGGACAAAGCCTCTTCCCAGCTTCTTGCCAATACCTTTCTCAACATCGGCATTGATACCCTTACCGAAGGCAAAAAGGCTTTTATCAATTTTACGGAAAACCTGCTTCTCCAAAGAATTCCCCTCATGCTCCCCGCCCAGACGACGGTGGTGGAAATTCTTGAAACCGTAAACCCCACAGAAGAAATTCTCCAGGCCTGCCAGGAGATGGCAGGCAAAGGCTATGTTCTCGCCCTGGATGATTTTGTGTACAGCGCGCCCTGGCAGGGACTCATGCAAGCAGCCCGCATCATCAAGATTGACTTCCGGGTCAGCTCCGAAGAAAAAATCCGCGAGTGCATGGCCTTTAAAACCCAAAGACCCCTCATTTTTCTTGCGGAAAAAGTGGAAACCTATGAAGAATTCCAAAGGGCCCTTGCCCTGGGATTCTCCCTGTTCCAGGGATATTTTTTCTGCAGACCGGAAATTATCCAGGGTAAGGAAATCCAAGGCCAATCCCTCAATCTTCTCCAGATCACAGCGGAAAGCGCAAAAGAAGACATGGACTTTGACCGCATGGAAGCCCTGATTCACAGGGATGTGGGCATTGCCTACACCCTTTTACGCTACATCAACTCCGCCTTTTTCAAGCGCATCCGGGAAATCACCTCCATCCGCCAGGCCCTTGTACTGCTGGGAACGGACGAAATCCGCCGCTTCATCGCCATCATCGCCCTTACCAAAATCTGCACCCACAAGCCCGAAGCCCTGCTCAAGGCTTCCTGCATCCGGGGAAAATTCTGTGAACGGCTGGGGGCGTCAACCCAGAAAACCGGACTCTCCAATGAACTTTTCACCCTGGGCATGTTCTCCCTGCTGGATGCCATCCTCGATGAACCCATGGAACGCATCCTTGAAAAGCTTTCCCTTTCCAGAAACATCACCGATGCCCTGTTGCACGCCAAAGGCCCCCTTTTCCCCTATCTGGCCTTGGCCATCGCCTATGAACAGGGAGACTGGGATGCAGTGCCCGCCGCTGTTGCCGCCATTCAGGTTCCCGAAACCCTGATTCCAGGACTTTACCTGGAGGCCTGCGAGTGGAGCCGCAATCTGCCCGTGGCCTGAAAGAGAGAAATCAGGGTCTTTCGTGTAACCTTCCTCTTGCCCTGCGCTCTCAGCATGCAGCGCAGGGGAGGTGCAGGAGCGGCCCAGGCAGATTGACAAGGCCGGACCTGACCCCTATAGTGACTCCTGATTTTTTTCACAGGATCCCCAACCCGGTCCTGACATGTCCGTCAACCCCATTTTAACAAGGAAAGGATGCATCCCCATGGCGGAAGGTGTTCTTGAAATCGGCGACGCCGACTTTGAAAAAGAAGTGCTGCAATCCGACATTCCCGTACTCATCGATTTCTGGGCTCCCTGGTGCGGTCCCTGCCGGGCCATGACCCCCATCATTGAGGATCTTGGCAAAAAATTTACCGGAAAAGCCAAAATCGTTAAGTTCAATGTGGACGACAATCCCATCACTCCCGGCAGATTCGGTGTGAAAGCCATTCCCACCCTCATGTTCTTTCAGAAAGGCGCTCTGGTCGAACAGGTCACGGGGATGATGGCCAAACCCAAAATCGAAGAGCTCCTGAACAGCATGATCGGATAAAAGCCCCATGGATTCAAATATTTACGATCTTGTTATCATTGGCGGCGGTCCCGCAGGCCTCACCGCGGGTCTGTATGCATGCAGGGCGCGCATGAAAACCCTGCTCATCGAAAAGATGATGCCAGGCGGACAGATCATGATCACCGACTGGGTGGAAAACTATCCTGGCTTTCCAGAGGGCATTTCCGGTGCGGATCTCGCCGAACGTATGACCCGCCAGGCCGAGGCCTTTGGCCTTGAAACGGCCTATGAAGAGGTTGTGGCCATCCGTCCGCAAGGAGACGTGAAGGAAATCATTCTGGCCGATAAAAGTCTTTTTGCCAAAACGCTCATCATCGCGGCCGGGGCCTTTGCCAAAAAACTCCAGATTCCCGGGGAAGACGAGTTCTACGGCAGAGGGGTATCCTTCTGCGCCACCTGTGACGCTCCCTTTTTCCGGGGTAAAACCGTCGTGGCCATTGGCGGCGGTGACACGGCCGTGCAGGAATCCCTTTACCTCACCAAATTCGTGGACAGGGTCTTTCTCGTACACCGCAGAGATCAGCTCAGGGCCACCCGCATCCTCCAGGAAAGAGCCCTTTCCAATCCCAAAATCACCATGGTATGGAATTCGGTTCCCGAAGCCATTCTCGGAGGAGAAAAGGGCCTTGCCGCCGTCCGGGTGCGCAATGTCAAAACAGATGAAATCCAGGACCTTGCTGCAGACGGTTGTTTCATCTGGATCGGCATCACGCCCAACGCGGACTTCATCCAGGATACCCTGGCAAGGGACTCCCAGGGCTTTATCCTTGTCAACGCGCGTATGGAAACCTCGGTTCCCGGTGTCTTTGCCTGCGGAGATATCCGCAACACCCCCCTGAGGCAGGTCGCCACAGCCGTAGGAGATGCGGCCATTGCGGCGGTAGCTGCGGAACATTATCTCAACGGATTCTGAATACGGATTCCTTATCCTCTGTCTTCCCCAGAGCCGTCTTTGATGCCCACAGCAAAGGCGGCTCTGGTTTCATGCCCCAGCCGGGACTGCATCCTCCCCGATCCCGCACACCGGGCCAACAAAAAGGACGGATTTTTCAAGGTAAAATGAAATCAAACATTTTTTCCATTTTTCTTGTTCTCCTGTTATGCACCCTGGTAACCGGATGCGGGCTTTTCGGCAAAAAACCGGAAAAAACAGCTCCGGAACTCCTGGTGGAGGGAAGGGAAGCCTTTGAAAATGAAAAATACCGGCGCGCCCTGGAGGCTTTTCAGCGTCTCAGAGACTGGTATCCCTTCAGCCAGCATGCCACAGAAGCCACCCTGCGCATTGCGGACGCCCATTACGCCCTCAAGGAATACGCCGAAGCTGCGGTGGTGTATGCCGAGTTTGAACGTCTGCACCCCAACAATCCCGAAACCCCCAGAGCGGTCTTCCAGCTCGGCATGTGCCACTTTGAGCGTATGGACACCGTGGATCGGGACCAGACCCCCGCCAAAAACGCCCTCTACATTTTCCTAAGACTTCAGGAAGATTATGCGGGCACGCCCTATGCCGCCCAGGCTGCGGAAAAAATCCAACTGTGCCGGGAAAGCCTGGCCGGGGCTGAGCTCTATGTTGCAAGCTATTATTTCCGAACCAAGGCTTTCGTGGCCGCCAAGGGACGGGTTGAAACCCTCCTTGCCGCCTACCCGGAAACCCCCCAGGCCGAAGAAGCCCGCTTTCTTCTTAAGAAAATCACAAAGGCCCTGGAAAAACAGGCAAGCCCGTAAAACCCCAGCCCAGGCAAAGAGTTAAGGGGGCAGGGGAAAAAAGAAAATTTTACCCCCCACTTGTTCCCTTTACTTCAGTCCTTCTTTGGTGTATTGGGTTATGGTTTTGGTTCGATTTATGATTTTCTTGCGGTGCTGAAAACGCCGCATTTTCCATCAGCAGGGAGAACTTATCATGTCCAGAGAATGTGCTATCTGCGGCAAAAAGCCGATGGTTGGCAACAATGTCAGCCATGCCCACAATGTGAACAAGCGTCGTTTCAACCCCAACCTGCAGAGCGTCCATGCTGTTCAGGATGGCTCCATCAAACGCATCAAGGTCTGCACCCAGTGCATCAAGTCCGGCCGCGTAACCAAAAAAGGGTAGGCCTGTCTTATTTCAGACCGGCATACCCCATGCGAACAGGGTCCTGGAAAAATCCATGGACCCTTTTTCATGCCTTTTTTCTGTGATCCACCCCAATTTGCCTTCTCAGCCATCCAGACGGCGGACTTCCACAACATCACGGGTCTGCCGCAGGGCTTTCATCACCCTTTCCAGAAGCTCTCTCCCCGTCACCCCCACCGTGAAAAGCGTACTCGCCTCCACATCCAGGGTATCCGTATGGGCGGAAAGGATATTGGCTCCGGTTTTGGTGATGGCTGAGGCCATATCCGCCAGAAGTCCCATGCGGTCATGGGAAAAAACCTGGAGCCGCACCGGGTAGAACTCCGAAAAATCATCCGCCCAATCCACGTCAATGTAACGATCCGGGCTCAGGCTCTTGATGCTGGGGCAATGCTGGTTGTGTACGCTCACCCCCTGCCCCTGGGTGATGTAGCCAATGATGGGATCACCGGGAACCGGCTGACAGCATTTGGCAAAACGCACCAGAATGTCGTCAACGCCCTTGACCACCACGCCCTCTCCCCGGGTCTTCTTACGACTGCGGTTACCAATGAGCTTATGAATGAAGGAAGGGGGCCTGGGGGGTTCGGGCTCAGAACTGGGGGCATACTTGCGCAACACCTGCAAGGGTGTGATTTTTCCATAGCCCACATTGGCCACAAGGTCTTCCACATTTTTGAAATTAAAAAACTGGGCCACCTCCAGCATGGCTTCCGTATTCATCACGCTGCTGAAATTCAGCTTCTGCTTTCGGAAGGTTTTTTCGCAAAGCTCCCGTCCCAAGGAAAGGGATCGTTCCCTTTCCTGGTTTTTTACCCACTGACGGATACGGTTTTTGGCGCGTACGGTTTTGACAAAATTCAGCCAGTCTTTGCTGGGCGTATGTTCCTTGGCTGTGATGATCTCCACAATGTCGCCGTTATGCAGCACATAGCTCAGAGCCACCATACGGCCGTTCACCTTCGCGCCTGCGCACTGACCTCCCACCTCCGTATGGATCATGTAGGCAAAATCCACAGGCGTGGCCCCCTTGGGCAGGTTTTTCACCTCCCCTGTGGGGGTAAAGACATAGACCTCGTCGGGAAAAAGGTCGATGCGCACATTTTCCATGAATTCCTGGGGATCCCTGGATTCCTCCTGGTTTTCCACAAGATTCTGGATCCAGGCAAAGGCCCTTGCGATGTTGGGATCCGCGTGTTTGCCCTCTTTGTAGCTCCAGTGGGCGGCAATACCGCTTTTGGCCACGCGATCCATCTCCCAGGTACGGATCTGAACCTCCATGCGCTCCCCATAGGGACCGATCACCGTGGTATGCAGGCTCTGGTACATGTTCGGCTTGGGCATGCCAATGTAGTCTTTGAATTTCTTGGCAACCGGTCTCCAGAGGGAATGCACCACGCCGAGCGCCTCATAACACTGGGGTACCGTATTCAGGATAATGCGGAAGGCTGTGAGATCATAGATCTCCGAGAGACTCAGCTGCTGCTGCACCATTTTCTGGTAAATACTGGGAATCTGTTTATAGCGGCCCAGCACCTCCGCAGGAAGACCTGCCTCCAGCATACGCTTGCGGATGATGGTCTTCACCTCTTCCACATAGCTTTCCCTCTCCTCCCGATCCTTGGCAATGCCCGCCTCAATCTCGGCATAGGCTTCGGACTTCAGATAACGGAAGGCCAGATCATCCAGCTCGTTTTTCAGCTGGTACATGCCGAGACGGGCCGCAATGGGAGAATAGATGTCCCAGGTTTCCTGGGATATCTTCATGACCTTGTCCTGTTTTTTATGAAAGCCCAGGGTGCGCATGTTATGCAGGCGGTCCGCAAGCTTGATGAGAATCACCCGGATGTCATCCGCCATGGCGAGGATCATTTTCCGGATGCTTTCCGCCTGTCGGTGTTCGGAGGTCTGAAAGGGCAGCTTGCTGATTTTGGTGACACCCGCCACAATATGCCCCACCTCCGCCCCGAACATCTGGCGGATTTCCTCTTCCGTGGCATGGGTATCCTCCACCACATCATGGAGCAGGCCTGCGGCAATGCTCACCGTATCCAACCTTAAGTCCGCAAGAATGCCCGCCACTTCCAAAGGGTGGGTGAGATAAGGCTCCCCCGAAAGCCGTACCTGCCCGTCATGAACCCGGGCCGAATAAATATAGGCCCTCTCCACAAGGTCGATATCCGCTTCCGGATCGTATTCAAGAATCCGATCTATAATGTCGGTAATGCGAATCATAAAACCCCGCTTCCCCCGTTCCCGATGTTTCCCGTATTCAGCCCCCCATGCCGTCTGGGCCGATGATGGATCCGGGTGCCAGAAAAACCAGAGGCAACCAGAGCCTTTAACCCATAAAGGGCTTCAAGGCTCTGAATCCTGCTCCGGCTTTCAGGGCGCAGCCCGGACAGGTTTTCACCTGCCGCGATTCCGGGCCTCCCTCAATAGGCCTTGGCAAAAACCACCCGCCGTGGGCTTTTTCCCCCGCAGAAAATGCAACGCCCCTCTTCTTCTTCCCCATTCAGGGGAATGCAGCGAATGGTGACGGAAAGATCCTGCTTGATTTCTGCCTCACACCCCGCATCCTGGCACCAGTGGGCCATGGCAAAGCCCCCGTGAATTTCCGGTTTTTCCGGATTTTTTGCCGTAAACCAGGCATAAAAATCCTTTTTATCATCCACATTGCGGGTATGGGCCTTTTGAAAGGCCAAGGCTTGATCATACATATTTTTCTGGATGGCATCCAGTGTTTCCTTTATCACAACCCCAAGATCCGCACGTTTCACCGCCCTGCGCTCTCCTGTGTCCCGGCGGAACATAAACACCGCATCTTCGGCCATGTCCCTTGGCCCCATCTCCAGACGGATGGGCACCCCCTTTTTGATCCATTCCCAGTTCCGGCCCGCCAGATCCCGGCTGTCGATTTCAACGGAAAGCTTCCGACCGGTATAGGTCTCTTGGCGAAGGCGGGCTGCGGTGTCCTGGGTGTAAGCCAGGATGGCCTCGGAATCGGCATCCTTACGGAAAACGGGCAGGAGCACCACATGGGCCGGGGCCACCTTAGGCGGCATCATCACCCCATCGTCATCTCCATGGGTCATGATCATACCACCGATCATGCGGGTGGAGGCCCCCCAGGAGGTGGTCCAGGCATGGGTGTCCTGACCATCCGGTCCCTGAAAACGAATGTCTGAGGCTTTGGCAAAATTCTGGCCAAGAAAATGCGAAGTCCCCGCCTGAAGGGCCTTTCTGTCCTGCATCATGGCTTCGATGCAAAAAGTTTCCACAGCTCCGGGGAAACGCTCCGACGGAGTTTTCACCCCCCGGATCACGGGCATGGCCAGCCAGTTCTCCACAAAATCCGCATAAATTTCCAGCATCATGCGGGTGCGTTCCAGGGCTTCAGTCTCACTGGCATGTGCCGTATGGCCCTCCTGCCAGAGAAACTCGCTGGTCCGCAGAAAGGTACGGGTCCGCATTTCCCAGCGCACTACATTGGCCCATTGGTTGATCAAAAGCGGCAGATCCCGATAACTCGTCACCCACTTAGAAAAGGAATCTCCGATGATGGTCTCCGAGGTGGGTCGCACAATGAGGGGTTCGGTAAGCGGCCCTGCAGGAACAAGCCCCCCATTCGGCCCCGCTTCCAGGCGGTGATGGGTTACAACAGCGCATTCTTTGGCAAACCCCTCCACATGCTCGGCCTCCTTTTCCAGAAAGCTTAAGGGAATGAAAAGGGGAAAATAGGCGTTTTTCACGCCCGTTTCCTTGAACATGCCATCCAGCACGGCCACCATCTGCTCCCAGAGGGCATACCCCCAGGGTTTGATGACCATGCAGCCCCGCACCGGCGAATTCTCCGCCATGTCCGAAGCCTTCACCACCTGCTGATACCATTCCGGGTAGTCTTCCACGCGGGTCGGCGTGATCGCCGTTTTCTTATTCTGCGCCATCGTTCATCCCATCCTTATAAGGCGTTACGCCATTGTTTTTCCAGGATCGCCACCTCCGCCATGAGAACCTCCACCAGTTCTTCCTCGCGGCATTTGCGAACCACCTCACCTTTACGAAACAAAATGCCTTTGCCATGTCCTCCGGCAATGCCCACATCCGCCTCTCTGGCCTCACCGGGACCATTCACCACACATCCCATAATAGCCACCTTGATGGGCGCTTCCACGGTCAGCAAACGCTTTTCAACGGCATCCAGGATAGCAAAAAGATCAATCCGCGTACGCCCACAGGTGGGGCAGGACACGATCTCCGGCCCCCGCTGGCGCAGACCAAGGCTTTTTAAAATCTCATAGGCCACCCGCACCTCTTCCACAGAATCCCGGGTCAGGGAAACCCGCAGAGTATCCCCGATACCTTCGGCCAGCAGCATGCCGATACCCAAAGCGCTTTTCACCACACCGGGAAAAAGCCCCCCCGCCTCCGTTACCCCCAGATGCAATGGATAATCGCAGCGCCGGGCAAGCAGACGGTAAGCAGCCACAGTCCGGGGTACATCCGATGCCTTCAGCGAAATCTTGATAGCTTCAAAACCCTGGTTTTCAAGCAGAGCCACATGGGAAAGGGCGCTTTCCACCATGGCCTCAGCCGTGGCCCCCCCGTACCGGGCCAGAAGTTCCCGCTCAAGGGATCCGGCGTTGACACCGATACGGATGGGAAGGCCCCTGTCCCTGGCCGCAGCCACCACTTCCCGGACATGGATCTCAGACCCGATATTCCCTGGGTTGATGCGCAGACCATCACACCCGGCCTCCGCCGCAGCCAGGGCCAGGCGGTGGTCAAAATGGATATCCGCCACAAGGGGAAGGCGGATCTGCTTTTTAATGGACCCAATGGCCTGGGCTGCCGCCATATCCGGAACCGCCACCCGCACAATCTCGCATCCGGCTTCCTCAAGCCGCCGGATCTGCGCCACAGTGGCAGAAACATCGTCCGTGTGGGTATTGGTCATGGATTGTACGGAAACCGGCGCACTCCCCCCTATGGCAAGACCGCCCAGCATAATGCTGCGCGAAGGCCTGCGGCTTTGGGGAATTTTCATCCTTTCAGAGTCGGTTGCTTCCACAACGAGGCGTCCTTCCGCAAGAAATGTTCGGATTTATGGCTGTTCTCTGCAAAAACTTTTTTGCATCACAGCGATTTCTGGTAATAACAGAGGCCATGGTGAAGTGCAAGAAAAGCAGAAATGCCCGGCACTTCTCTGTTTCCACGGCTCTTGGCAGCACCCTGAAGGGTTTTTTAAGGGCGCACACGGCCGCTCATTCCCAAGCATCGGCCCCCATCCGGCCGGGAGAGGAGACACGTGCACGGGTTTTTCCTGGTTTTGCGCTGCGCCCTTGAATTTCTCACGATCTTCTTTCTTTGCTTCTGCCTGCGCTTTGCCTACTACCTCCATACCGAACCCCAGGTCCCGGAAAACGGTCTGGAACAGGTGCTCCATTCCGGCGTACTCTCCGTGGTGACCCGCAATGCCCTGCACACCCATTATCTGTACAATGACGCCCCCATGGGATTTGAATATGAACTTGTCAAAACCTTTGCGGATCAGATGAACATCGAACTTGAGATCCTCATTGCCGAAGACCTGCCAGCCATGGAAGCCATGCTTGCCGACGGCAGGGCCGCCATTGCCATTCCCGGCAGCCCCCTGCCTGTCCAGAACAGCACCCGCGCCACCCACCCCTACATGCACATGCGTTACGCCTGTGTTGTACACCGTAGCAACACCCTTTTCCGCGCCCTCCGGGATCTAGGGGATATGCGGGTTCATATACCGGCCGAATCCCGGGTTTTCCCCCTTCTTCAGGATCTGCAGGATGACGGCATCTCCATGGAAATCGTTGAAGAAGCCCAGTGCAACGAAACCCTTTTCCAGAGGGTCAGTCTCCGGGAAATTGATATGACCATTATCCCGGATCACATGGCCCGACGTTACCAGCGCTACTACCCCCAGGCGGGTCCGGCCCTCAGCCTCGGAAAACCTGCCCCCTTTGTCTGGCTGCTTGCCCCGGAGGCCCACAAGCTGCGGTATCAGGTCAATCGTTTCTTTGAAAAGGCAAGGGAAGACGGCACCCTGGAAACCCTCTACAACAGGCACTATGGAGATCTTGACCTTTTTGATTACGTCGATCTCATGCGCTTCCATAAACGTCTGGAAACCCGACTGCCCCGTTATCAGGCCCTGTTTGAACAACATGCGGCAGCCCATGGTTTTGACTGGCGTCTCATTGCAGCCCAGGCCTACCAGGAATCCCACCTCAACCCCTGGGCACGCAGCCATGCCGACGCCAGGGGAATCATGCAACTCATGGGGCGTACAGCCCGCAGCCTGGGCGTCACCAATATCCACGATCCCGCCCAGAACATTGAAGCGGGCATCCGTTACCTGAAAAGACTGCACGATCTTTTTGATCAGGCCGAAGAACCCCACAGAACCCTGATCGCCCTTGGGGCCTACAATGTGGGCCAGGGCCATATGCTGGATGCCCGTAACCTGGCCCGCCGTTTCAACCTGGATCCGGACCGCTGGTACAACCTGGAAAAAACCCTGCCCCTTCTGGAGCAGAAAAAATATTACAAAGATGCCATCTACGGCTACTCCCGAGGCTCCGAGCCGGTCTTGTACCTGCGTAAGATACTCTTATACTACGACATTCTCCGCCACAAAAGTCTACAGGAATCCAGAAATCTGCCACCGGAATAGGACGCAAAAAAAGGCAGGGGAAACTCCCCCGCCTCTCCTTGTATTCATGGGAAAAAGCTTTTTATGCTCCACCCACAAAGGGATTGAAGCGCTTTTCATTGGCAATGGTGGTTTCCGGACCATGACCGCAAAGCACACGGATAGAGTCGCCCAAGGGGAAAAGCCGCTCCCGGATACTGGCTATGAGGGTTCCGTAATCACCTCCCGGAAGATCCGTGCGTCCTATGGATCCTGCAAAAAGGGTGTCTCCCACAAAAACCACGCCTTTACCGGCAAAGGAAAGACCGCCCCGGGAATGTCCGGGCGTATGGATCACCCGCAGCACTTCCTCGCCAAAACGAATTTCCTCCCCACCCTTCAGGGGGCGATCACAGGGCGGAGAATTCTCCGCTCGCAGGCCAAAGGCCATGGCCATGGTGGAAAGCTGACCCAGCATGGGCGCATCTTCCGGGTGGATGCAGATTTCAGCGCCCGTCACCTCTTTCAGACGGCGATTGGCGGCTACATGGTCAAAATGCCCGTGGGTATTGAGGATATATTTTACCGTAAGCTTCTCTTTCCCAAGGGCCATGAGGATGCGATCCCCCTCATCACCCGGATCAATGACAACGGCTTCCCGGGTTTTCTCGCAACCCACAATGAAACAGTTGGCCATAATGGGACCTACGGCCAGGGATTTGATGATCATGGCTCTCCTCCGTCTTCGGGCGCCGGTTCCGGGTAATGCGCACACAAGGAGCCTTTCCCCGAGACCATGCAGATAAGGATACGCAAGACCCTCCTAGGCGTCTTGCTGGCCCGCCACCAGTTCTTCCCTGTGGCGTTCCTTGTCTTTGCGGATACTGTCCAGGATACCATTCACAAAACCACCCGAATCCCGGGTGCCGAATTTTTTGGCAAGGTCTATGGCCTCGTTGATGGAGACCTTGTGGGGAATATCCGCCATATACAGCATCTCGAAAACCGCCATCCGCAGCACATTCCGATCAACACGCCCCATGCGGGGGATACGCCAGTTGCTGGAAAACGCCTCAATGGTACGGTCAATTTCTTCCATATGCGTCACAACACCCTCGACCAGGTGTTCAAACAAGGTCAAGGTGGCCTCTTCGGGAATGAACACATGACAAAACAAAGACTTGATCTGTTTGGAATAGTCACCCCGAAGATCCATGGAGAACAGAAGTTGCAAGGCCTGTTCCCTCGCCCTACGCCGGTATCCCATCAGGCCTTGTCCACCACATCCATGAGGTTGGCCATTTCAAGGGCGGCCACAGCGGCGTCAAAGCCCTTGTTCCCTGCCTTGGTTCCGGCGCGTTCAATGGCCTGCTCAATGGTGTCTGTGGTCAGCACACCAAAGATCACAGGCACACCCGTTTCCAGCATCACCTGCGCAATACCCTTGGCAGCCTCTCCGGCCACGTAATCAAAATGGGGGGTTGCGCCGCGGATCACGGCTCCCAGACAGATCACCGCATCATAAGAACCCTTAGCGGCCATTTTTTTAGCCACAAGGGGCACCTCATAAGCGCCGGGCGCCTTCACAATGTCAATGGCGTCTTCGGAAGCGCCATGGCGCACCAAGGCGTCCAGCGCACCGCCCACAAGGCGTTCTGTGATAAAATCATTGAATCGTGTGCATACAATGGCAAAACGCTTACCATCGGCCCGTAACTGGGCTTCCAGAATCCTTGGCATGTTCTTGTTTCTCCTTATCAGGTCAAAGAGCAAAGGCATTATAGGGTTTTGGGGTCTGGGACTAAGACCGCGTGCGCATGGGATGAAACCTTTTAAGCCCCTGTGTCACAAAGGAGCAAGGGTTCCATACCCTGAGGTATCAGGTGTCTTTATCCACCAGAGTGAGCAGATGCCCCATCTTGAGCTTCTTGCACTCGAGATAGCAACGGTTCACATCATTGGATTCAATTTCAATGGGCACCTGATCCACAATGCGCAGACCATATCCTTCAAGGCCTACCATTTTTTTGGGGTTGTTGGTGATGAGACGCATTTCACGGATCCCCAGATCCACGAGAATCTGGGCCCCAATGCCATAATCCCGCATATCCGGCTTAAAGCCCAGTTTCTCGTTGGCTTCCACCGTATCCAGGCCCTCATCCTGGAGGTTATAGGCTTTCAGCTTATTCACAAGACCAATGCCTCGGCCTTCCTGGCGGATGTAGAGCAGGACGCCGCAACCTTCCTCTTCCATCATCTGCATGGCTTTTTTCAGCTGATCCCCGCAATCACAGCGCAGAGACCCGAAAATATCCCCTGTGAGGCACTCAGAATGCACCCGTACGAGAACGGGCTTTGAAGAGTCGATCTCGCCCTTGATAAAGGCAATGTGCTGATAATCATCAATGGCGTTTTCATAGACCACGGCCCGGAAATCTCCGGCAAAGGAGGTGGGAATGCGGGCTTCCACCTGACGCTGGACAAAACTCTCCGTGCGCAGGCGATAGGCGATGAGGTCCGCCACCGTGCAGATGCCAATGCCGTGTTCCTCGCTGAAACGCTCCAGAGAAGGCATGCGGGCCATGGTGCCATCATCGTCCATGATCTCGCAGATCACCCCCGCAGGCTTCAGTCCTGCAAGGCGGGCTAAGTCCACGGACCCCTCAGTCTGGCCGGAACGGACAATCACCCCGCCGTCCTTGGCCCGTAAGGGAAAGATATGGCCCGGACGCACCAGATCCCTGGGCCTTGCCCCATCCTTCACAGCCGCCAGGATGGTGGTGGCACGATCTGCTGCGGAGATCCCCGTGGTCACCCCTTCCCTGGCTTCAATGGATACGGTGAATCCCGTACCAAAAGGCGAGGTGTTGTTCGTCACCATCATGGGAAGATCCAGGGCATCGCACTTTTCCGCTGTCAGGGAAAGACAAATCAGCCCTCTTCCGTACTTTGCCATGAAATTGATGGCTTCCGGCGTCACCTTCTCCGCAGCCATGGTGAGGTCGCCCTCGTTTTCCCGATCTTCGTCATCGGCCAGAATGACCATTTTTCCGGCCCGGATATCTTCAATGGCCTGTTCTATTGTGATCTTCGGCATGAAACCTTCCTAAACCTCTCCATGTGAGTCCTGACCTGCCACCGGCAGAGCCTGCTCACAAAAACCCGTTTTTCGCCAGAAAGGAAAGATCTATCCCACCAGACTGCGGCGGGCTCTCCTCCTTCGCCCCAGAGGGCATGGTGATCAGACGTTCAATATATTTACCCACAATATCCGTTTCAATGTTGACACTTTCCCCCACAGCCCGCCCTCCCACGGTGGAAAGCCCTGCGGTGTGGGGAATGATGGAAACGGAAAAGCGGTCCCTTCCGCAGGTATTCACCGTAAGGCTTGTGCCGTCCACAGCCACGGATCCCTTGGGAATCAGATAGCGGGCCAGGGAAGAGTCAATGCCGATGGTGATGAGGATGGCGTTACTCCGGGTTTCCCTGGAAAGGATACGGCCTTCCCCGTCCACATGACCTGTGACGATATGCCCATCCAGGCGGGAGGAAAGGGTCAGGGCCCGCTCCAGATTCACCCGCTCTCCCACCCGTGCGATCTTAAACCGGGATCTTGCCACAGTCTCCGGCGCCACATCCACGGTAAAACGACGGCCCTGGAGCGTCACCGCCGTAAGGCAGGCTCCGTTCACCGCAATGCTGTCGCCGATGCGGGTACCCGTGAGGTCAAAATCCGCCTCCACGGTCATCCGCCGACCCTCACCTGCGGGAAGAAGCTCCCGGATGGTTCCCATACCCTCAATAATTCCCGTAAACATCCCTTACAAAACTCCCCTCGTATTCGATGAGGCCCCAGAAGGGGGCGGCAACAGGGGACGCCCTTCCACCCGGATGTCCTCGCCCGTACGAAAAACTTCCATGCCTTCCAGGACAAGGCTCTGGGCCATGCGCTGAGGGCCTGGGCCATCCAGCACCGGGATGCCATCGCCGCCCAGGATCTTGGGGGCATAAAAGAACACCACGTGATCCACGATGCCACTTCGCAGAGCCGAGGCCGCCACACGGCCGCCCCCTTCGATGAGCAGACTCTGCACCCTTCTTCGGGCCAGAAGGGGCAAAAGGCCCTGCATATCCAACCCTTCTCCCCTGCGGGGAAGCTCCAGAATTTCCGCCCCCCCTTCAAGAAAGGGGACCTTCTTCTCCGCCGTCGTTCCTTCGGCGCAGACGAGAACCGTAGCAGAATCACTTTTCTGACGCAACACCTGGGCGTCCGGGGAAATGTCCAGGGTGGAGGCCAGCACAATGCGGAGGGGATCCCGCCCCCCGCCTTCGGGAAGACGGCAGGTGAGACTGGGATCATCAGCCCGCACCGTGGCGCTGCCCACCAGAATGGCATCAAGGCGCTGGCGCAGGTAGCGATGGCACCACTCTCTGGACTCAGATCCCGTCACCCATTTGGAATCCCCGCTCCGGGTAGCCACACGGCCATCCAGGGTCATGGCGCATTTCAACACCACATAGGGAAGCCCGGTCTCCACCATCTTCAAAAAGGGGGCGTTCAGTTTTCTGGCCTTTTCTTCACAGAGTCCCACCTCCACCGTAAGCCCCGCAGCCCGAAGCTTCTCCTGGCCGCCTGCGGCCTTGGGATTGGGATCGGCCATGGCCATGACCACCCGACGGATTCCCGCCTTGAGGATGGCCTCCGTACAGGGGGGGGTCTTGCCGTAATGGTTACAGGGCTCCAGAGTCACATAGATCGTCGCCCCCCTGGCCCCATCCCCGGCAGCAGCCAGGGCATGTACTTCCGCATGGGGACCGCCATAGGCTTCATGCCAGCCCTCGCCCACCACCTTTCCATCCTTCACCACAAGAGCTCCCACCAGGGGATTGGGAGAAGTACGGCCCGCGCCCCTTTCAGCCAACTCCAGGGCCCTTTCCATGAAAAACAGATCGTTCATGCGTCCTTTTCCCGGATGAGAAGGGATTTCAACTCCTCCACAAAGTCATTCACATCCTTAAACTCCCGGTATACAGAGGCAAAACGCACATAGGCGATGGGGTCCAGGTCGTGAAGCCAGACCATCACCCTCTCCCCCAGGGTGCGCGAGGCAATCTCCCTTTCACCCGTCTCCCGGAGATCCCGCTCCAGTTCGTCCATGAAGTTTTCAATGGCATGGATGCTTACATTCCGCTTCTCACAGGCCCGCAGAATACCGTTGCGCAGCTTTTCCCGGTTGAACTTCTCCCTGCGACCATCCTTTTTGACAATCATCATGGGAATTTCTTCAACCTGCTCATACGTGGTGAAGCGGCGGGAACAGGAAAGGCATTCCCGCCGTCTGCGGATCATGTTGCCTTCCTTGCTCAGGCGGGAATCAATGACCTTGTTGTCCCCTTCCCCGCAAAACGGACACTTCATACGGCCTCCTTCATGGCGCATGCTGCCCCTGTGGGGCAGAAAAACAAGGTGACAGCCATGGCGCAAGACAGCCCCAAACTAAAAAAATCATGCTGCCAGCATCAAAAGGCCTGCCCCTTACCCGGAACAGGCCTTTTTCAGGAAAATATTCTTTCCAGTGGAATCCCCGCCTCTTCCAGCATCTGCAGACTTAAAGGATCCGCATATCCCTGCTGGAAACAGATGCGCACAATACCGGCATTGATGAGCATGCGGGCACAGATGGAACAGGGCTGGGTGGTGCAGTACAAGGTGGAGCCCAGAATGCTCACCCCATGTCGGGCCGCCTGGATAATGGCGTTCTGTTCCGCATGAATGCCCCGGCAGAGTTCATGCCGCTCTCCCGAAGGCACTCCCATCTGTTCCCGCAGGCATCCCGTCTCATTGCAGTGCCGCACCCCGCCCGGAGCGCCGTTGTAGCCCGTGGAAAGCACCCGTTTGTCTTTTACCAGAATGGCGCCCACGGCCCTGCGCAGGCAGGTGGATCTGCGGGCCACAAGGGTGGTGATGTCCATGAAATAGGCATCCCAGGAGGGTCGTTCCTCTGTCATCTCTCTCCCTTTTTGAATCCGTGAGGCCCGCAGCAGGGCTTAATACTGAAACAGGGGGAACCGGGCTGTCAGGGCGCTGACTTCCTGGCGCACGGCCGAAATTTTTGCCGCATTGCCGGGGTTTTTCACGCAATCTGCAATCCATGCGGCAATGGCCTGCATTTCAGCCTTGCCCATGCCCCGGGTAGTCATGGCCGCAGTACCGATGCGGATGCCTGAGGTCACAAAGGGGCTGCGGGTTTCAAAGGGTACGGTGTTCTTGTTCACCGTGATTCCCGCCTGTCCCAGTACCGCCTCTGCCTCCTTACCCGTGATGCCGATGTTGGTCAGATCCACCAGCATGAGGTGGTTGTCCGTACCGCCCGATACCAGGTTCAGCCCTGCATCCATGAGGCCCGAAGCAAGGGTGGCGGCATTGTCCACCACCCGCTTCTGATAGGCCTTGAATTCCGGGGCCAGAGCTTCCTTGAATGCAACCGCCTTGGCCGCAATGACGTGCATGAGGGGCCCACCCTGAATGCCAGGAAAAATCTGCTTGTTAAAGGTGGCTGCCATATCCGTCCCCGCCAGGATCAAACCGCCCCTGGGTCCCCGCAGGGTCTTGTGGGTGGTGCTGGTCACCACCGTGGCATGGGCGATGGGAGAAGGGTGCAGACCTGCGGCCACAAGGCCTGCAATGTGGGCCATATCCACCATCAAGAAGGCATTGACGGAAGCGGCTATGGCTGCAAAACGCTCAAAATCAAGAATTCTGGGATAGGCACTGGCGCCTGCCACAATCATACGGGGACGCAGTTCCTCCGCCTGGCGCTGGAGCGCATCATAATCAATGCGACCCGTTTCCCGGGACACGCCATAATGGCTGAACGGATAGAGCCTTCCGGAAAAATTCACAGGCGAGCCATGGGTCAGATGTCCGCCATGGGAGAGATCCATGCCTAACACCCTGTCTCCGGGCTCAATGAGGCCAAAATAACAGGCCATGTTGGCCTGAGAACCGGAATGGGGCTGAACGTTGGCATACACGGCGCCAAAGAGCTCCTTTGCCCGGTCGAGGGCAAGGCTTTCCGCCTCATCCACAAACTCGCATCCACCGTAATAACGCTTGGCAGGATAGCCTTCTGCGTACTTGTTGGTCATGATGCTACCCTGGGCTTCCATGACTGCGGGGCTCACGATGTTTTCCGATGCGATCAGCTCCAGGTTTCCCCGCTGCCGCGCCATTTCCCTGTCCATGGTAGCGGCAATTTCCGGATCCACCGCGCGAATGTTTTCCATATCCACCGTCTTCCTCCTCACACACAAGGGCCCTTAAACGCCCCCATTGAAATGATCCAGCCGCGTCTGGTGGCGTCCGCCTTCAAAGGGCGTATCCAGCCAGGCGTCCACAATGGCGCAAGCCAGCACATCGCCCAGCACCCGTCCCCCCAGCACAAGGACATTGGCATTGTTGTGGCGCCTGCTCATGCCCGCAGAAAAAAGATCGTTGCACAGTGCAGCCCGCACATGGGGAAAGCGGTTGGCCACCATGCTCATGCCAAGGCCCGTACCACAAAGAAGGATTCCCCGCTCCGCCCGACCTTCGGATATGGGGCGGGCCACACGCATGGCATAGTCTGGATAATCCACGGACTCCCGGCCATGGGCCCCCATATCCTCCACGGAAATTCCTCGGCCGCGCAGGTGGGCAGCCACAATGTTCTTCAGATCCACAGCCGCGTGGTCACTGGCCAGCAGCAGGGTTGACCTGTCCGTCATGTCGGGTCTCTTTCTGTGCCGGAGTCCGCCGTCATCAGCAAGGAGGCATTGGTACCGCCAAAACCAAAGGCATTGGTCAATGCCGCCTCCACAGCACGCTTCCGGGCTTTTTTCGGAATATAGTCAAGGTCACAGGCCGGATCCGGATGATCCAGATTCCGGGTGGGCGGCAAAATACCGTGAAAAAGTCCCAAAGCGCTCACACCTGCGGCAAAGGCTCCCGCAGCCCCCAGAAGGTGGCCCGTCATACTCTTTACAGCGGAAACGGCCAGCGTTTGCGCATGCTCACCAAACACCTCTCGGATGGCCCGGGTCTCACACACATCGTTTAACGGGGTTCCTGTACCATGGGCATTCACCCAGCCCACCGTTTCCGGTGCCAGCCCTCCGTCCAGCAGTGCCCCGGTCATGCAGGCGGCCATGCCCGCACCTTCCGGCTCTGGTGCTGTGATATGATACGCATCACACCCGGAGTCATAGCCCCGGATACGCGCATAGATCCTTGCCCCACGCGCCCTGGCCTTATCCAGGTTCTCCAGCACGAGAAAACAGGCGCCTTCCCCCACCACAAAACCATCCCTGTCCTTATCAAAGGGACGACTGGCAGCTTCCGGCGCATCGTTTCGGGTGGAAAGGGCCTTCATGGCAGCAAAACCCGCAAGGCAGGTGCGGGTGACAACGGCCTCACTGCCTCCGGCCAGCATCACATCGGCATAACCGTCCCGGACACGGCGGAAGGCTTCTCCCACGGCATGGGCACCCGCAGCACAGGCTGTGGCAAAGGTCAGGTTGGCCCCCCGCAACCCCAGGTGCATGGCCACCATGCCACCGGCCATGTTCCCGATGAAATGGGGAATCAGAAAAGGACTCACCCTTCCCGGCCCCCGTTCCGCCATGATTCGGAAGTTCTCCTCCATCACCTCAAGACCGCCGATGCCACATCCCACATAAACTCCCGTGCGCCCATCCCTGGAAAGCTCTTCACCCAGGGCAGCGTCCTCCAGGGCCATACGGGCCGCAGCCACGGCATAGGCCATGAACAGGGGTGTTCTTCTGGCTTCCTTGCGCGGCAGGTAATCTTCAGGACGAAAGCCCCTGACCTCCCCCGCGATGGTGGCGGCAAGGCCTGCCGTATCAAAACGGGTAATGGGCCCGATACCTGAGCGCCCTTCCAGAAGGCCTTCCCAGGTACTGACCCCATCCAATCCCAAAGGAGAGACCATGCCGATTCCCGTTACCGCCACCTCACGCAGCGGAGGCCTGGAAAACACGGTCGCTGTCATCAGAGGGATTCCAGAAAATCAATGACGTCTTTCACCGTGCGCAGTTTTTCCGCCTGCTCATCGGAAATATCCACATCAAAGACATCTTCCATGCTCATCATGAGCTCTACCAGATCCAGGGAGTCCGCGCCAAGGTCTTCCACCAGAGAAGCTTCGGGAACCACCTCGTCAATATCCACATCCAGCTTTTCCGCAATCACCTTCCGGACCTTATCCTCAACGGACATGCGACCCTTCCTTTCTTTAAAAAAAGTTCCTCCGGGGAGTCCAGGCAGCCTTACCTTTCCACCCTTCCCCAGCACAAAAAACGAAAAGGGGTCAAGCATTTCCCAAAACGCAGGGAAAAAACACTCCAGACCCCTCCTTTCTACGCCCAGGCCCGGGCCTTACGGCCCCCAGGCATCAGGCCTCCATATCGGTCAGAACCGTGCGTCCTTTGTATGTGCCGCAGCTTCTGCAGGCCGCATGGGACTGTTTGGCCTCACCGCACTCCGGGCACGCTGCAATGTTGGGCGCAGCCGTTTTTTTATGCGTACGGCGCTTGTCTCTTCTGGACTTGGATGTTCTTCTCTTGGGTACAGCCATATCAATCTCCTGAAATTATTTACATTTTTTAAAAACCAACCCTCAACCCCCACAAAACCGCGACATAATAGCCGTTTTCCTATGGGAATTCAACGGATGCTGTCAAGTTTTTTCCAATATGCCCCTTGTCCCAAACCGGAGGCTTGTGGTAACTCTCCTTGTTTACGCACCCTTTCCGGTGCAGAAGAGATTTTTCGAGCCAACCGCAAAACCGAGGTTTACTGTGAGCGATACCATCATCACCCGCTTCCCGCCAAGCCCTACGGGCTACCTTCATGTGGGCGGTGCCCGAACCGCCCTTTTCAACTGGCTTTATGCGCGCAAAACCGGCGGTAAATTCATCCTCCGCATTGAAGACACGGATATCCAGCGCTCCACCCAGGAATCCGTCAATGCCATTTTCGAAGGCCTCAACTGGCTGGGCATTGACTGGGACGCAGGCCCCTTTTACCAGACCCAGCGCTTTGATGTCTATAAGACCTACCTCAACCAACTGGTGAATGACAAAAAGGCCTATTACTGCACCTGCTCTCCGGAAACCGTGGAAGCCATGCGGGAAAAGGCCAGAGCTGAGGGCCGTAACCCCATGTACGACGGGTCCTGCCGCCACAAAAACCTTGCTCCCCAGGATGGTGCCGTGGTGCGGCTTTGTACCCCGGATACGGGCAGCACCCGCATTGACGACATCATCAAAGGCCCCATTGCCATTCCTAACACGGAAATCGATGATTTCATTCTCCGCCGCAGTGATGGCGTCTATACATACAATTTTGCCGTGGTGATTGACGACCTCACCATGGACGTCACCCACGTCATCCGGGGAGACGACCATGTGAGTAACACCCCCAAACAGATCCTCATTTATGAGGCTCTGGGCGCAAAAGTCCCCAAATTCGGCCATGTACCCATGGTTCTGGGGCCCGACCGCACCCGCCTTTCCAAACGCCACGGTGCCATGGGTGTCATGGAATACCAGAAAATGGGCTTTCTTCCCGAAGCCCTGCTCAATTACCTGGTACGCCTGGGCTGGTCCTACGGCGACCAGGAATTTTTCACCATAGAAGACATGAAAAGACTCTTCAGCCTGGAGTCCATCGGCAGATCTCCCGGGGTTTTTGACATGGAAAAGCTCACAGCCCTCAATGCCGAGCATATCCAGAAAAGCACACAGGAAAGACTCAGGCCCCTTTTCCTGGAGCAGATGCAGGCCCTCTGCATTCCCCATGACCCCCAAGACCCGAGACTGAACGCCATCATCACCCTGCTCCAGCCGAGGAGCAAAACCCTGGTGGACATGGCTCAACAGGCAGAAAGCTTCTTTGTGGCTCCATCGGCCTATTGCGAGGTCGCATCCAAGAAAAACTTCAAGGCTGAGAGCCTGGATGTGCTTAAAAAAATCCGGGAAAAACTTACAAAAACAGAAGACACCTCCGAGGCCGCCATGGAAGCCCTTCTGCACAGCGTATGCGAAGAAATGGGATTGAAACTTGGCAAAGTGGGTGGACCTTTACGGGTGGCCCTCACCGGCAAGGGCTTCAGCCCCGGCATGGGAGAAATGCTGGCCCTTCTGGGGAAAGAACGCACCCTGCCCCGCCTGGATGCGGCCATTGCCCACCTGGAAGCCAAGGGGTAAGGCATGTTTCATACGAAATCCTGAAAAATGTCCCTTGCCCATTTTCTCAAAAAACATTTTTTATGCTTGACAGGGTCCAGGTTTTTCTCTAGTTTAAGTCGCGTTTGCAGAGGGGTCGTCTAATGGTAAGACTACGGACTCTGACTCCGTCTATCGGGGTTCGAATCCCTGCCCCTCTGCCATTTTAAAAGAAAAGCCACCTCCGGGTGGCTTTTTTGCGTTCACCCTTCCATCTCCCCGCCGCCCTGTTCCGGGATATACCCCAAAACCCGCCCGCTTTTTTAAAAATTCCGCATTTTTCCCCCATGCGTCTACCATTTTTTTATTCCGTACTTATACTTCCATGGGTTATAAGGAAGCCGGACTGCAAACCTGCCCGCAAGGGGCGGACAACCATAGGAGAGCATTACGCATGTGGGATTATACGGACAAGGTTCGGGAACATTTCCTGAACCCAAGAAATGTTGGCGAAGTGGCCAATCCGGACGGCATTGGGGAAGTCGGCTCCATTGCCTGCGGAGACGCCCTGAAACTCACCTTCCGCCTGGGAGAAGACAAAAAAATTGCAGAGGCCAAATTTCAGACCTTTGGCTGCGCCAGCGCCATTGCCTCTTCCTCCGCCCTTACGGAAATGATCATCGGAAAAACCCTTGAGGAAGCAGAAAAAATCAGCAACGAAGACATTGCCGCCTTCCTCGGAGGCCTGCCCAAGGAAAAAATTCACTGTTCTGTCATGGGACAAGAAGCTCTGGAAAAAGCCATTGCCCACTACAGGGGGGAACCAGATAAAGTCCTTGAAGGTGAAATTGTCTGCCACTGCTTCAACGTCACGGATGTGGAAATCATCAGAGCGGTGAAGGAAAAGGGTATCAGCACCATTGAAGATATGACAGGCTACCTCAAAGCCGGCGGCGGTTGTGGCCACTGTCACGAAGAAATCATGAACCTTATCAGCAAAAGCCGGGGCATTGCCATCATGACCCCCAAGAAACCCGCATCCGGCCTCACCAATCTTCAGAAAATCCGCAAAATCGAAGAAACCCTGGAAAGCGAAATCAAACCCGCATTGATCCGGGACGGAGGCAATATCGAGCTTGTGGATGTGGATGGCAACCGGGTTCTGGTGCGTCTCCAGGGTGCCTGCGCCACCTGCTCCAGAAGTCGCATTACCCTGAAAGATCACGTGGAAGCCAGGCTTCGCACCCTGGTCGCCCATGACCTCGTGGTCGAGGAGGCCTGAACATGACGCCTATTTACCTGGACAACAACGCCACCACCAAAGTCGCACCCGAAGTCATGGAAGCCATGCTTCCCTATTTTACGGAACTCTACGGCAACCCCTCCTCCATGCACACCTTCGGCGGTCAGGTGGCCAAAAACCTCAAAAAAGCCCGAGAAGGCGTTGCCTCCATCCTGGGTGCAGCAAGCGGGGATGAAATCCTGTTCACAAGCTGCGGCACAGAATCCAACGCCACAGCCGTGCATGCCGCCATCAGGGCTTTTCCCCAGAAAAAACACCTCATCACCTCCACGGTGGAGCATCCCGCCATCAAGACCCTCTTTGAGCGACTGGGTAAGGAAGGCTTTCGCATCACCGCCATTCCCGTGGACAGCCGGGGGCGTCTGGACATGGATCTTCTGGAAAAAAGCCTGGATGCGGATACAGCCCTTGTCAGTATCATGTGGGCCAACAACGAGACTGGCACCCTTTTTCCCGTAGAAACCATTGGCAGGCTCTGCCGCCAGAAGGGCATCCTCTTTCACACGGACGCCGTCCAGGCCGTGGGTAAAATCCCCATGCAGCTCAAAGATATGCCCGTTGACCTGCTTTCTCTCTCCGGCCACAAGCTCCATGCACCCAAAGGCGTTGGTGCTCTCTATATCAAAAAAGGCACCCCCTTCACTCCCTACCTGGTGGGGGGGCATCAGGAGCATGGTCGCAGGGCGGGTACGGAAAACGTCGCCTCCATTATCGGTCTCGGTCAGGCCTGCGAGTTGGCCATCTCCAAAATGAAAGAAGAAAATACAAGGGTGAAAGCACTCCGGGACAGACTGGAGGGCGAGCTCCTCAGACGCATTCCCAAATGCTTTGTCAACGGAGATCTTGACAACCGCCTGCCCAATACCTGTTCCATCAGTTTTGAGTACATCGAAGGCGAAGCCATCCTTCTCATGATGAATCAGTATGGTATCTGCGCCTCTTCCGGTTCCGCCTGCACCTCAGGATCCCTTGAGCCCTCCCACGTTCTCCGCGCCATGGGCGTTCCCCATACCGCCGCCCACGGCACCATTCGATTCAGCTTAAGCATCTACAACACGGATGCGGAAATTGATGCGGTCATCCATCATCTCCCGCCCATTGTGGCAAGGCTCAGGGAAATGTCCCCTTTCTGGACAGAAACCTGATAACCCTGGTAAGTTCCGGTTCCATGCGGTTTCCGCACACCGGGACTTACCTTGTCACAAGCCCAGAGCATAGGGGAAACGGTGCGCCTCACAATCAAAAAACCTCCCCAAAGGCGAGGCGATTCATGCAAAGCCTTCCACGAAACGGCGCAGACGATTTTTATCCGGAGGCACCACGTACAAAAAGGAACAGCCCAGCCCCATATGTTCAAACCCCTCTGAAACCGCAACCCAGACCACTTCCAGCACAGCAGGGGCTGTGAGAATCCGCACCTGATGGGGGCCTTCCAGACTCTTCATGCGGAAACGATCCCCTTGGTTGATCGTGAAATCAGAACCAACCCGCAGGGTCATGGCCAGTCCCCCCTCGCTGATGTTGAGAACCCGGGCCGGAACAATCCACTCTTCGGCCACCCACAGCTCACCGGCCACAGCATCCTTTGAGGAGAAGTAGACACGGGTCCACCTTCGATTTTCTTTCATGCCCAGCCTCATGCATTCAGGTGTTGAAAAGAAACAGAATGCATAAGCTTACCCTTTTTTACCATGGGCCGCCAGCCCGAAAAGCGCCCATCCCACAGCTCCTTTCAGGTCTGACCGATTCTTTCCCCTCTCATCCCCCCAAAAGCCTTCCGTGGCGTACCAGCCCCACAGCCAGGATGGCCGCGGTCTCCGTTCTCAGGATACGGCTTCCGAGACTCACCGCAAGGGTCCCCACCTCACCCAGAGCCGCCACCTCATCCCGCTCCCATCCGCCTTCCGGACCCGTCACCAGCACCACAGTCCCACCGGGCCAGGAGCCCAAAGCTTCGGCCAAGGATCTTTCCCGCTCCCGTTCATCCAGCACCACACAAAGCCCTCCCTGATCCAAAAAAGAAAGCAGATCCGAAAACTCCCCTACGGGAAAAAGGGCAGGAAGACAGGGCCTGCGACACTGCCGTGAAGCTCTTTGCAGGAGCTGGGGCCACCTGTGGGATTTTTTCTGTCCGGCATCCCGCATTTGAAGGGTGGATGAACGGCGGGACACAAAAGGAAAAATTCCATCCACTCCCAGCTCCGTCGCCTTTTCCAGCACCAGCTCAAAACGCTCCTTCTCCGGTAAGGCCGGGCAGAGAAACAGCTCCGGTTCCACCGGAGGAAGACCCAGATCCTCAAAACACACCGCAGCCTCCAAGCGGCCCCTTTCTCCCACCATCCGCGCCCGGAAAAGACGACCATCCGGCGCACTTACCGTCAGAATCTCCCCCGGCCGCGCCGCCCAGGCGCTGAGGGCCTGGGCGGCCTCTCCGGAAAAGGCCACGGCCTCTCCCAGTTTTCCGGGGTTTTTCCCCAGCAGGATACGCGACGGAGGCCCTCCCCCATTCAGGCACTTCTCTTTTCGATCCATTTTCCCCAACCTCCGTCTCTCCATAAAAAAAGGACCTCTCCTTCACGAAAAGGCCCTTTCACACCTTAAATCCCATGGATACGATCACCTTGGGCGAGGCGACCTGAGCCACAAGCCTCGCCCAGCTCCATCAGGCTTCTTTCTGCGCGCCCTCAAGAAAATCCGGCTGAACCCAGGCAGGTCCGGGATACGCATAAAACCCCTTGCCCGTCTTCACACCCAGCGCACCCGCATCCACAAAACGACGCAGGTAGGCCGCATTGGCCTTTGCCTGGGATGCCTGGGTCACATTCGCCCAATAATCCGTGATCTTCCACACGGTCTCAAGACCCACCTGGTCCATCATGCCAAAGGGGCCGATGGGCATCTGCATCACCCCCATCCAGGAACGGTCCACATCTTCGGGTTTGGCCACGTCCCGAGCCGCCAGGGTCAGAGCGGAACCGAGAAGGGACATGAACATGGCATTGAACACATATCCCGGATTTTCCTTTTTCATCTCAATGGGGATCATCCGGATGGCACGCACAAAATCCCGGATCCCATCCATGGTTTCACGGGATGTTCCCGGATGGGGCATGATATCCACAATCCGGTCCACCTCAGGGTTGTGGAAGTGCAGGGCTGCAAAGCGCTCCGGTCGGCCTGTGGCCTGGGCAAACATGGAAGGCATGAGTGAGGAGGTGTTGGTAGTGAAAATGGCATGCTCAGGGCAAAGGCCGTTCAGTTCGCCAAAAACCCGACCTTTCAGGGCAGGATCCTCAGGGATGGACTCACTGACAAAATCCACCCCCCGCGCCGCTTCCGCCATATCCGTAAAATAAAGAATCCGCTCCAGAAGCGGCCCTTCTTCAAGCGCTGCAACCTGGCCCCGGGATACGGCCTTACGAACCATGCGCTCCATACCTTTACGGGCATCGGCAAGGATCTCTTCGGAAATATCATAGATCCGGGTTTCAAAGCCCACTGCCGCCGTAAGAAGCGCAATCTTCCGACCCATGGTGCCACTTCCAAGGATGAGAACCCTTTGAATCTCCTGCATATAGCCTCCTGTGGTGTAAGCGTTCGAGTGCTGGACTCCCTTGAACCAAAAAATCCCGGACAAAAACCAGGATCCGATGGACCTCTTTTTTTGCGCCGCAACGGCTCACCGCTCAAGCCCCCATGCCCCTGGCAACACAATCCTCATCCGCCCGGATTGCTCAGGGCAGAGGCCGCAGGCAATCCCGGATGCCACCAGTTTCAACGGCTTCCAGAAAGGCGTCTCCGAGCCGACGGCTTTCAGCCACAGCCTTTTTCCAGAATCGCAGCCGACCTGCGTCATCCCCTTCAAAACGGCTGAAATCCTTACGATCCGGAATCCGACCATAGGGCAGGCTGGCCACAAACTCCGGGGATGGGGCCAACAGCAGGACATCGGCAAGATCCATGGAAGAAGCCCGGCGTCTTGGCATTTTCTTATCAAACCAACCCGGTGTCACTTCAGGATAAAAATGCGGGTAAAGAACGATTCCCCCATCCAGGGGCTGGGGAGGAAGGGGATGATAATCCACAAGGCCCCCATCCCGGAACACCCCTGATCCTGCACCCGGAATTTCAGACACCCCGCTCATGAGAAAGGGAATGGATCCCGTTGCCAGGAGGGCGGGCCGCAGATTTTCCGGGCTGAAAGGCACAGCCTCCGCCCCGCCAAAAGCGCCCTGCACAAGGGAGTGTTCGCGACCATCATGGAAAATAACCCGATCAAAGCGACGCACATAAGGGATACGTCCCTTGAGATTCACCGCATAAGCGAGACCCAGCCCCCACCCCAGGGCAAGGGGGTTTTCAGAAGCCAGCCCTCCGCGACAGCGAATTACCGAAAGATGCAGGCGGAAAAGCGGGTGGGAGAGAATTTCCTCAATGGCACTTCGGGGAAGAAAGGCGTCCACAATGCGCAGGGCTTCTTGATCCACATCCTTTCTGCGCACAGGTTTTTTATAGTATTGATGGATATAGGCATCGGCCAGAAAGTCAAAGGCCGCCTGTGCATCCCTACGTGCGGCGGCTGCCAGCTTCCAGGCACCGATGCTGGTCCCGAAGAGGGGAAGGGGCGTGGTTCGGCGCGCCAGAAAATGCCCAAAAACCGCAGCATCCAACCCATGGATGCCCAGCCACTTGGCTGCACCCGATGCCCCCAGAACAAGTCGTACATCCTCTGGCCCCAGCCCCTTCTCACGGATACGCGCATGGGCCCTGGAACCAGCCAGAAAAAGAAGAGAATTTTTCATGAACACCTCCACAGATCTTCACACATGGGAACTCCATGCTCACGGGCCTTTGCCTGATTAAAGCCAAGCATTCGGGTATGTTCAGGGGGTATCCATTCCTTCATGCCCAAGGCCTCCTTCATAGAGAATCCATGTTTCCGGCGTCGCCCCCAGTATGGCGAGGGCTGCCCGGATCATTGCCCGCCTGTGTTCTTCCTCCCCATCACCGAAATGGTGCCGAAAATAGTGGGAGCCTTCGCTTAAGGATAAAAGAGCCGATACAGCTCCGGGAATATCCCTGGTTTGCAAAGCGCCTGCGGCTTCGGCCGCAGCCACCTCCCGTTCCAGAAAACGGCGGTAACGTCGATACAGATGGTGCACCCGCTCGGCCACCTCCCCGTTACGGCGGGCAATGGCCAGAAAGGAGTACACAACGGAAAGGGCCACGGCTTCATACCAGGCAGGTCCCCAGATGGTGGAAAGAATGCGGAGAAGACGCTCACCTGCGGCCCCTTCCTTGGGCAGGCTGCCAATGAGTCTTCCGTAAATTTCCAGAACCCGGTCCACCAGGGCCATGAGCATCTGCTCCTTGGTTCCGAAATAGTGAATCACCAGGCTGGGATGGATGCCCGCCCGCGCCGCAACCTTGGCGATGGAGGCATTCTCAAGGCCCTCTTCCCGGATGGCATCATAAAAAGCATCTAGGATGGCGGGTTTACGTTCCTGGGCATTCTGTCGCTTCCGCAAGTGGATCACCTCCGACATTAATTGAATGACTGTTTAATAAAAAAATCTTTTTCCCGCAAGGAAAAAGGCCTACTCCCCAAAATAAAGGGGAAACTCCCGCTTACGGGCTGCTTCCCCTCCATTGGTATCCGGTTCTCGAGACAGTCTTTTTCGTCCTGTCCCCTGTGCGAAGGAGGCCTGCCTCCTAACGGATATCCCTGAAATACTCCTGGGTATAGCGGACCACCACAGGCGTAAGAATCAGGAGTGCTATGAGGTTGGGGAAAGCCATCAGACCATTGAAAACATCGGCAAGCCCCCAGACCAGCTCCAGCTTGAGCATGGCACCAATGGCCACAAAGGCCACATAAAGGATACGGTAAGGCGGCACGGCCTTGCTTCCCAGAAGGTACTCAATGGATTTTTCCCCATAATAGCACCAGCCCAGCATGGTGGAATAGGCAAAAAGTATAAGACCGATGGTGACAATATAGGAACCAAGACCCGGAAGGGCCAGCTCAAAGGCCCGGGTCGTCAGGGAAGCCCCCGTCACACCCGAAGACCATTCTCCAGTAAGAATCAGCACAAGCCCTGTCATGGTGCAGACCACCAGGGTATCAATGAACGTCTGGGTCATGGAGACCAGGGCCTGGGTCACCGGATGGGCCGTCTGGGCCGCAGCCGCAGCAATGGGGGCGCTTCCAAGGCCCGATTCATTGGAAAAAACCCCCCGCGCCACACCCATGCGGATGGTAAGCATGAGTACGGAACCCGCAAAGCCACCCGTGGCCGCAGTGGGCGAAAAGGCATGGGTAAAAATCAGGGCAAAGGCCGCGGGAATCCTGTCTGCAAAAAGAAGCAGAACTGCCACGGAGGCCAGCATATAGAAGACAATCATAAAAGGAACCAGAATACTCGTCACCTTGCCGATGGTTTTGATGCCTCCCAGAACCACCAGAGCCACAAGGATCATGAGGATGAGCCCCGTACCCCAGACCGGAATGTTGAAGGTGGACTGTACGGCGTCCGCCACGGAATTGGACTGCACCATATTTCCAATACCAAAAGCCGCCACACTGGCAAAAATGGCAAAAAGCACACCCATCCACTTCCAGCCCACGCCCTTGGCGATGTAATACATGGGGCCGCCGCGCATCTCGCCCTTTTCATCCTTTTCCCTGTAGACAACGGCCAGTACGGCTTCGGCATATTTGGTGGCCATTCCCAGGATACCCGTCACCCACATCCAGAAAAGGGCGCCGGGTCCACCGATGGCAATGGCGGTGGCCACACCGGCGATATTCCCCGTTCCCACCGTTGCAGACAGGGCTGTCATCAAGGCCTGAAAATGGGAGATATCCCCTTCTTCATCCCCGTCTTCCTTGCGCTTGATCAGCGCCAGGTACAACGCATGCATGAGGGCCGAAACCTGGATGCCCCGCAGTGCCCAGGTCAGCCAGAAGCCCGTACCCACGAGGAGTACCAGAAGGGGAGCCCCCCAGACATATCCACCTGCCGTATCCACCCACCGTTCCAGGTGATTCAGTATACCCGCATCCATTGACCCAGATCCTCCTTTGATTTTGTTTCAGGACTTCCTAAGAAAAACACCTTCCACGCAGACCCCAGGGAGAACACACCAGCGTTTACAAACCAGACCAGTGCCCTGAAAAATCCCCCGTTCGCTCTGGCGGATTCTTCCTTCTAGAAAAAGCCCCCCCATGCCTCCTGCGCTTTTTTCCAATCGATTGCAGGGCTATAGGGCAGTTTTTCCTGGTACGCAAGCTTTTTGTTCCCCTCCCCTTCACTTTTATGCCTGATTTTATTCGTAAAGCCTCAAAAAAACCTTGCCTGTCTTTTTTCTTGATTGTTTCAATAAATCAATATATCTTGATATAAAAAAACCTAAATACAATAGGAGACATCATGATCCAAACCACGCTCATCGGCTATCCCCGCATCGGACAAAACCGCGAACTCAAAAAAGCCACAGAAGCCTATTTTCAGGGTCGTCTGAGCCCCGAAGAACTTCAGGCCGAAGGCGCGAGCCTGCGCAAAACCCACTGGGAAGACCAAAAAGACGCGGGCATTCACCAACTTGTATCCAACGACTTTTCCTTCTACGACACCCTTCTGGACACAGCCCTGCTCTTTGGTCTTGTTCCGGAGCGCTTCAACACCCTGCCCCAGGATCCCCTCATCCGCACCTTCGCCATGGCCAGAGGGTATCAGCAGGGAGGCCTCACGGCAAAAGCCCTGTCCATGAAAAAATGGTTCACCACCAATTACCATTACATGGTTCCGGAAATTGATTCCTCAAGCCCCATGGATCTCATGGGACACAAACCCATCACCGAATTCCGTGAAGCCCGGAAACAGGGCTTCCATACCCGCCCCATGCTACCGGGCCCCTATACCCTGCTCCGACTCTCGCGTTTTGCAGATGGCATAACGGCCGAAAAAGCCGCGCAAAAACTCATACCCGCATACCAGAAACTTCTGGATGCCCTTGCAGCCGCAGGCGCAGACTGGGTGCAACTTGACGAGCCCTGCCTCTGCCTGGATATGGGGCAAGGGGAAAAGGATTTTTTCCAAACCCTCTACCAAAAACTCACCCGTCCCACTCCCTCCCTCCGCATCCAGGTGCAGACCTTCTTCGGGGATATCCGCGATGCCTATGAAATGGTATGCGCCCTTCCTGTCCAGGCCGTGGGGCTCGATTTCGTGGAAGGCCCCCACAACCTCCGCCTCCTGGAAGCCGTCGGTTTTCCGGAAGACAAAATTCTCGTGGCCGGCCTTGTCAATGGCCGCAACATCTGGCGCACGGCCTATGTTCCCACTCTGGAGCTTCTCCGCAGCATTGAAAAAAACGTCCCCAGCCACCGCATCCACCTTGCGCCCTCTTCCTCCCTGCTCCATGTGCCCTACAGCCTAAGTCCGGAAAACCGCCTTGCCCCAGAAGAACTGGGAATTCTCGCCTTTGCCCGGGAAAAAATGGAAGAACTCGGAGAATTGGCCATCCTTTCCGGCCAAGCCCATCCGGAAACCCACCCCCTCTTCCTGCGCAACCAGGCCCGATTCCAGGACGCAGAAAACATCAACGGCCGCTGCATCCCCGCTGTGCGCCAGAAAACCAAGGGTCTTCAGGATCAGAATTTCCGCCGCCTTCCCGAAGCATCCATCCGCAAAGATTGCCAGAAAAAACGCCTCCAGCTTCCGCCCTTTCCCACCACCACCATCGGCTCCTTTCCCCAGACCCCGGAAATCCGCTCCGCGCGCAGGGCCTTCAGGGAAGGTCGCATGGATCCAACCCGATACACCGACTTTATCCGTGAAAAAATGCGGGAATGCATTGTCCTGCAAGAAAAACTGGGGCTTGATGTCCTGGTGCACGGAGAATTTGAACGCAACGATATGGTGGAGTATTTTGGGGAACAGCTGGAAGGTTTTCGCTTCACCCATCAAGGCTGGGTGCAGTCCTACGGGACCCGCTGCGTGAAGCCCCCCATCCTTATGGGGGACGTCCGCCGTCCCCAGGCCATGACCACAGCACTCTGGCGCCAGGCCCAGACATTCACATCCAAACCCGTCAAGGGCATGCTCACAGGCCCTGTCACCCTCCTGAACTGGTCCTTTGTCCGTGAGGATCTGCCCCAGGAAGAATGCCTTCTGCAGACGGCCCTGGCCATCCGGGAAGAAGTACTCGACCTTGAAACCGCAGGCTGCGCCATCATACAGATTGATGAGGCGGCCCTGCGGGAAAAACTGCCCCTGAGGCGAATCCACTGGCGGGATTACCTGGAAAGGGCTGTCCAGGCCTTCCGCCTCGCCCATGACGGTGTCCGGCCCGATACCCAGGTTCATACCCACATGTGCTACAGTGAATTTGGGGATATCCTTGAAGCCATTGGAGCCCTTGACGCGGATGTGCTGACCATGGAAGCTTCCCGAAGCGCCCTTACCCTCGTGGAGCAGCTTAAGGAAAAACCCTATCCAGGCGATATGGGGCCCGGAGTTTACGACATCCATTCCCCCAATATTCCAGCGCCTCTGGAAATTCTGGCCACGTTAAAAACCCTGCTTTCCGTCATTCCGGAAAAGAATCTCTGGATCAACCCGGACTGCGGCCTGAAGACCCGCTCTCCCCTTGAAACGGAAAAAGCCCTGGAGGCCATGATAACTGCCACTCGACTCTTACGCGAAGAGATCCGGACATCCCCGGAGGCTTAAAGTCGTTCATTTTCCTGAAAAATCCTCCTCAAAAAAACCAGGGGATAGGGGGGCTCGATACGCAAAAAGACAAGCCGCCCTATCCCAATTTTTTTCTTGCCATTTCCATAACAATGCAGTACAAATCCAGATGCCGTTTTTTGGATGGGCCTTACTGAAAAACATGAAAAGAATTTTTCCTGAAGGTCGGGGATGGCACCCCTCCCATAACCGCATGCTTGCGGTGCGGGTCATCCCCTCACCCGCCGGTCCGGGATCTACCCAAACCGGATGCGTGGTTGCCACGCAGTTTTTACCACCTTCCTCTCAGGAATTTTCATGACTTTTTCTCAATTTGATCTCCACCCCGCCGTACTTGAAGCCCTCAACGCCCAGAACTTCACCACGCCCAGCCCCATCCAGGATGCTGCCATCCCCCCCCTTCTCGCCAGGGCAGACCAGGACGCCCTGCTGCTGGCAGCCACGGGAACGGGAAAGACCGCTGCCTATGGACTTCCCCTCATCCACCACATTCACAACGATGGACACAAGGCAAGCCTCCAGGCCCTGGTGATTGTCCCCACGCGGGAACTGTGCATCCAGGTGGGAGAAGCCCTCACTTCCTTTTCTTCAAGGCTCCCCGGCTTTCAGGTCTGCATTGCCTACGGCGGTGCAAGCATTGGCCTCCAGGCCCGCGCACTTTCCAGAAAACCCGCCATTCTCGTAGCCACGCCGGGTCGACTTCTGGATCTCATTGCCCGCGGTGACGCCGACATTTCCACCATTGAACGCCTTGTTCTCGACGAGGGGGATGAGCTGCTCACCCCGGGATTTCTGGAAGACATTCAGAAAATACGCACCTTTTTGCCCCAGAACCACACCACATGGATGGTCTCCGCCACCCTGCCGGACACCATACGCGCCGAGGTTTTCTCCCTTTTAAAAAATCCCATCACAATCCGGCCCGATGACAGTCCCGAAAATCCGGAAAAACTGGAGCATGTCTGCCACTGTATGCGGGAACGCCATCGCTTTCCCGCTCTGCTCCGGGTACTCCAGGCCAATCCCGGCGCACGCTCCCTGATTTTCTGCCGCACCCGCAAGGAATCCCAGGAACTGACAGAACGCCTCACCGCCGCAGGCTTTCCCGCAGAAGCCCTGCACGGCGATCTGTCCCAGGCCCAGAGGGAAACCACCGTCAATCGCTTCCGCCAGGGACGCTTTCTCCTGCTGGTGGCAACCAATGTGGCGGCCCGGGGGATTGACCTGCCCGGCCTGCCGCTGGTGATCCACTATCGCCTGCCCGAGGTATCGGAAACCTATACCCACCGTTCCGGACGGACAGCCCGCGCAGGGCACAGCGGCATGGCCGTGGCCCTGATCTCCCCGGAAGAACGGGGACGTATGGCAGGTATCGCAAGAAGAACAGGACTCGCTTTTGTCCCCACGCCTCTGCCCAGCATCCGCGAGATCCGGGAACGTCAGCTTGTCCACTTGGCGGCCAATATCCAAGAAAACGTGCCCGCGGACATGGATCCGGAAATCCTTGCGGATGCGGAAAAGCATATGGCTTCCTGCTCCAGGGAAGACCTGATCCGCGCTCTGCTGGCTGTTCATGCCCCCGCCCTTGCGGGCGCCAATGCCATCCTGGACCAGGAAAAACTGGACGCTCCCCTCAGCGCTCCTCCGAGACCTTTCCAGAAAGGCTTTTCTGCGCATACGGATCGCGCCCTCTGCCGCTGCTTTGTCAACGCAGGCACCCTCGATGGCCTCACCCCTGCATCCATGGGACGCTTCATCGCCAAAACCGCAGGCATCCAGGCCGGTCGTATCCGCAAAATCGACATGCGCCGGGAATTCTCCTTTGTGGATGTGGATTCTGACACCGCCACCATCCTGAAAAACACAGTCCGTGACATTGCCCTTGGCGGACGCAGCGTTTCCGTGAAAGCCCTGGCACCCCGAAAACCCGGACGCCCTAAAAAACACAGCGCCTGATCACTTTTCAGTTCCTATGCATATCCCCACGGGGTCCCGGACAAGGGCCCCGTTCCCTTTACAGCCATGGCCAAAGGAGGTTTTCCATGTCCAGATCCAAACCCCAGCCTTCTGACCTTGCAAGGCGCAAAGAAGCTCTCAGCAGTCTGCCTCCCAGCGTGCGACTGGGCCTTACCGCCGAAGAAACAGAAATTTTTCTTCACCAGGATCTCTGGCCGGAAAGTCTTTGTGAAAAGCTCTCCGATTTTCTCTTTCCCCTGGATCCGGATACACCCTGCCCCGAAAAACCCTGACTCCTTCAAAAAAGGATTTTAACCTCCGGTCTTGGGCCCCAGCCCCCGATAGGCCGTAAATTTCTCCAGGACCACGGTCATGGCGGCATCTTCCAGAATAATGGGACTTCCCACAGCTTTGGCCCGCAGATAGATTCCTGCCACAAATTCGATCTCTTCCGCCACGGCAAAAGCATCCCCAAGGTCTGCCCCCACACTGACCAGTCCGTGATTGGCCAGAAGCAGGGCATACCCTTTCCCCATGCCCTTCACCACCTGCTCTGCCAGCTCCACTGTGCCAAAGGGAGCATAGGGCGCCACAGGCACCTCCGTTCCACCCGCGTACCCCACCAGATAGTGCACCGCAGGCAGAGACCAGCCCAGGCAGGCCAGGGTGGTCGCCCAGGGCGAATGGGTATGCACCACAGCACCAATATCAGCCCTTGCCGCATAGAGGGCCAGATGAAAACCCAACTCACTGGAAGGCTTACGGAACCCTGAAAGCTGTTTTCCAGCCCCATCCACCCACACCAGATCCTCAGGCTCCATATCCCCATAGTCCATGGCAGATGGCGTAATGAGGATCCCTCCCTCTGCCCGCACACTGAGATTTCCTCCAGATCCGGTGGTCAGACCCGAAGCCTGCATCCTTTTTCCATATCGCACCACCTGCTCCGCTATCTCCATGCCTTGTCATCCCCCATCATTATAAAAAAATTCCCGCCAGGCGGCAAAACCACCCTCTTCCACATGGCTTTCCTCCGATGCCACAGCATCCCCAGGCTCCATAAAAAAACCGGAACCCCCTCCGCAAGGAAAGAGTTCCGGCCTGTATTTCAAAAACTTCTGCCAATGGGGCAAATCTTACAGTTCTTCAAGGGCCTCGGTCAGCGCAGGAATGAACTCAAGAATGTCTGCCTCAATACCCACGTTGGCCACCTGGAAGATGGGCGCATTGGGGTTTTTGTTCACAGCCACCACAAGGCCGCCCTTGATGCCGCCCATGTGCTGGAAGGAACCGGAAATACCCATGGCAAGGTAAACCTTGGGCTTAACGGATTTACCGGAAGTACCCACCTGACGGGAGGCATCCATCCACTTGGCATCCACGATGGGACGGGAGCAGGAAACTTCTGCATGGGAGCCAATGGCCTTGGCAAGCTCATGGGCAATCTCAATGTTTTCCTGATCTTCAATACCACGGCCAACGGATACCAGTACTTCAGCCTTGGTGATGTCCACGTCGCCGGCTTCGGGTTCGCGGACTTCAATGAACTTGCGCTTGGCCGCAAGGTCACCAGCAGCTTTGGCTTCCACAGCCCCCCCCACCGCAGCACCTTCTTCAGCAGCAATGGCACCGGGACGAACGGTGATGACAGCGCCTGCGGACATATCCACAGTCACGTGTGTGGAAACCACGCCACCATATTCCTGACGTACCACTTTCAGGGTATCACCGTCGGCACCTTCGATGGCCACAACGTCGGATACATAAGCACCACCCAATTTAACCGCCAGGCCGGGGCCAAGATCCATGCCAAAGGTATTGTTGGCCATGAGCACAACAGCACCAGCGGCAAGGTTGTTGAGAAGGGCCTTGCGGACCACTTCTGCATTGGGATAAGCCAGTTCAGCAGCGTCGATCTTCCATACAGCGGGGAAGAGTTCAGCAGCCTTGGCAGCAGCAGCGTCCACGCCGGAACCGGTGACAATGGCGGTCACGGGTGCGGAAGTGAATTTTTTAGCCGCAGCAGCCAACTCCGCTGCAGAGTCATCCAGAACACCGTCCTTGTGAGATACGAATGCGTATACCGTCGCCATTACTTCAGCCCTCCATTCGCCTTCATGATGTCAATGAGTTTTGCAATGATCTCTTCGGTGCTGCCGGTGAGCATTTCAGCGCCCTCACCGGTTTCGGGGATGAAGTAATCCACCCGCTTGGTCTTGGCACCCGCCGCACCCACGGTGGCAGCGTCAACACCCAGGGCATCTGCGTCATATTCAGGAATTTCAATACCAGAAACCTGACGGATACCCTTGATCCCCACATAGCGAGGCTCATTGATACCGGTCTGGATGGAAAGCACACAGGGAAGTTCAATTTCATTGATTTCCTGGTTGCCGCCTTCAATTTCACGACCAATGGTCAGCTTGCCACTGCCCACTTCCACCATGTTCACAAGGGAAGCATAGGGCAGATCCAGCATGGCGGCCAGCATGCCACCCACAGCACCCTGGCCTGCATCCGCCTGGGCACCGGTGAGGATGAGGTCATACTTGCCTTTTTTCACAGCAGCAGCCAGCAGGGTGGCAATACCCTTGGCGTCAGAATTTTCAAAGGCTTCATCATTCAGCAGAATGCCCTTCTGAGCACCCATGGCCATCTCACGACGGAGAACCTCGTCGGAGTCTTCATCGCCTACGGTCACAACCGTTACGGTTCCGCCCACTTTGTCCACAATCTGAATGGCTTCCTCAACGGCGTAGTTGTCCCACTCGTTGACGGAGTAAACCAGATCATCACGCTCGATGTCATTCCCTGCACTGTTGAGCTCGATTTCGTTCTCCGCAGTATCGGGAACTCTCTTGACGCATACCAAGATTTCCATGAATTCCTCCCAGTTGAAAATAAGGTTTGGCCATCTATATCCGATTCCCATGGGGAGCCCGGACCCTCTGGCCGGATCCGGCGCCGGACTTCCGACGCCGGACGTGGGCTTTACTTGACCATGTGCTTTTCAATCAGTTCTACCAGATCCAGGGCTTCCATCTTGCCTTCGTAACCTGCAACCTTAATCGCGTCTTCCATGTTCACCAGGCAGAAGGGGCAGGCGGTGACGATGACATTGGCACCGGCCTTGGCAGCCATTTTAACACGAAGTACGGCCATACGCTCTTCTTCATGGGGCTCATAGAACAGCATCAGACCACCACCGGAGCAGCAGAAGGAGCGGTCTCCGCTCTTGAGCATCTCCACGGTGCGGATACCGGGGATGGCGTTCAGTGCGGCTCTCGGATCTTCATACACGCCATTATGACGCCCCAGGTAGCAGGGATCATGGTAGGTGAATACGCGAGTGGCGTCTTCCACAGGCTTCAGCTTGATCTTGCCGACCTTCACAGCGCGGGTAACCACAGAACTGATGTGCTCCACGGGTATGGACAGTTTGTAGTCGTTCTTCAGAGCGTTGAACGCATGGGGGTCTGCGGTGACAATGCGCTTGGCACCGGATTCCTTGATCATTTCCACGTTGTGGTTCTTGAGTTCCTGATAGAGGAATTCTTCACCAAAGCGGATAACCTCGTTACCGGAATCCTTCTCATTTTTGCCCAGAACACCGAAATCTTCACCAGCGGCTTTCAGAAGCTTGGCCGTACTCTTGGCGATGTTCACCATGCGGTCGTCAAAGGAGCTGATGGAATCCACAAAGTACAGGGTATTGGCCTTTTCATCCCCTTCAAGAACTTTGACAGGACATTCTTCTGCAATGTCTTTGGTCCAATCGGCCCGCTTCTTCTCCATCTTGCCCCAGGCGTTGCCACGCTTGGACAGGGCCTGCATGGGCTTCTGGAGGGTCTGGGGTACTTCGCCCTCATCCACAAGGCCCCTGCGCAGATCCACGATCTTGTCGATGTACTCAATCCCAATGGGGCATTCCTGCTCACAGGCGCCGCAGGTGGTGCAGCTCCAGATTTCATCTTCCTCATAGACATGCCCCACCAGCTTGTCGCTCTTCAGAATGGGTCCCATGAGGGGATAGGTGTTGAATACGGCCTCACGACCTTTAATGGAGATAAAACGAGGGGACAGGGCGCGACCCACGGTGTTGGCCGGGCACTGATCGGAACAGCGGCCACAGTCAGCGCAGGTGTAGAAATCCAGAATGTGCTTCCAGGTGAAATCTTCGAGCTTCTTCACACCGATGGACTTCAGGTTTTCCATCTCCTCTGCGGACAGACCATACTCGATGGGTTTGATGTTCCCCCGGCGGATCCGCATGAAGTACACGTTGAAAAGGGAGGTGATAACGTGGAAATGCTTACCAAGGGGCAGAAAGCAAAGGAAGAAGAAGAAGGTAAAGTCATGGATGAAATAAGAAGCCACATGCAGGGTCTGAAGCTTTTCCAGGGGCGTTGCCAGGAGGCTGTTCTTCAGAACCCAGGGCAGGGTGCCAGGGGCCAGGAAGTGAGCATGGGCACCGGTCTGGATCTGGGCTGCGATGAGGGTGGCTTCAAAGAGGGCTTCAGACACCATGAGGGTCATAATGACGCAGAGAACAAATACGGCTTCTGCGGTATGATCCTTACCGAAACGGGCAGGCACCTCATAGCGCTCGGGCCGGAAGATGCCACGGCGGATGGCAGCCACAAAACAGGCCACAAACACCACGGTGGCCGCATAGTCCTTGGCCACGTTGTAGATCATGCCAATGATCTGATCCGGTCCGAATCCGGGCAGAGCGAAATCGGGCACCACACCAATGACCACCAGGCTCATGGAGCGCAGGGCCAGGGTAAGAAAGCCAAAAAAGATCAGGATGTGAAGCACACCGCCCATCATGTAGCGGGGCTGACGGACCTGGCCCAGCCAGATCATCAACACGTTCCAGAGCCGCTGCGGAATGGCGTCAAAGCGATCATCCTTGCGCGCCCTTGTCAGAGGCGCCACACGCTTGGCCATGATGTAGGTAAAAAGGGCAATACCCACAATCGGTATCAGAATGGAAAGCAATACCGTAGGGATGCCCATAAACGAGTACTGCGCAGGCGCGATCAATGGTTCCATGGAAACATTCCTTCCCCTAACTGAGTCCTTAAAAAGATGGTTAAATTTGTGATGAACGACCAAAAATCACAAGCGGCTTCCCAAATGCCGCTGTATCGCCGGGTATATGGATCGGAACACTCTTAATAAAGAAAAACCGGATCCGTCAAGTAAAAAATCCGGGGAGTACCCTCGCGACACCTTGTTTTTCAATACTCTTCGGATCTGGCAGGCTTGGCGGGTTTTTCTTCCCTCCCCCCTTCCAGACCTTGCTTTTTAAGGGGTTTGCGTCAAAACGCTAGCAGACGGTGTGTGCTGCATCACCATAAAAATGCCGGGGATTTCCCCGGCGTACGAGCATGGGGCAGGGCCTTTACGCACCTGCCCGTATGTAAATCATCTCCCCTCTTTTTTTAAGAAAGGAAGGATTCCTCTTCAATGGCCACAGCCGCATCCGCACTACGAAGGATGGCATTCATCTTTCCTTCGGTCACGGGCAGCTGGTTGTAGATGAAAAACTCTGCGGATTTGATCACGCCTTTGTAGAAGGCATCTTCCTTCTTCTTCTGACCCAGTTTGGACTGGGCAATGGTGGCCCGCCACAGGAGCATCCAGGCTGCGGTGAGATCCCCCACCACATCGAGGAAGGGATGGGCCTGGCTGAAGGCAACCATCACCTTCTCGCTCATGGCGGTTTTACCCATGTGCATGGCTACCTCACCCAGCTTGTTCAGGGTGGCCTCGGTCTGGGCCGCCAGAGGTGCCAGGGCTTCCACACCCTTGGCCTGGGCTACGGTGGCACCAATCTTCTGCAGAAGGGACATGAAAATCTTGCCCTTTTTCATGCCAAGCTTGCGACCCAGAAGATCCATGGCCTGAATGCCGTTGGTACCCTCATAGATCAGGGTGATGCGTACATCCCGGAGGAGCTGGGCCAGGGGATATTCCTCAATGAAACCATATCCGCCATACACCTGCATGCCCTGGGAAACCACCTCAAAGCTGCGGTCGGTCACATAGCCCTTTCCGATGGGGGTCAGTACTTCCACAAGACCTTCATAAAGCTCCTTTTCCTCAGCACTTTCCGCCAGGTGGGCCATATCGTCGCAGTAGGCCAGATAGTACAGAATGGAGCGCATGGCTTCGGTGTAGCTCTTCATCATCATAAGCTGACGCCGCACATCCGGGTGCTGGATGATGGGCACACCGCCGCCCTTGGGATTGGTGAGAAGCGCACCCTGTACACGCTCCTTGGCGTAGTTCAGGGCATACATGTAGGCTGCGGAACCGCAGGCAAAACCCTGCATCCCCACCAGCTGACGGGCTTCATTCATCATGAGGAACATGTGAGCCATGCCCTTGTTGGGCTCGCCGAGAAGCTCACCGATGCACTCATTCTTGCCGCCTAAGGCCAGAGAGCAGGTGCAGTTGCCATGGATGCCCATTTTGTGCTCAATACCCGTGCAGACCACATCATTGAAGGCGCCGAGGCTGCCATCATCGTTCACACGGAACTTGGGAACCAGGAAGAGGGAAATGCCCTTGGTGCCAGCGGGAGCCCCCTCAATACGGGCCAGAACGGGATGTACGATGTTGGGAGAAAGCTGCTCCTGCTCCCCGCCGGAGATGAAGATCTTGTTGCCCACAATCTTGTAGGTACCGTCTGCCTGGGGATAGGCCACGGTTTCCAGAGCGCCGACGTCGGAACCGGCACAGGCTTCCGTAAGAAGCATGGTACCGCACCACTCACCAGTATAGATATTCTTGAGGAAGAGTTTTTTCTGTTTTTCCGTACCAAAGGTTTCCACAAGCTTGCCCGCCCCATGGGTAAGGCCGGGATACATCATGAAGGGGTAGTTGGCACCATTGAAGAACTCGCTGGCCGCCAGGGCCACGGTCTTGGGCATGCCCTGACCACCCCACTCGGGGGCTTCGCTCATGGCCGTCCACTCGCCCTTTTTCAGAAGATCATAGGCCCGCACAAAGGATTCGGGAATGCGGACCTTGCCGTTTTCAAAGGTACAGCCGATGGTGTCGCCATCTTTCCAGGTAGGGAGCAGCTCCTTGATGGCAAGGTTTCTTGCCTCATTCACAATCATGTCCACGGTTTTCTTATTGAAATCCGCAAACTTTTCCTTTTCGGCAAACTTGCCCACTTCAAGCTGTTCATGCAGAACAAAATCCACATCCCGTCTTTCAGAAATTACTTGCGCCATCTTTGGATCTCCTTGCTGGTTTTATGGTGTTTTTTCAGTACATCAAAGTCTGTTGGGGCTTATGCATTGGGTTCCGAAGAAAAACAGCCGATCCCCCGGATAAAAAGATCCACCAAAGGTTCGGCCATGCTCACCAGATCATATTTGCCTTCGGCCAGGACCCAGGTACTGATCACCTCGTCCACGGCACCCAGGATAAAACGCTTCACCAACGCCATATAAAGGTCTTTACGGATCCCCCCTTGGGCCTGACCTTCTTCAATAATTTCTCCGATGAGTTCACGGTAACGCGCTGAAATCTCATTCACCTGGTCCGCCATGGCATGGATTTTTCGCGTTTCCGCCTGAAAAACCACGGCCATCTCCCGATCCTCCTGAAAGGCCTCCAGATGACATGTGATGAGTCGGGCCAATTTATCCCGGGCGCTGTCCGCTCCGTCAATGGCTGCGCGGAAGCGGGCAAAGATGTCTTCTGTTCTTTCTTCAAAAAAACGAAAGAGAATATCGTCTTTGTTTTTGAAATAAAGATAAATGGTCCCATCGGCCACGCCCGCTTCCCGGGCAATTTCCGATATGGTTGCACGGAAAACGCCGCGTTTTGCAAAGACTGTGATCCCAGCCCTTAAAATCCGCTGATATTTATCCTGTCTGTCGATCCGCGAAATAAAACCCTCCTCACCTGAAAAACATGATTTACTGTCCTGGTTGTCCGCTCTTTTGCAAGTCATACATGGATTTCAGCAACTCTTTACCCTTTGATCAAAAATGAGGATACTCTCAATTAGCAGTCACAGAGGAAAACTGTCAAGCCTTTTATAATCATAAGCCCCACAAAGAAACATCGTTCCCCATACAACCTGGAACAGCGTTCATGAACCTACGATTATCTGCGACATCGCCGTTTTTTACAAATCTTTACAATCAGCCTTGCCAAAGCCCGGAAGCAGGCGTAGAATCATGGCTACTTTCGATACGATAGCAAAGAATCGCCTGTCGGGGTCTCTTGAATGCTTAGGTCAGAGATGGAAATTTCTGATCCTTGACTGTGCATGCACAAGGCGAAAATCCTCCTGCCGCCGCATATCTCCCCGCAAGGCCAAACCTTCACCCCCCATCAACCCAAGGAGATGCTATGGTACGATCAAAATCCAAAAAAGAACCCGATGGCCGTCTTTTGATCCTGAAAGACCTTCTTATTTTTCTTCTTTGTCTTGGCATGCTCACAGCCTTCCAGGCCTGCAGCAGCTCCGGCTCTGATCCCAGCCCTCAACCCCAACCCACTCCCACCAGCGTCACCGTATCCGGCCAGGTTTTTGGCAGCGGTGGCCTTGAAGGCGTACGGGTTTCCGCCGGTGGCAAAGACGCAACCACCGATGCCAACGGCATGTACACCCTGAGCGGTATCCCTGTTCCAGAAAAGGGACGTCTGGTACTTACCTATGCCAAGCAAGGATATGCCACCTACCAGCGCAGCCTGCCCGTTGAAGCCGGAAAAACCTATGCCGCTTCAGCCAAAATGACCGCCTTCACCCTTTCAGAGCTGAATCAGGATACAAGCCAAAAGATCGAAATCCAGGATTCAGAAAAGAAAGTCCAACTGAACCTGCCCGCAGGCAGTATCCCAGGCGCAAACGCCGTCAATATCAGCATTGCCGTGGGAGATCCCACAACACCGGAAGGCGCCCAGGCCTTCCCCGGTGACTACATGGCAGCCACCGGCACGAGCGGGGATCCCAATACCCCCCTTGAAAGTATCGCCTTTACGGAAATCACCCTCGTGGATCCTGCCAGCGGAAAGCCCATCACAACCCTCTCCGCACCCGCCACCGTCAAACTGAAACTACCGGATATCTATCAGCAGGGCGGAGAACGTGCAGGCACCTATGTGGCAGGCCACCCTGACAAAGGAAGCATTGAGTGGTGGTCTTATGATGAAACCAAGGGCACCTGGCTCCGGGAAGATGCGGATCCCTCAACGCCTGAGATGGATAATGCCAAAATCATTGAAGAAGGCGGCATTCTCTATGCAGAAGCCCAGATCACCCATTTTTCCTGGTGGAACGCCGACCGACCCATCAATGAGCACGCCTGCGTCTGTGTCCTGGTTCTGGATGAGGACGGCAATCCCCGCAGGGGCATTGAAGTCACAGCAGAAGGCCTCACCTACAGTGGCACATCCCAGCCCACCGTCACCGATGCCACAGGCAAAGCCTGTGTCACCGTAGAGCGCACCCAGAACTCCACAAATCCGGTGAAGGTGAAAGTGCTTGCCAAAGCCGGAGCCTTGGCCTTTCCCTACAACGAGGATGGCGTCACAGTCTGGGAAACCCAGGGCAGCACCCTGGACAACTCCGGAACCTGCATGATTCTTCCGGATCCCATTGTGCTTGCCTTTGATGGGGTCATCAGTGGAACCATCCTCTATGAAGGCAATCTCCAGCCTGCTCAGAATATTGCCGTACATACCAGCTTCGGGCCTTCCGCCCAGACGGACGCCAGTGGCAGGTATACCATCAAGGTACCTCTGAACGCAGAAATCTATGTCTTTGTGGCTGGTCTTGCCAGCAAGAAAGTGCATCTCAATGCTGGCAACAGACAGGCTGTGGTGGATTTTGAGCTTCCCAACAGAGCGCCTGTCATCTCTTCCCTTACCCGTTCCCCCGAAGGGCTCATCAACCCCGGCAGCCCGGTAAACCTGACAGCCAACGCCTCGGATCCCGATGGCGACAGCATCTCCTACACCTGGAGCACCACCGCAGGAACCCTGAGCAACACCTCCGGCGGTAATGTGCCCAGCCACAGCGTCACCTGGACAGCCCCCGGCGGAGTCGGAACCGCCACCATTACGGTCACAGTCACGGACGCCAAGGGAAAAAGCGATCAGAAAACCCTTGTGATTTCCTGGGGCGGCAGCACCTCCACCCACTTCAAGGTCACCATCAAGGAAACTCCCACATCCGATCAGGCCGTACAGGGCGTGTGGGTTGTCCTCCATGGCACAGACGGACGTTCCGTTGCCCAGAGCCTGCGAACCAACACCAACGGCGTGGCGGATTTCGGCAATGTCGGAAGAAGCCAGGTAAACATCACCATCGCCCATGAAAAACAACGACAGGATTACGGCGCGGTTACCCTGGAAAGGGAGATGAACACCTTTGTATCCATCCCTGCCGGAGATTGGGTCTATTACCTGGAAACAGAAGATGTGGAACCCCACACCTTTTATTGCCAGGAAGGCGGTCAGACCGTTGTAGTCCCCGTTGATTACGGCACGGAGGAACCCGCCCTGGGAGAAACCCTGCGCTTCATTCCTTACATGGATATTACGGGCTGGACACCTCAGCGCCCCAGTAGTCACAATATCCGCATCTGCCCCGGAACACTCCAGGCCGACGGAAAATTCAGTCTTCTGGCCCAATTGGGACAATATCAGTCTGAAACAGGCAATTTTGCCTGGAACCGCTATGGTTTTATCCTGGATCAGGACCCTGCGGGCGCCATCACCCTCCTCATGGTCACACGAAATCCTGTGAACATGGGCTGGCAGTCCAACCTTGCCCTCAACCAGATCCTGTTTTCCGGTTGGCGCAAGGGAACGCACTTCCAACTGGGGGGAAGCCATCATCCGACAGCCATGACCTCCGGTAGCTTCGCCTATCCCCAGGACATAGACATGCAGGGATATGCCCTTTCCGGCGCCACCTACGGGCAATCCAATGGCTTTAACCATTCCCGGTCCATCCGCAAACGATATACGTCCGCACCGACAGAGGTGACCCTCGCCTTCCCGGACCGCCAGGTCTCCAATCCTGCGTACAATGAAGCCACCCAAACCATATCCTGGACCCTCAGCGGTACGGCTCCCATGGATGTTCTGAATGCAGAGATCAACGCCTGGATGCCTCCCACGGATACCAGCGCCCCCATTGACTTCTCCTGGAGCGCCATCATGCCTCCCAATGGAAGCAGCTGGCAGTTCCCGAATCTGCCCCAGGAACTCATGGCCTGGATGCCTCCGAACGAGGCAACGCACAAAACCATTTCCGTTTCCATTGAGAATTTTGCCAGCTACAGCGGATATGAGGCAGCGCTTCTTGCTTTCCTCAGGGGAGAAAGACCCTTTGACGATTATGAAGTCTATCGTATGGAAAGCAGCTCCATGGAAGATGAGGAAGAACCCGAAGAACGCACAGCTCTGAGGCAGGCCCGCAGCCTGGATGCACAGCCTTCCTCCCAGCCCCTTCTTCGGAAATCTTCTCTCAGTATGAAAGGCTTTATGCGCCAATAATCTTTTTCCTCCGACCCTTTATTAAAATAAGGGTCGGAATCCCTTTTCTGCGGGTACGGTGCCTCTGTCTGCCCTGCCCGCAGTTTTTTTAACCTTTCCCGTCCAAGGCCGCAGCCAGAAGCCTTTTCGTATACTCCTGTTGCGGCCTGTCCAGAATCTCCGCAGCCCTCCCCGCCTCCACAATATGCCCGTCCTTCATCACCAGAATCCTGTGACTGATGGCCCGGATCACCTTAAGATCATGGGAGATGAAAAGGTAGGAAAGCCCTTTTTTTTCCTGAAGACCCTTAAGAAGCCCCAGCACCTGGAACTGCACGGTCCGGTCAAGGGAAGAAGTGGGCTCATCCAGAATCAGGAGTTCCGGGTCGAGAACGAGAGCCCTGGCAATGGCAATGCGCTGACGCTGCCCTCCGGAAAATTCATGGGGATAGCGGAAACGGATACCGGGGTCCAGCCCCACCTCCTCCAGGGCCCGCACCACACGGGCCTCACGGGAAGATCCATCCCCCAGACCATGCACCAGAAGGCCTTCGGCCACAATGTCCGCCACACTCATTCTGGGGCTTAAGCTTGCAAAGGGATCCTGAAACACCACCTGCATCCGTCGCCGGAAGGCTTTCAGCGTCCCGTCCCTTCTGTCATGAAGGGGCGCGCCATCAAGGAAAATCTCCCCCTTTGATGCCAGAAGCCTGAGCACGGCAAGGCCAAGGCTCGTTTTTCCGGAACCGGACTCGCCCACAACCCCTAAGGTCTCCCCCCGGCCCAGCATAAAGGTCGCATCGGAAAGGGCCTTAAATTCCTTTTTCCTTCTGAAAAGTCCTGTTCTGATGGGAAAGGTCACCTCAAGATCCCGCACCTCCAGCAGGGGCCGCCCTTCTTCCTCAACACTTTCCGGAGGTGCCATGTTTTCCGCCTGAAGAAGCCTCCGGGTAAAGACCTCCCTGCCCCCTCCTTCAAACAGTTTTACCGTATCCTCCACCTCCACAATGCGGCCTGCGTCCATGACCGCCGTGCGATCCGTCCCATGGCGCACCACCCCGAGATCATGGGTAATGAGCAGCATGGCCATGCCCATCTCCCGCTGAAGCTTTGACAAAAGGGCCAGGATCTGGGCCTGCACCGTGACATCCAGCGCCGTGGTGGGCTCGTCGGCAATGAGCAGATCCGGCCTGTTGGCAATGGCCATGGCGATCATCACCCGCTGACGCTGGCCTCCGGAAAGCTCGTGGGGATAGGCTTCCATGCGACGTTCCGGTTCAGGGATCCCCACTGCTTCCAGAAGTTCCAGCACCCGCTTTTGCAGTCTTGATGCGGAAACAACGCCCTCATGGACGCGAATGCCTTCTCCGATCTGCCGTCCGATCCGGTGCAAAGGATTGAGAGCCGTCATGGGTTCCTGGAAGATCATGGAAATACGCTTTCCACGGACAGAACGCATGGCAGAAGTCTTTAAGGAAAAAAGATCTTCTCCTTTGAAAAAAATTCTGCCCGAGACCTCGCATCCCGGCCCAGAAGGGAGAAGCCTCAGAATGGCGTGGGCGGTGAGGGATTTTCCCGAACCCGAAGCCCCCACAAGGCCAAGGGTCTCGCCCGGAGCCAGATCCAGGGACACATCCCTTACGGCCGTAAGAATCTCCCCGCCGCCGGGATGAAAACGAATGCCGAGGTTTTCAATGGAGAGCAGAGGCGTCTTCATGCTTTCCGCCCCTCCATTCTGGGATCAAAGGCATCCCGCACCCCTTCTCCGATAAAGACGAGGAGGCTTAAAAGCAGGGCCAGCACGCAAAAAGCAGAAATCCCCAGCCAGGGCGCATGGAGATTGGCCTTGCCCTGGGCCAGAAGCTCTCCCAGAGAAGGAGAGCCGGGAGGCAGGCCAAAGCCGAGAAAGTCAAGCGCCGTAAGGGAGCCGATGGCCGCACTCACCTGAAAGGGAAGAAAGGTTAATGCCGCCACCATGGCGTTGGGCAGAATATGGCGCAGCATGATGCGGCCATGGCCCATGCCCAAGGCCCGTGCCGCACGCACGTATTCAAGGTTTCTGCCCCGGAGAAACTCCGCCCGCACAACGCCCACAAGGCTCATCCAGCCAAAGAGAAGCATGATGGCAAGGAGCCACCAGAAATCCGGGGCTATGACGCTGGAAAGAAGAATGAGAAGGTAGAGAACGGGCAGACCGGACCAGATTTCAATGAAGCGCTGCCCGAAAAGATCCACCCATCCGCCAAAATACCCCTGCAAGGCCCCCGCAAGAACGCCTATGGCAGAGCCCAGGCCCGCAAGGCAGAGTCCGAAAAGAACGGAAATACGGAAACCGTACACCAGCCTTGCCAAAACATCCCGGCCCAGATCGTCGGTGCCCAGCCAGTTTCCCGGAGAAGGCGGAGCAGGAAAGGCCTCCTTCAGGCCAAAATGGATGGTGTCATGGGCAAAGGGAATGGGTGGCCAGATCATGAAGCCCTCTTTCCGGATGAGGGCCTGCACATGGGGGTCGCGGTACACCGCTTCTGTCCCGAGGGTTCCGCCAAAGCGGGTTTCCGGATAGGCCACCAGAACGGGAAAAAAGGATGCGCCCTGATAGCGCACATATAGGGGCCGGTCATTGGCCACCCACTCCGCCGCCAGGGTGAAAATGAAAAGAACGGCAAAGATCCAGAGCGAGATCCAGGCCCTGCCATTTTCCCGGAAACGCCGCCAGCGGCGCTCCCCCACAGGGCCCAGCAAAGGCTTTCCCATATATGCGCCTCCTTTATGCGCCACGGCTTTCAAAATCGATTCTCGGATCCACCAGAGAATAGGTGAGGTCACTCACAAGGTTTAACACCAGCCCCAGCAGGGTGAAAATATACAGGGTTCCGAACATCACGGGATAATCCCGGCCCATGGTGGCCTCAAAGCCCAGAAGGCCGAGACCGTCCAGGGAGAAGATCACCTCCACCAGAAGGGAGCCTGTGAAAAACATGGACACAAAGGCCGCAGGAAAACCCGCAATCACAATGAGCATGGCATTGCGGAACACATGGCCGAAAAGCACCCGGCCTTCGGAAAGCCCCTTGGCCCGGGCCGTTACCACATACTGTTTGTGGATCTCATCGAGAAAGGCGTTTTTGGTGAGAAGGGTAAGGGTGGCAAAACCGCCGATAACCAGGGCTGTCACCGGCAGAACCAGATGCCAGGCATAGTCCAGTATCTTTCCCATCATGGAAAGATCCGCAAAATGAGGAGAGGTCAGACCCCGCAGGGGAAAGATCTGCAGCCAGGCTCCGCCCGCAAAGAGCACCACCAGCAGCACCGCGAAAAGAAAGACGGGCACCGCATTGCCAAAAACCACCAGCGCCGAGGTCCAGAGGTCAAAGCGGGAACCGTGACGTAAGGCCTTGGCCACGCCTAAGGGAATGGACACCAGGTAGATGATCAGGGTGCTCCAGAGTCCTAAGGAAATGGAAACGGGCAGTTTTTCCCCGATGAGCTGCAGAACCGGAGTGCTGCGGAAAAAACTTTCCCCGAAATCAAAGACGAGAAAATCCCGGAGCATCCGGAAATAACGCACATGCAGGGGCTGATCAAAGCCGTACATCTTTTCAATGCGGGAAACCAGTTCCGGATCCAGGCCCTGAGCGCCCCGGTACCGGGATTCGCTGCTTTTGTCCGAGGCAAGAGAGGTGCTCACCGCCACCTCGGAGCCGCCCACACCGGAAACCCGGGCCGTGAGGCCAGGCCCTTCTCCTTCCAGCTGATGCAGCATCTGCTCCACCGGCCCGCCGGGAGCCGCCTGAATGATGAAGAAATTGATGGTGAGAATGCCAAGCAGGGTGGGCACAATGAGCAGCAGTCTGCGCAGGATGTAGGCGGTCATGGTTCTCCCCGTGCATCAGGGTCAAAAGGGATGAAAAAGCCGGAGAAACGAAAACTTCGGTGGTGGTGGACAAAGGGGCCTATTCCGCGTTTTTGTCCCACCAGCTGTAGATGGCAAGTCCATAGGGCGGGGGTGTGTCCGGCATGGCAATGGTGCTGCGATGGGCCAGACGGAAAACCGAGGTATGCCAGTTGGGTACCAGATAATGCCCATGACGCAGCACCCGGTCAAGGCTCCGGCAGGCAGCGATGAGGGAATCTCTGTCCGGAGCCGTGGCAATGGCCTGCACCAGGGCATCCACCGCAGAATCACAGATGCCCATGTAATTCCGGGAACCGGGGGTGGATGCCGCCTTGCAGCTCCAGAAATCCTCCTGCTCGTTTCCCGGAGACAAAGACTGGGGAAAAACCGCCACAGTCATGTCAAAGTCAAAGCTGCGCATGCGGTTCACATACTGGGAAGGGTCCACGGAGCGGATGCGCGCCACGATGCCAAGGCGCTTCAGGTTCTGCACATAGGGCAGCATGACCCGTTCAAAAACCGGGTTGTGCAGAAGAATTTCAAAACGAAAGGGCCGACCTTCCGGTGTATGCAAAACTCCATCCTTCAGGATGCAGCCCGCCTCTTCCAGAAGATCTGCGGCCCGCAGCAGCTGGGCCCGCAGAAAGCCTGATCCGTCCGTCAACGGCGGCAGGGGCACTGGCCCGAACACGTCTTCCCCCAGCATCCCCCGCAAGGGCTCCAGATAACGGAGCTCTTCTTTTGTGGGCAAGCCCTTGGCGGCCATTTCCGAATTGCTGAAATAGCTTCTGGAACGGACATACTGGTCGTGGAAAAGGGTGGTGTTGCTCCACTCAAAATCAAAGGCAAGGCTTAAGGCCTCCCGCACCCGCACATCCTGAAACAGGGCGCGCCGGGTGTTCATGGCAAAACCCTGCATACCGCCGGGAAGCTTATGGGGCAAAACGGTCTTCACGAGATGCCCATCCCTGAAAGCTTTTCCCGTGTACTGGGTGGCCCAGATCTTTGCCGTGTTTTCAAGGCGGAGATCATAATAGCCCGCCTTGAAGGCTTCCAGGGATACGGTGGCGTCCCGGAAATATTCGTAGGCAATGCGATCAAAATTATACTGCCCCCGATTCACAGGAAGCTCCCGGCCCCAGTATTCCCCATCCCGCACATAGACCACCCTGCGGCCCGGCTCAAAGCTTTCCAGGCGGTAAGGCCCGCTTCCCAGGGGAACACGGAACCCCGAGCGGCCAAAGTCCACCCCTTCCCAGTCTTTTTCCGACAAAACGGGAAGCTGTCCCAGAATCAGGGGCAGCTCAGGATTGTCCGGTGTTCTGAAATCAAAGCGCACCTTGCGTTCATCCTCTGCCACCACCTCGGCCACATCCCGGTAATACCGGGCATAGTGGGGTTTTCCATCCTTCACCAGCATGCGGAAGGTAAAAGCCACATCCGAGGCCCGCACCGGAGTCCCGTCATGGAAACGGGCTTGGGGGTGCAGGGTGAAACGGATCCAGCTGCCGTCCTCCGCCAGGGTCACACTTTCCGCCAGCAGCCCATACTGGGCAAAGGGCTCATCATCGGAAGAGGTCATGAGGGTGTCAAAGAGAAGTCCGATGCCGGACGCCGCCATGCCCTTCATGATAAAAGGATGAAAACTGTCAAAGGTACCGAGGGCTTCCAGACGGAGCATCCCCCCTTTGGGGGCATCGGGTCTTACATAGGCAAAATGGGTGAAGTCCGGGCCGTAGGCGGGTGCTTCTCCCAGAGACAGGGCATGCCGGGGCAGGGCTTGGGCAGAAAGGGAGTCTGCCCAGAGCAGGATGCAGGCGAAAAGGACCAGGATTCTTTTTTTACACATTCTTTCCCCTCTTGTAGGGCATTCTGTGCCCCTTCACACAACCCCCCCGGAAATCCATCCGTTCTGAAAGAGCCAGGACAATAAAATTTTAAAATTAAAGCCTTTTCCTGTTCCGAAAAGTAAAGGATCCTCATTCAGATCGGCATCCGTAAAAATCTGCATGGCCCATGAATGCAAGGCGGAATCATTTGGATCCATGGCACTACAGACACTCCCCCCTGTTCGATAACGGACGACTCCCTTTAAAAAAGAGGCTGGGGCCCGATTTACGGCCATTTTCCTCCCAGTGCGGGCAGTCGAAATCCCGCCTGTCCTGCATGAGGCAGGAATTTCTCTGATTCATGCAGCTATCAAGACAGTCAAAATCCCCCGGAGGGCACAGAGCCTCGCACTGATCCCGGTTCGCATCGCATCGCGACAGAGCAGAGCTGAAAACCTCATTACAGCAGTTGGTGCAGACAATGAAATCCGGACAGCCATGAATACAGTCAATATAGGTACCGGTTGCGCCATGGGAAACAGGCCCGGTCATGAAGATCAGGGCCGGAGCCAGAAACGAATAAAAAAGCAGCGTCTGGATCTTTTTCATGTGGCTTCTCCTTCGATGTATGCGAATGTCCAGGAATATCATGCCGCCTCAATAAATTGCAGTGATCATGCCAGACAAAAAATCCCCCCATCCCCGCATCCGTCTCCATCCAGTGCCAACGGCATGCCCATATGCATGACAACAAAATGGTCAATGGCAACAATATGCGCACCCGCCGGAGAATCCGTCGCTGCAGGATGTCAAAGCGTCCTGTGCGCAAAAATGTCCTTTCCTATTCTTCCGTCCGGATATGGAGCAAGGATGCCCTTTGTGGATCCAGCACCTCACGGGCCAGCTCCCGCAGATCCGCATCCGTCCAGGCTTTGTAATCCTCAAGCAGAGTGCGGGCCCAGTTGCGCTGCTCCGGCCATCGCACGGAACCGTCCAGCACCCCGTAAAGCCAGTAACGGTTATCCTGCTGCCGGGTTACAAGGCTGTTCAGAAGGGGTCCCCGAACCCGCTCCAGAAGTTCTCCATCGAGGGCCCCGTCCCCCAAGTCCCTCGCCAGGCTGAGAAGATTTTTTCCCACAAGCTCCACCTGATCCGGCGCAAGGGAAACCCCCGCCATGATCCCCCCCCATTCCGACCATAGGGGATAGGCCCAGTAATAACTGAAAGGACTGTAGGCTGCGCCGAGATTCTCCCGAATCTCTTCCCGCAGGCGTTCTTTGAGAACCCCCGACAGAAGGTTCAGACCTCTGTGCCGCAGGGAAGAAACCTCGCCTGAAACGGGAAACCCCCACTGCACAAGACTTGCGGGCGGACTCGCTTTCACCCTGGCCTCCATGCGCCCACCTTCAGGAAATGCCGGAGCCTCGGCAGGAACCCCTATGCTCTGATCACCGCGCACCGCACGCATACCGAGAATATTCCCCACAAGTGCCATGGCCGCATCCGGATCCACGGCCCCCACAAGGGAGATTTCCAGAGGGGCAGAGGCCAGAACCGGTCCCAGCCAGGCTGCGATGTCCCCCACTGTCCAGGCGCTGAGATCCCCTTCCTCAGGCGGACAGAACCGAGGATCGCCACCGGTGAAAAAACAGGGACCCATGCGCTCAAAACTTTTATCCACACTGCCCGCAGCCTCCCGGATTCCCCGGAGATACCGGGCGCGCACAAGGCTGAAGGCCTCTTCCCGGAAACCCGGATCTTCCAGCTGGGCCCGCAGAAGATGCAGAAGATCCCCAAGCTCTGCCCTTCTTGCTTCTCCGTCAAAAAAGTGGTGATCCACATCCATACCAAAACGTAAGCTTACTCTTTTTCCCGCAAGAACTGTGTTCAGATCCTCCTGGGTCAGTACCGAGGTGCCGGAAAAATTCAGGGTGTCCGCAGCCAGAAAGGAAAGCCCCGGCCAGGGCTCTCCGGCCCGGCCCGTTCCGAAACGCACCCGCATGCGCACCCGATCCGGCTCAAAGTCCGTCGCCTTGATGTGGAGCAGGGTACCATCTGCATAAAGAACATCAAAGATTCCAAGTCCCTCATCCTCCCAGACCTGCTGCACCGTATTTTTTTCCAAAGGCGGCGGCAGATAGGGAAAGAGGAGAGCCCCACGTTCTTCCAGCCCACCGGCATCCAGATGGCCTGCCTCCAGATAGATCCGGCGCATGGCCTGGCGTAGAGCCACTTCCTGGGATGAAAGGCCCTCACCCATGAGCCGGACAAGACGGTGATTGCCGCCCCAGAGTTCCCGGAACGTCCGGTTCACCCCAGAAAGGGGAACATCGCCCAGAAAGGGAAGGATCTGCTCCGCCATGGTCTCCGGTGCCACAGGTACATTGTCACCATAGAAATCCCGGAGCAGGGAAGCGGCTATGGCACCGCTTTCCCGCCGGGCTGCGGCCGCAGCCTGACTCTCAAACCAGGCCACAAGCTCTCCACGAACCCGGTCCAGTTCCGCCTGGGTAAAGCCCTGCACCAGGGCTTCCCGCAGGGTGCGGGTGAGAAGGGCAAGGGCCGCTTCCCAGTGTTCGGGATCGCAGGCGGCGCGCATGTCCGTCATGCGCAACCGGCCATACAGGTCATGGGTGTAGGCCACGGCAGAAAGAAAGGGGGTATCCGGTCTTTCCTTCAGACGCTCCAGCCTCAGCCCCAGAAGGCGCATGGCCATGTAGCGCAGCACCGAAGCCTCTTCCGAAGCCAGAGTGTGGGCTTCAAAGGGCAGGGGCTCCACCTTTCCGATGGCCACCTGAAGCCCGCCGCTCCCAGGTTCCGCATGATAGAAAAACTTCAGACCCTGATGGGAAGATTCTCCCAGGTCCGGCTCCGCCTGAGCGGGCGCACGGGAACGCAAAGGGGCAAACTTCAGGCGGATCTCTTCTTCCACCGCCTTTCTGTCCATCTCTCCCACCAGAAAAAGCACCATGCGCTCCGGCCTGTACCAGGTGTCATAGAAGGCCCGGAACTCCGCCTGCCCCGCCCCTTCAATCACGGATTCAAGGCCAATGGGCGGACGCTCGGGAATGCGGGTGCCCTGAAACAAAAAGGCCTGCTCCGCCTGCTGCATGCGGTAGGCGGCGGAATCCCGGTCCCGCTTTTCGGCCAGAACAATACCCCGCTCCCGCACAATCTCCTCCGGCGGCAGCAGAAGCCCGCCCGCATAATCCGCCATGACCTGAAGGCCCCTGGCCAGGGTTTCGGGCTTTCCCTCAGGCAGGACAATGTCATAGACCGTGCGGTCAAAGGCGGTGTGGGCATTGGTGTCTCCGCCGAAATTCATGCCGATTTCCTGAAAGAAATGGATGAGACTGCCCGGAGGAAAATGCGTGGAACCGTTGAAGGCCATGTGTTCCAGAAAATGGGCCAGTCCCTCCTGGCCTTCGGCCTCATGGCGGGAGCCTGCCTGCACAAAGAGGTGCATGTGCACCCGGCCTCTGGGGTGATCATTGGGAAAGAGTACATAACGGAAGCCATTTTCAAGACGACCGTAGTGCAGTCGGCTGTCCGGAGAAAGATCGGAGGCCTCCCAGGGCCAGGCCATGGTGGATTCCCCGGCCAGGGAAGGTGTGAAACCGGACACAAGAAAAGTCATGAGAAAACCCCATAAGACAAAAAATCGACGCATGTGTTCCTCCCGGAATCCATGGGTTATGGCAAAAAACCAGATCCAGCCTCTACAGCCTTTCCCGGATTGCGGGCCAAGCATGCCATGGCAGAACAAAGAGCGCAAGCAGGCCCCCTGTAGCAATCCGTTTCACTCCGCCTCCAGCACGGCTAAAGCCTGCATCCGGGCCACAAGTTCCCGGACTTTCCCGGACCAGTCCGGATCTGTGGCCAGTTCTGCAAAAATCCCCCCCGCCTCCTGATACCGGCCCAGACGCCAGAGACAAAGCCCCTTTGCATAGCGCGCTTTTTGCCCGTCTTCCGCCTGTTCCAGACTTTTCAGGGCAAGGGCATAGGCTCCCCTTTCCATATGGATGCGGGCCTCCAGCATCCGGGCTTCGGTTCCTTCGGTTTTTTCCAGGAGAAGAAGAGCGGCCCTTCTTCTGCCCGCAGCCAGAAGCAGTCTCACCCTTTCAAGGGCACTCCCTTCCTTTTCATCCTCCAGCACCCTGGCCGCAGCGGAAGGCAGGCCTGCGGTTCTGTACATGCGGGCGACAAGATCAGAATCCGGGGAATCCGAAACCCTGAGACTTCGGGCCACCTCAAGACTTACGGCCGCCCGGCCCCGGTTTCCCGAAAGATCCTCCGCACGGGCAAGGAGCATCCAGTCTTCAATCTGGGAACTTTCCACCACAAAGCCCCGTAAAAGACCCAGGATCGTTTGATCCATCCTGCCTGAGGCCAGAGCGGCATGGCCCATAAGGCGCAGCCAGGCTGGATTTTTTTCTTTTTCCACCCAGGGCCACAGGGTTTCCACGGCAGCCTTGAAATCCCTCGCCCCATACTGGCAGAGGGCCAGACCATGGGCGTCTTCTCCGGCTTCCGAAAGAGAAAGGGCCTTTTCAAAGGCCCGGATTCCTTTTGTATGGGCCTCCATCCGGTAATAACTCCAGCCAAGGTTTCTCCATAAAAAGAGATCTTCCGGCGCAAGGAGAAGCCCCCTCTGAAAGGCCTCCGCAGCTCCCCCTGTATCCCCTGTACGAAAACGGGCCGTACCGAGAAGGCCCCAGAATTCCTTGTGCTTTCCCCAGTCCTTTTCCAGGGAAAGGAGAAGATCCAAGGCTTTTTTCTCCTCTTTTTTTTCAAGGAGAATGAGGGCTTCCCGCAAACCTTCGGAAGAAAAACTCTTCAAAGGCAAGGCATGAAAGAAAACCCCCAGTACAAGCAGCATCCCGCACAGCGTTTTCATGGCCCCTCCCCCCCGAAATGGATGGGAAGCTCAAAACGGGTCACCACGTCCCTGTCCGCCACCCGGCCCGGTGTAAAGCGCCACTGCCGGGCCGCATCCACGGAAGCCGCCTCAAAATACCCCGGAGGTTCTGCGGACAGCACCCGCACCTCCCGCACCCTTCCGGTTCTGTCCACCTCCATGAGCAGCCGGACCCGTCCTTCCCGGATACCCTGCCTGCGGGCCGCATAGGGAAAAACCGGGACCACCCTGTGCAGAGGCCTTGGCGTTTCATCCAGCTCCCCAAGACCGTACACCCGATCCGAAAGTGGCGGACCGGAAGAAGGAAGGGTGGCAGATGGCGGAGAAAAACCTTCCAGATCCGGAGGCCGCACATCCGCAAAATTTTCCGAAACAAAGGGAAGATGGGGTGACAAAGGAGGCGGGGTTTCCCTCAGGATGAAATCTCCAAAGGCAGGGGGCAGGGTTTCAAAGGCGGGAAGCAGCGGGGAAGAAACCTCCCTTTCCAAAGAAGGAGCCTGGGGAGAAAGGGGGGCTTCAAGGTGGATGGCAAGGGCCGGACCTTCCCAGGGACGCTTCAGATCTGCATTCTTTTCCGTGAAGAAAAAAAGACCAAAGAGCCAGAGGGTAAGGATCAGACCGCAGATCCCGCAGAAAAGCCAGCGCGCTCCCTCCCTCACTCCGGCCTCCGGGCCGCAAGGGCCAGATGGGGCACCCCCGCCAGGCGGCAGATGTCGAGAACCCGCATCAGCATACCGGAAGGACAGTCCCGATCCGCAGCCACCACCACCAGAGCGCCGGGATTTTCAGTGGCAAAGGCCTGCATCCGGCCCCGGAGCACACCGGGATCCACGGGAACATCCTCCAGAAAAACCCGGCCTGCGGCATCCACAGCCAGCACCAGACGCACGTTTTCCGCCTCCACCGCCGTTTGGGCCGAAGGCCTCTCCACAGGCACGGAGGTCTCCCGGATAAAGCTCGCATTCACCACAAAAAAAATCAGCAGAATGAAGATCATATCCAGAAGGGGTGCCATGTCGAGGCCAGGTGCGTTTTTCTTTCTTCTGTGGCGCAGGACTCTTTTCATGGGGTCTTCTTCCGGAAAAGGCGGGCGTGACGACGTTCCAGCACATGGGCCATGAAAAGCCCCGGAATGGCGGCAAGAAGTCCCGCCTGGGTACTCATCAGGGCTTCGGCAATGCCTCCGGCCATGGCCCGGTTTCCGGAAAGGCCTGCGGCCTGAAGGCCCGCAAACATATGGATCATGGCGGACACCGTACCGAGAAGCCCCACAAGGGGAGCCGCCGCAGCCAGCACCCGTATGGCACGGATGCGGTAAGGAGCCAGGGTCAGGGCCTGATCCAGATTCTGCGGCCTTGCAAGATCCCAGAGGGTTTTCAGGCTCAGGGTCCAGATGAAAACGGCCATCAGACCCGCGCACCAGACCCAGATTCCCATGGAGAACCAGGACTCCCAGACCAGCATTTCCCGGAACGGAAGACTCACGGCGCTTCCCCCTTCTCCAGAAGGGCCAGCGCCTCCATGCCCCTGTCTTCGGCTTCAAGGGCCAGACGTTCCGCCCTGCGGGACAGAAGATGGTGAGCAAGCAGCAGGGGAACGGCCACCCCAAGACCCCACTGGGTGGTGATGAGGGCCTCGGAAATCCCGCCGGACATGAGCCGCACATCCCCGGCCCCCATCTGGCTCATCACCCGAAAGGAGGCCATCATGCCCGTCACTGTGCCGAGCAGCCCCAGCATGGGAGCTAAAGCCGCCATGACTCCAAGGGTGGCAAGCCCCTTTTCCATCCGATCCGACCAGGCGGCCGCCGCAGCCTCCACGGCCTGCTCCCGGAAAAGGACCGTTTCATGCCGCAGCCGGACGGCCAGTGCCACCACCGAAAGGGCCGGGCTCCGGGCCTCTTTTTCCATGCAAAGGGCCCTTTCCCCATCCTGAAGCACATCCACAAGATGCAGGGTTTCTTCTTTGCAAAAACGCAGGCGAAAGAGGACAAAACCCCGGATCAGAAAAATCCCAAAACCCACCAGTCCGATAAAGAGAATGGGCCAGAGCAGAAGCCCTCCTTCCCGCAGCGCAGCTTGAAGCCCCCGCCTGCCGCCGTTTCCGGAAAGGACCAGACCCCTGGAAAGATCCAAAGGCAGAATCTGGGCCTCCCCTGCCACCCCCTTGCGGATGGCCCGGCCCTCACGCCAGGAAGGAGAATGCTCCGCCTCCCTGTATACAGCATCCTTGTCATGGGGGAGCACAAACAGGGGTTTTCCTTGCCCATCCACGGCCAGGCCTGCAAGGGCTCCCACACGCAAAAGCTGTCCTGGTTTTTCCCGCCCATCCTTTGCAAGGAAGGTAATGGGATGGACAGCCACATGGTCGCAAGCTTGCAGATGAAAACGCAGGGCTTCCAGAAAGGTCTCAAGCCGAGCGGAAGACAAGGCCCCCATTCCTTCCCTTCCAGGCAGGGGAAAAAGGGGGTAGGTCAGGGAAGGGGCAAGGAGAGATCGGAATCGTTCTTCCGCTTCAAGCTGTTGGGCGGCCAGAGCCGCGCCCGTAAGCTCGGAAGTTTTACGCACCGCTTCCATGCGCCGGGTTTTTTCGATCAGACCATCCAGGACCTTTCTTTTTTCTCCATTCTCCACCCTCAGGCGCACAAGTCTTGCTTCCAACGCCTTACGTCTTGCGGCAAGCGCCTCCCTTTCTTCTGCAAGGGCTTGTGTCTGAAGAATCGTGTCTTCCGCGAGACGCCCAAGAACCGCATCCAGGGGAGAAAGCTCTGCGTGAACAAGCCCCCCCAAACCCAGATAAAAACATAAAACAAGAAAAAGCCGGGGCATCAGGGAACCTCCGGAAGGGTAAGCCAGATCAATCCTGCGGGAACACGACGTTCCACCATGGCAAAAGCCCTTTCCACGCTCCGAGCTGCGGTGGCGTCCAAGGGCAAAAAAAGTCCCCTTTCCCCTGACCAGCGAGCCACAAGGGCTTTATCCGGTGAAAGAAAAAAAAGACCTGCTGCACCAAGATGCAAAAGGGTTCCATGCAGCATCTCGCCCTCCACAGCCACCGTTGCAGCCGCAGCATCCGGGAACAAACCCAGATTCAACTCCGCCTCCACCACCTCCAGGGCTCTGCGAAAACGGCTCTGGGTATCCATTTCCCCATCTTCCAGGGCTGAACGCAGGGTCTGCAAACGTCCCTTCCGTTCTTCCAGACGAAAGGGTACCAATCCTTCCATTCGTTTTTCAAGGAAGGTGAGAAGATCTCCCAAAAGGGGTTCCACAAGGCGGGCCAGACCTGCGGCCTCCTCCCCTTCCCCTTCCAGGGCAAGGAGCCGCTCCTGCTGTCTTGCCATACGCTTTTCCAGCATATGGTTTTCATAAATAAGGGCCTCCACCTCCGCCTCCAGGGCGCGGATCGCCTGACGCTGCCTTTCCTCCTCCTGTAAAAAAGCCTCCACCTTTTCCTGGGCTTTCTGTGCAGCGCTCAAAGTCGCGTCCATGCGCGCTTCCGGGTCTTTCTCCCTTGCATCCGGAATCTGGGGAAAGCAGAGCAGAAGCAACAGCCAAAGGCTGCAGATCTTTGTCATCCATCCTTTTTTCCATCCCAAGCCAGGAGTCATGTCTTCTCTCAGAAACGCCTTTTTTTCTTCTTTTTGAAGGATCAGACCTCGCGAAAAGATCTGCTCGCACCTTCCGCCTTTTCACCCTGAATCCGGCCATTCATTGCCGCGCCCCTGCCCTTTAAGAGTCCATACCGCGAGTGTCAAAGAGTAGCGTACGCTAAAAAAAACACAAGAAACAATTGGGATGGACTCCCCAAAAAATCAGACACCTCCATTGCAGGAACACAACATACGGATATTACAAACACAAAAAAGCTTAAAACCCCATCCCGAAGTCCGGATCGCATCCCAAAGGCCCCAAGGTTTTTCAAGGGTTCTTCAGAAGGCCCTGGAGAAAGCAGCCCCCACCTCCGCCCATTCCCCTTGAGACCAGAGGCGCTTCCGTATCCCCTTCCCCACCTCCGCTTTCTCTGGGAACACCATTCAGCACAGCCACCCCATCCAGATCAAAACCTGCGGAAATTTTTGTGGGATAGGGCGCGTAAACCTTATTACCAAAATGGTCTTGCGTGCTCCCGTCCCCCACCACATCCACAAGGCGGAGATAGGGAATGTCGTTCAGATTCACAAGGCCTGAGCGTACGGCTTCGAAATCCTTTAGGTCTTCCAGGTCAAAGGGCGTACCAAACCCTGCTCTGTATTTTCCCGCAAAACCATCAATATCCGTAGGATCCACATGCCCAAAGGCATGCACAGGATTCTGGGTCAGGGAGTGGGCGGGAAAACGCACAAAATTCCTGCCATCGGTGGAGACCTCCACAAAGGCCAGCTCCAGAAAGGTATCGCTGAAACTGTTGCCGAAAACGGCGAAATCCCAGCCCTCGCGGTTCATAAGCGGCGCATCAAAGGTGAGTACAATACTGCCCCCCCTTCCCAGGGAAAGCACATCCGAAGCCTTCCCCGTGGCAGGCCCCATGGCGCGCTGCGGATCCATCCAGGGATCTTCCACGGCTTCTCCCGGAACATACTCGCGAAAGCCCGTGGCCCAGGCGATGATGCCCCCATGCCCCAGAATGAGGGCCTGAGAGCCGGGACGTCCCGCCTCCGGCGCATAGGGACCGGCCAGGATCCGGGTGCAGAAAAAAATAAAAAAAACAAACACAAACCAGGCAGAAACACGCATGACAAACCTCCTTATGCAGCGCATGGATCCAAAAAACAAAAGGCCTGACTTCAGGGCTTTAACCTGAAGAAGGCCTGGCAGACGCCCCTTTTGCCTTCTTTTCTATACCCGATGCGTTCTCAGAAAAAAACCTCAACCCCCACCTTCAGATTCCGCCCCGGCATGGGATAGACAGAGCCGGAATACGCCGCCAGGGCGTAGGAAGCATCCCAGAGGTTGTTCACTTCCAGAAAAAAAGCCAGAGG
>Ga0265295_1000544_pt1 | contig 75384 bp, 63 predicted proteins | sample Munlansysbiofilm_FD_192503 | JGI IMG/M metagenome (GOLD analysis project Ga0265295, IMG submission 192503) | Leachate microbial communities from a municipal landfill in Southern Ontario, Canada - Methane capture system biofilm | ecosystem: Engineered > Solid waste > Landfill > Unclassified ...
CACCTCATGCCCTTAGGGGTCACCCGCATGTCCGCAGGGGTGACCACGGCCGTGGGCGGGCACAGTGAAAAGGATTCGGGCACAGGCCAGTTCGATATTTCTGATGAGCGCTCCGTGGAGGAAATGGCGGCGGCCATCATCCAAAGGGGCTACCAGCCCGTGTATCAGGACTGGCGGGCCATCCCATGAGGCCATCGGAAAAAGGAGAATCCATGCGCCCTGTACCCGGTTCCAAATCCGCATCCTTTGAAACCGGCCTCCGCACCCACCTGCCGCCGGAGCCCCTTGCCCGCCTGAAAAGGGCCTGTATCGGCATTGCCGGAGCCGGAGGGCTGGGTTCCAATGTGGCCCAGCACCTCACCCGCTCGGGCATCGGTGCGCTGGTGGTGGCGGACTTCGATACGGTTTCCCCTTCCAACCTCAACCGCCAGTTTTATTTTCAAAATCAGATCGGCCTGCCCAAGGTGGAGGCCCTGAAGGCCAACCTCCTGCGCATCCATCCGGAGCTGGTCTTTACGGGCTACACCCTGAGGCTTGACCGGGAGAACCTGCTTTCCGTGTTTCAGGGCTGCGATCTTGTGGTGGAAGCCCTGGATGAGGCCAGAACCAAGGCTCTCTTCGTGGAAACCCTCGCCGCAAAGGGCATTCCCCTTGTGGCCGCCTCCGGCATCGGCGGGTACGGCGCTCCGGACACCCTCTCTGTCCGGCATTTCGGCAGAAACCTTGTGGTGGTGGGCGATGGCCGGACGCCCTCGGATGCCCGCATCCCGCCCATGTCCCCCCGCGTGGGCATTGCCGCAGCCATGCAGGCGGATCTTGTGCTCTTTCACCTCATCGGAACCCTCATTTCAACGGAGGACATGCCATGACCTCTTCCCATCGTATTCTTGACGCCAACCTGAACCGCTGCTGCGAGGGGCTGCGGGTTCTGGAAGACCTTTTCCGCTTCATCCCGGAAAACGCCTCCCTTGCCGAAGCCCTGAGAAGCCTCCGCCACCGTCTGCGTCAGGAGACAGCAGGTTTAAGCCGGGAACTCCTGAAGGCAAGAAACAGCGAAAGGGATCCCGGCCTTGCCCTTTCACAAACCATGGAAACCGCCTCTCCCCGGAACCTCGGGGATCTCACCACAGCCAACTGCAAGCGGGTGCAGGAAGGGCTCCGCAGTCTGGAGGAACAGGCAAAGGTACTTGGAAAAGAAGGGCTTTCCCGTTTCTTTGAAGCCTGCCGCTACGAGACCTACACCCTGGAACAGAAGCTTCTTGCGGCCCTGATCCCGGAAAACCGGAAGACCCTTCTCGACACGGATCTCTACGCCATTACGGCTTCGGAACATTCAAAGGGCCGCTCCAACCTCTTTGTGGTGCGGGAGATGCTGGAGGCGGGCATCCGCCTTGTGCAGTACAGGGAAAAGGACAAAACCCTGGCCGAAAAATATGCCGAATGCCGTGAAATCCGCAACATGACGGCGGATTTCGGGGCAAGGCTTGTGGTGAACGATGATGTGGATCTGGCCCTCATGGTGGGCGCGGACGGCGTGCACATCGGTCAGGACGACTGGCCCGTTCCTGCGGTGCGCGGCCTGATCGGTGAAACCATGGCCATCGGCCTTTCCACCCACAGCCCGGATCAGGCCGCAGCCGCCCTTGCATCCGGCGTGGACTACATCGGCGTCGGCCCCATTTTTGAAACCCACACGAAAAAAGATGTCTGCGATCCCGTGGGGCTTTCCTATCTCGATCATGTGGTGCGGGAAGTTCCCCTTCCCTTTGTGGCCATCGGCGGGATCAAGGCCCACAACATCCATGAGGTGGCAAAGCGCGGGGCAAAATGCATCTGCCTTGTCACGGAAATTACGGGGGCGGACAACATTGGCGGAAAAATAAGAGAAATCCGAAACATCCTGTCTGAAAAAGGAAAAACATCATGACCTATACCACCCAGATGGACGCAGCGCGAAAGGGCATCCTCACCCCGGAAATCCGTACGGTTTCCGAAAAGGAGGGCATGGCCCCGGAACGTCTCATGGCCCTGATGGCCCAAGGCCGGATCATCATTCCCGCCAATAAGAACCACAAGAATTTAAGTGCCGAAGGTGTGGGCGAAGGGCTTCGCACCAAGATCAACGTGAATCTCGGCATCTCCAAGGACTGCTCCGATGTGGAGCAGGAGATGGAAAAGGTGAAGCTTGCCCTGAAGCTCAAAGCCGAAGCCATCATGGATCTTTCCTGCTTCGGCAAGACGCAGGAATTCAGAAAACGCCTTGTGGAGATGTCCCCCGCCATGATCGGCACCGTGCCCATTTATGATGCCGTGGGTTTTTACGATAAGAATATCAAAGACATCACTGTGGAGGAGTTTTTCCGGGTGGTGGAAACCCATGTGGAAGACGGGGTGGATTTTCTCACCATCCACGCGGGCCTCAACCGGGAAACCGCAGAAAAAATCAAAAGAAATGAGCGCATCACCAGCATTGTGTCCCGGGGCGGCTCCCTCCTTTACACCTGGATGCAGCTCAATGACGCGGAAAACCCCTTTTACGAGCATTACGACAGGCTCCTTGACATCTGCGAGGCCCATGACGTGACCTTAAGCCTTGGGGATGCCTGCCGTCCCGGCTGTCTGCATGACGCAACAGATGCCTGTCAGGTGCAGGAGCTCATCACCCTCGGAGAACTGACCCGAAGGGCCTGGGAGCGCAACGTGCAGGTCATGATCGAAGGCCCCGGTCACATGGCCATGGACGAGATCGCAGGCAACATGATGCTGGAAAAACGCCTCTGCCACGGTGCGCCCTTTTATGTGCTGGGGCCGCTGGTGACCGACATCGCACCGGGCTACGACCACATCACCAGCGCCATCGGCGGGGCCATTGCCGCAGCCAGCGGCGCGGATTTCCTTTGCTATGTCACCCCTGCGGAGCACCTGCGCCTTCCGGATCTGGACGACATGAAAGAGGGCATCATCGCCTCCCGCATCGCCGCCCATGCGGGAGACATTGCCAAGAAAATTCCCGGTGCAAGAAAGTGGGATGATGCCATGAGCCGGGCAAGGGCGGCCCTGGACTGGGAAGGCATGTTCCGCCTGGCCCTCGATCCGGACAAGGCAAAAGCCTACCGGGCCTCCTCCATGCCGGAACATGAGGATTCCTGCAGCATGTGCGGTCGCATGTGCGCGGTGCGGAACATGAACCGCATCCGGGAAGGCAAGGACATTCAGCTTCAGGACTGAGGACAGGAAATGAAAAAGGGCCGCAGGTAAGAGAAAAAATCCTCTTGTCTGGGGCCCTGAAAAATGCATCCAGGCTGGGGCTGCAAAAAAGTCTTCCTTTTTGGGCTTACAAGGTTTTAAGCAGCTGATTGGCCGCCACCAGCAGGGGGTCCCAGACCGGACTGAAGGGCGGAGCATAGGCAAGATCCGCTGTGCTGAAATCCGCCACCCGCATTCTTCCATGCAGTGCCACGGCTGCAGCATTGATGCGTCGGGCCTCATTGTCCTGGCCCACCATGGATACCCCAAGCAGTCGCCCGCTTTGTTTATCGCCCACCATGTGCACCCACACGGGTTTTGATCCGGAAACGGTTTTGGCTCTGGAGTAGGACTTCACCACCACCTCCACCGCATCAAAACCCGCCCGAAGGGCCTCTTTGAGGGTGAGGCCTGTGCGGGCCACCTCCACATCAAAGATCTTGAACACCCCCGTTCCCGCCACCCCTTCCATGCGTACAGGTCTGCCGGTGATGTGATCCGCAACGGCCCATCCCGCCCGATTGGCTGTAAGGGCCATGGGAATCCAGGTTTTTTCCCCTGTGACTACATGAAAGGACTCGGCGCAGTCGCCTGCGGCATAAATGTCCGGATGGCTGGTCTGAAGACAGCGGTTGACGGCAATGGCGCCGGATGCGCCTAAGGCCAGCCCGGCTTCCTTTGCAAGAAAGCTGTTGGGCCGGACACCGATGGCCATGAGGGCCATGTCCGCATCAAAACAGGCTTCCCTGCAGCAGATGTCAAGCCGCTCCCCTTTGGTTTCGATGCGCTCCGTGGTGCAGCCATGGTTGATGAGAATGCCTTTTTGGATCAGGGTTTTTTCCACCATACCCGCAAGCTCCGGAGCCAGCCAGGGCAGAAGAGTCGGGGCATTGCGGATGAGCTGGACGATGATGCCCCTTTCCGTGAGGGCTTCGCACATCTCAAGACCGATGTAGCCTGCACCGATGATGGCGGCCTTTTTTACCTTGTTATCCCCGATAAAGGCCGCAACCCTGCGGCCGTCATCAAGACTCTTCAGCACAAAGACCTGGGGCAGGTTGTGGCCGGGAATGAGGGGCATGTTGGCCGTGGAGCCGGTGGCAATGAGCAGTTTGTCAAAGGCGATTTCAAAGGCCTGGCCTTGGGCATCTTCTCCCAGAACCCTTTTTGCCCTGGCATCAATGGAAGTGACCCTGTGGCCAAGGCGCAGGTCAATGTTTTGTTTTTCCCGGAACACGGCGGGAGCCCGCATGATGAGGGCATCCATGTCGCCTTCTTCATCTGCAAGGACATAGGGCATGGAGCAGGCGCTGTAGGAAACATCCCGGGTCATTTCCAGGACGGTGATTCTCATATCCGGCGCATTGCGCCGCGCCCGGCTGGCAGCACTCATACCCGCCGCATCGCCTCCGATGATGACAAAATGCATGGGAACTCCTTTCATGGGGAAAAGGCCGAAAGCCTCTTTTTTTAAGGATTTCGGCCTTCATCATGGGGTGTCCGGACGAATGCAGGGAAGCCAGGAAAGACCGTTTTGTCAGGACGCCACAAACTTCTTATAAGGCCAGGCCACAACACCACCGTCCATGTAGCGTACATCCTTGAAATCCGCACCATCGAGAATACGCTGGGCCTCATATCCCCTCAAGGAGATTTTACAGAAAGCCACAATCTCCTTGTCTTTGGGAATTTCCTTAAGGCGTTCCCGGAGTTTACCCAGGGGCACAAGGCGTACCCTGTCATCCTCAATGCGCATCTGCTCAAATTCCGCAGGGGAGCGCACATCGAGAAAAATAAAATCCTCCCCCGCATCCATGCGAGCCCTGACCTCTTCGGGAGAAAGACCTCTGCCGATGCCGCTGATCTTGTTTTCCGCGATGTTGGCCGCCACAATGATGTTGTCCATGGCCGGGCTGAAGGGGGGCGCATAGGCCAGGTCATAGCTGCCAAGGTCGTACACCGTGCCTTTGTGGCTCATGGAAACCACGGCCACCTCAATGCGCTTGGCCACATCCCCATAGCCCACCACCTGACAGCCGAGGATTCTGCCCGAAGGATTTTCCACCACAAGCTTGATGATGATGAGCTTTGCCGAAGGCAGGAAATGGGCCCTGTCCGGCGCAGGAGTGAGGGCCGTCACCACGGAAAAGCCTTCGGCCTTTGCCTCCCTCTCCGTTAATCCTGTGCGGCCAAGGGAGATATCAAAGACCCGCACAATGGCCGTTCCCAGAACACCGGGAAAGGCTGTGGGCCTGCCGCAGATATTGTCCGCAATGACCCGGCCATGCTTGTTTGCCGTGGAACCCATGGGCGCGTACAAGGGCTTTTCCGTGATCCGGCTCAGGTTTTCCACACAGTCCCCGCCTGCATAGATGGATGGATCACTGGTGCGCATGTGACTGTCCACCAGAATGCCACCGAGGCTTCCGATGGCAAGCCCCGCATCCTGGGCAAGCCGGACTTCGGGCCGGACGCCCACGGCAATGAGCACCATGTCCGCAGGGTAGGTATCCTTCTCCGTGACAACGGCCCGTACCCGGCCCTGATCGTCCCCCAGAATCTCCTTTGCCCGGTCTTTTAAGTTCAGGGCCACACCGTTTTTCAGCATCTCATTTTTCAGGTGAAAGGCAATTTCAGGGTCCACCAGATTTTCCAGAAGATGCTCCGTCTGCTCCACAATACGAACCTGCATGCCCTGCTTCACAAAGGCTTCGGTCACCTCAACACCAATGAGTCCGGCACCGATGATCACCGCGTGTTTTCCCGCAAGACTTCCCTCCTGATCCCGGATTCTGCGGGCATCCTCCACCGTGGAAAGGAAATTCACGCCCTTGAGCCCGCTACCTGGGATGGGCGGTTTCACCGTATGGCTGCCCACGGCCAGCACCAGATCATCATAGGGAAAGACAAGGCGTTCGCCCGTTTCAATGGAAAGGGCATGAACCTCTTTTTTCTCCCGGTCGATGCGTTCCGCCACCGTGCGGTTTTTTACGGTAATGTCCTTCACCGCACGGAAAAAGTGGGTGTCCCGCACCACACCCGCCGGAGTGCTCATGAGCTCGGAGCAATCCCGCACTTCGCCGGAGATATAGTAGGGAAGACCGCAGCCCGCGTAGGAAAGGAGCTCGTCTTTTTCAATGATGGTGACTTCCGCTTGGGGCATGAGACGCTTGATACGGCTGGCTGCCTTGGGGCCGCAGGCCACACCGCCGATGACCACAACACGCTTTTTCATCCGGACTCCTTTATCTGGGGGTGATGAACTTTGAAAAACGAGGAGATTGTACCGGAGGCTAATGAGCTTATGCCCATAAACTGGTTACAGGAATTCTGCGGGGGCGGATAAAAAAGAAAAAGAGCGGGGATGCCCCGCTCCTGGGATGCGGATCTTTTTTTCAGGAAGCTTCCGGAGGTCGGGAATCCGTATCCGGAAGCGTTTTTCCCGCAGCCCCCGAAGGCTTGCGACGTCTGCGGCGCTTCCGGGGTGCGGAAGGTGCCGTTTCATCTTTTTCCCCGGATGGGGACGTCGGGCTGGCGGAGGGTAGCGATGAAAGGGGCTGATCCCCATCGGCCTCTCCCTGGGGGCGGGGTTTGCGGCGACGCTTGCGGGGAGGCCGGGGTTGGGTTTCCCCATCGGCGTGTTTTTCCGGAGTTTCCCTGCGTGTCCCCTGAACTTTGGTCGGAGGGGGGGGCAATTCGAGATCCGCCTCATCCGGATATTCGCACTCAAAGGGTGCGCCGATATACTCCTCAATGGCGGGAATATAGAAGGAGTCCTCCTCATCGGCAAAGCTTACGGAAATACCCGAAGCTCCGGCCCTTCCCGTACGGCCGATGCGGTGAACGAATTGTTCGGGATCCTGGGAGAGGTTGTAGTTCACCACATGGCTGATGCCGTCAATGTGAATGCCCCTTGCCGCCACATCCGTTGCCACCAGCACCCGGAAACGGCCTTCCCGGAAATCTTCCAAGGCCCGGATGCGTTTGTTCTGGGGTACATCTCCCGTGAGCATGGCGCAGGAAATGTTGTAGCGCTTGAGCCTTTCACTGAGGTTGCGGGCCTCGCTTTTCCGGTTGGTGAACACCATGACCCGTTCCAGGTTCTGGCGGGTGAGGATGTTCCAGAGCAGGGCGAATTTCTGATCCGCTGTGACAATGTAGTTTTTGCGATCCACGGTTTCCGTGGCAATGACCTCAGGCTCGATCTCCACATTCACGGGATCGAGAGTCCACTGCCGGGCCAGGCGCATCACATCGTCGGACAGGGTAGCGCTGAAAAAGAGGGTCTGGCGCTGTTCCTTGCGGGGGGTTTCATAGACAATCTGCCGCACATCGGGAATGAACCCCATGTCCAGCATGCGGTCGGCCTCGTCAATGACCAGGATTTCCACCTTGTAAAGACGGACAAGCCCTTGCTTTTTAAAATCCAGAAGGCGGCCCGGTGTTGCCACGATGATGTCAATCACCTGCTCAGCGAGGATGCGTTTCTGATGTTCATAGCCCATGCCGCCGAAAATGGCCGCCACCTTGATGGGCGTGTATTTGCCGATGCCTCTGGCATCCTTTTCAATCTGAAGGGCCAGCTCCCGGGTGGGGGCCAGAATCAGAGCCCTGGGAACGCCGGGTCTGCGGTTATCCCTGGGGTTTTTCATGAGCCGGGTATAAAGGGCGAGAAGGAAGGCCGCACTTTTCCCTGTTCCGGTCTGGGCCTTACCTGTGGCGTCCCGACCTTCCAGGGTTCCGGGAAGAATGTCCGCCTGGATGGGGGTGCAGTACTGAAATCCCAGCTCATGGACCCCGCGCATGAGTTTGGCCGGAAGCCCGAGATCGTGAAATCGGGTTTTGCCTTCCACCTCAGGGACCTCAAAGTGTTCCGGCATCCATTCCGGGGGTTCCGGTGGGGCAGAGGATTCGGACCTTCCGGGCCTGATTTTTTTTCTGCCCTCTTCTCCCTCTGCGGAGTCCAGAGGGGTTTCGTTTCTGCGGTTGCGGTTTTTTTCCTTTGGGGCGTCAGAGCGCAGGCGATCCCGCGCCGCCTTTTCCGAAGCCGGTGAGATCGGAGACTCTGCGGTGGTTTCCGGGCCGCCCTTGGCTTTGCCCTTTCCAAAAATACGGTCTTTCAGTTTGACAAAAATAGCTCGAATCAAAAGGATACCTTCTGCAAATGATTAAAATACCTGTCCACGCACCTTTTGAATCCCCTCCGCCTGGCGCAGGGGGAGTTTTCGGGGTGCACCCTTTTGTACAGATTCGCACAAATCATGGATCTTATAAAGATCACTTCACAATCTCAAGGAAATCTTTAAATTCCGGTACATCCGCCCGGCCCAGAACCTCAAAGAGCAATCCCTCCACGGACACGGGAAAAACCCCGAAGGCCTGCATGCGCAAAAGCCCTGTTTCCCGGTCTCCCGGATGCCTGGAAGCCATGACGTCCCGGATTCCATGCACCTGAAAACCATCCCGGACCAGGCCCATGGCGGTCTGGGCCACGCAGACATGGGTTTCCATGCCGCAGATGGCCACTTCTCTTTTACCAAGGGCTTCCAGCCAGATTCTGAAGCTTTTGTCCGTATGGCCGGAAAAATGATTTTTGGTGAAAAGGGGGGCGTCTCCGGCCAGATCCCGGAGTTCGGGCGGCACAGGCCCCAGTCCTTCGGGGTTCTGCTGAAAGAAGCAGATGGGCATGCCCAGAAGCCGCGCGCCCCGGAGGAGGCGGGTGCATGCATGCACAAGGCTTTGCGGATCCGGCATGGCCCGCAGCAGGCGCTCTTGTATGTCCACCACCACAAGGCAGGGACGGGCTGAAAAAAAATGCGTCACAAAACCTCCTCATCCAGGGTGTCCAGTTTTTTCAGAATCCCCAGGAGAAACCGCCAGCCCGTTTCAAGGCTGTTTCGTTCGAGAAATTCATCGGGCCTGTGGATGTTGCCGCAGCGGCAGATGCCAAAGGTCACCGAAGGCCAGCCTGCGGCCAAAGTGGCATTGGCATTGCTGCTGATGGGTTTTTCCTGAAGCGCCAGTCCTTCCGCCTCTCCGGCCTGTCTCAGGGCAAGGCGGAGGAACTTGGGCTGAACAGCCGCTGCGGCGGGTCGGTGACCGATGTTTTCCAAAACCGGGGCCAGGGGAAAGCCCGGAGCCATGGCTCTGAGCCTGCGGTTCAGACGATCCAGGCGCAAAGGATCCGTGCTGCGGAATTCCAGGCGGGCCTCGGCCCTTCTTGCAATGGCATTGATGCCTTCTCCGCCCTCAATGCTTCCGATATTGCAGGTGAGCCGATCTTCACGGGAAACCTCCCGGGTATCGGCAAGGGCTTCGGCCTTGAGAAGAAAACGGATGAGGGCGGAAATGGCGTTCTCCCGGCCCCAGTCTTCCCAGGAATGGCCGCCCGGTCCTTCCACCCGAACCCGGTAGCGCAGGGAGCCGGTTCCGCAGAGGGAAAAATTTTCCATTCCGAGATCCAGACATAAAAAGGCATGGGGCGGCCTGGGGGTCCGGGAAATGAAATGACGTATGCCCAGAAGATTGCCTTCTCCTTCCTCACATACGGAAAAAAGAAGGTGCAGAGGGCGTTTCAGGCAGAGGGGATGGGCGTGCAGTTTCTGGGCAAGGAGGGCCAGAAAGGTCACAGCCGCAAGGTTGTCCGCCACCCCCGGTCCCCGCAGCCGTTCTTTTTCCACAATGAGGGCACCGCAACCCGGACCCACCACATCCATGTGGGCGTCCAGAATGACGGCATCCCTGCTTGTGGCCTGGGGAAAAATCACCTCAAGGTTCCCCGCGGCATCCACCCCAAAGGGAATGCCGGAGCGCAGAAAAAAAGCTTCCAGCACGCGTCTGCGAGCCTCTTCCTGTCCCGTGGCTCCGGGTGTGGCCATGAGATGGCGCAGGAGATTCAAAAAAGGCTTTTCATCCCAAAAGGGCATGGCGCACACTCCTTACATAAAAAAATCCTGAAAGGATGGCGGACATCATACGCCTATCTTTCTTGTTTTGCAAAAAAGGGGATGTGAAAAAATCTGCGGAAACCTGCCCTTGACACCCGGACCTCTGTGCTTAAATTTGAGCCATAAAAGTTCTTGCCATGGCAGAATATAGCTTTCATAAAAAAACAAGGATGAGTTAATAACAGCTACGAAGCAGCGCAGAACAAAAATTATAAAATATATGATAAAAAAGTGGCTTGAATAAAAATTCCTTGCACCATAGTTTCAGATTTGTTCGATTGTCTTTAATCTTTTAAAAAAGATAAAATATAAACGAAGTCTTATTCTTAAAAAGGAGGTGCTCCATGACACTGGTACGCTGGGAACCTTTCCGTAATGTGGCCACTCTGCAGGAACGCATTAACCGCATGTTTGACGAGGCCTTTAACAAGGCCCGGGATCTGGATGAAAATGCCATGGGCGCATGGCGGCCTTCGGTGGACATCTTTGAAAACGATCATGCCATTATCCTGGAAGCCGAACTGCCCGGAGTCACCCGTGAGGATATTGACGTTGAGGTGGAAAACAACGTGCTGACCCTCAAGGGCGAGCGAAAGGAAGTTCGTGAGGTGGAAGAAGAGCGCTACTATCGTAAAGAGCGGATCATCGGACGTTTCCACAGGGCCTTCACCCTGCCCGTGGACGTCAACCTGGATCAGATTAAAGCGAGCTTCCAGAATGGCGTTCTGCGACTGGAGGTGCCCAAACCTGAGGAGAAAAAACCCAGAAAGATTGCCATTGCCGTAGAAGGCTGATCGGTCTTTTAAGTCCCTGGCATGCCCAAGGGACGCAGGATCGCCAATCTATGCACACCAAGGCCCTGTACGTGATGCAGGGCCTTTTGTTTTTTTAGAAAGGGGAAGTTTTTTCCCTGAATGAATTTACATGGCAGGGCTTTCGGGCTAAAAACAAAAGGCTGTAGGGATCCAGGACTTTTTTTGCCCTTTCAGGCCTTTTTTTGGGGCCTTCATCCTTCCTAAGGTAGTGAGATTTGTGAACGTACCCCCTTCGCAAGAATGGAAACATCTTCTTCAGGACAGACTGGAAAGCCCCGAGGCTCTGGCCTCTGCCCTGGATCTGGATCCGGAAATGCTGGCACAGGTCACAGCCCGGTATCCGGCCCGTATCAATGCCTACTATCTGGATCTTATCCGGAAACATGGCAAACCCCTCTTTCTTCAGGCCGTTCCCCGGAAAGAAGAACTGGAAGAGGTTCCGGGCCTTCTGCCTGACGGTCTCTGCGAAGAAGCCCAGTCGCCCGTACCGGGTCTTTTCCATCGTTATCCGGACCGGGTGATTCTGGCCGTATCCTCGGAATGTGCGCTTTTCTGCAGGTACTGCATGCGCAAAAGGGATCTTGGAAAAAAAAACGTACTGGATGAAAGGGCTGCCCTTGCCTACCTTGAAGATCAGCCCGGAATCCGGGATGTCATCCTTTCCGGCGGCGATCCTCTCATGCTTTCCGACGAGCGCCTTGAGACCCTCCTGAGCGCCATCCGCCGTATTCCCCATGTGGAGACCCTGCGCATTCACACCCGCATGCCCTGTACCCTGCCCCAGCGTATCACGCCTGAGCTTGTGGCCATGCTCCGCAGATTCGCCCCTCTTTTTGTGAATACCCATTTCAACCATCCTGCGGAGATTACGGAATTAAGCCGCCGGGCCTGTGGTCTTCTTGTGGATGCGGGGATTCCTGTGGGATGCCAGTCCGTTCTGCTCCGGGGCGTGAATGACGACAGCAAGGTTCTGGCCACCCTTTTCCGCAGGCTGCTGGCGATGCGGGTAAAACCTTATTATCTTCATCATCCGGACCCTGTGGCGGGCATCCTGCCCTTTCGCCTTGACCTTGCGGAGGGGCTGGCTCTGTACCGGAAGGTTCGCGGTCATATTTCCGGTATGGCCGTACCGCCCTACATGATTGATCTGCCCGGAGGTGGGGGCAAGGTTCCCCTGCATCCGGATTTTCCCTACCTGATCCGGGAGGACGGTTGGATGCGGGTTCTTAATTTTGAAGGCAACCCTCATTTTTATCCGGCCCTGGCCCGGCCCCTGGGACCCGCCCCCTTTCTGGACAAAAAGGAGAAAGCCATGGAGATTAGCCTTACCAAGATGCACGGTCTCGGAAATGATTTTCTTCTGCTGGATGACCGAGACGGCCGTATTGCGGAAAAAAAGGAATACGGAGAACTGGCCCGGCAGTTGTGCGACCGGCACTTTGGCGTGGGTGCGGATGGGCTGATCCTGGCCTTGCCCTCCCTTTGTTGTGATGTGGCTTTTCGTATTTTTAACGCCGATGGTTCGGAAGCAGGCATGTGCGGTAACGGTATCCGCTGCTTTGTGAAATATCTTTACGAGACCTCTCGGTTGCGTCAGAAAATCATGAACATTGAAACCCGCTCCGGCCCGGTGGTCTGCATTCTGGAAAACGATGCCGAAGATCAGGTGCAGACCGTACGCGTGGACATGGGGGAACCGAGGCTTCTTCCCCATGAGATTCCCTTTCGTTTCCAGGGCGAGAGGGCCATAGAGGTTCCTCTTCAGGTATTGGATCAGACCTTTCAGGTCACGCCCGTTTCCATGGGAAACCCCCATGCGGTGATTTTCATGGAAAGCATTGAACATATTCCCATTGAATCCTGGGGCCCGGCCCTGGAAACCCATGAAGCCTTTCCCGAAAAAACCAATGTGGAGTTCGCGGAAATCCTTTCTCCGCAAAGAGTGCGGGTGCGGGTCTGGGAAAGGGGCGCTGGCCTGACCCTGGCCTGTGGCACGGGGGCTTGTGCGGTGGTTGTGGCGGGTGTACTCACGGGACGGCTGGAGCGCAGGGCGGAAGTGCTCCTTCCCGGAGGCCGTCTTTTTGTGGATTGGGATGAAAGGTCCAACCATATTTATAAGCGGGGACCTGCGGTCAGGGTTTTTGAGACTCAGATCCGCATCGAATGAAACCTCAAAACACCTTCGTTTAAAGGAAAAAAACATGCCCCAACTCTGCGATGCCGTGAACACGGCTGCGGATTTTATCCGCAAGCACAGTGCCATACAGCCGGAGATTCTCATCATGACCGGAACCGGTCTGGGGAAGAGTACGGGAACCATGGATGTTTCCGCCATCCTGCCCTATGCCGGGATTCCCGGTTTTCCCCTGTCAACGGTTGAAAGCCACGCAGGCGAGCTGGTGCTGGGGCAGCTTTCCGGAAAGAATATGGCTGTGATGCGGGGCCGTTTTCACCTGTATGAGGGCTACAGCGCAAAAGACATTGCCTTTCCCCTGCGTGTTCTGCGCCTTCTCGGTGTTCATACCCTCATTGTCACCAATGCCGCAGGCGGGGTGGGGCCTGGGTTCCGGGTGGGCGACCTCATGCTGATTCAGGACCACATCAATCTTACCGGTGAAAATCCCCTGATCGGGCCCAACCATGGGGCCTGGGGGCCGCGCTTTCCCGATATGTCCTGCGTCTATGACGCTGACCTGAGGCGTCTTGCCCTGCGCGTGGCGGGGGATATGGGGCTTTTTCTGCAGCAGGGGGTTTATGCGGGCCTGAAGGGTCCTTCCTTTGAAACACCGGCGGAGATTCGTTTTCTGAAAACCATCGGCGCCCAGGCGGTGGGTATGTCCACGGTCATGGAAGTCATTGCCGCCCGCCATGGCGGCATGCGGGTTCTGGGGCTTTCCACCATCACCAACATCAACGACCCGGACAGGCCCGAAGCCGCGACCCTGGAAGCTGTGGTGGAAGAGGCGGATAAGGCCTCTTTGCGGCTGGAAGCGTTTTTGACCGCTTTGATCGGGAGGATGTGATGCAGGCCGATCTTCTCATTGAAAATGCATGGCTTCTCACCATGGATCGTGAAAACACGGTGGTGAAAAAAGGGGCTCTGGCCATACAGGGGGAGACCATTCTTGCCCTGGGGCCCCTGGCTTCCCTGGGTTCCATTCAGGCCAGAGAGCGCCTGGATGCCCAGGGAGGGATTCTCATGCCCGGTTTTGTCAATGTGCATACCCATGCCTCCATGACCCTTTTCCGGGGACTTGCCGATGACCTTCCCCTGATGCGATGGCTGGAAGACCATATTTTTCCTGCGGAGGCAAGGCTCACAAAAGATCTGGTCCGCCTGGGGGCCGAGCTGGCCTGCCTGGAGATGATGGGTTCGGGAACCACCACCTTCTGTGATATGTACCTTTTTGAGGAAAGCGTGGCCGAAGCGGCCAGGGATGCGGGCATGCGGGCCGTTGTGGGAGAAGTGCTCTATGATTTTCCCTCGCCCGCCTATGGCCCCCTGGAGCAGGGCTTTGCCCAGGTGGAGGCCATGGCCCTGGCCTGGAAGGATCATCCCCGGATCACCATCGCGGTGAAACCCCACTCGCCTTACCTCTGCGCGCCGGAACTTCTCACAAGGGCCTTTGATCTTTCGGAAAAATACAACCTTCCCTTTGTCATTCACCTTGCCGAAACCCTTTCCGAAGCACGGCGCATCCAGGAAGCCTACGGGAAAAGCCCCACCGCCCATCTGGCGGATCTCGGAATTCTTTCGCCGAGAACCCTTGCTGCCCACTGCGTGGTCATGGATGAAAGGGACATTGCCCTTTTTGCAGAAAAAGGAAGCCATGTGGCCCACAATCCCCAGAGCAACATGAAACTTGCTTCGGGCATTGCGCCGGTTCCGGAAATGCTGGCCGCAGGAATTTCCGTGGGGCTGGGCACGGACGGTGCTGCGTCCAATAACGACCTCAGCATGTTCTCCGAGATCCGGGCCGCAGCGCTGCTGCACAAGGTCAACCGCAAAGATCCCACAATCCTGGATGCGCGCACGGTTTTACGCATGGCTACCATCGAGGGGGCCCGGTGTCTGGGACTTGCCGACCGCATCGGCTCCCTTGAGGTCGGTAAACAGGCTGACCTCATCCTGATCCGTACGGACAGCCCGCACATGACGCCTTTGTATCATCCCTGCTCCCATGTGGTGTATGCCGCAGGCAGGGAGGATGTGTCCGACGTGTTCATCGCAGGAAAGGGTGTATACCGAAACCGCGCCTTCACCACGCTGGATGCGGAGGCCATATGCGCGAAGGCCAGGGAGGCTGCGGTTACCATGACCGGGAAAGACTAAAAAAGCCCTTTGCCTGCGGTTCTTGCCGTCTGTACCGGCAGGGGGATTCTCGGCCGGGGCGGGTAGGGGCTTGGCGTGTTTGATTTTTTTTGCGCTGCGGTATAAACTTTTTTCCACCCGAAGGCGCAGGGAGAAGCACGACGGCCCATGCCCTCTTCCCGTCTCCTTATCTCCGGCTCCTGTGTGGAGACGAGACAACCTCATTTCACCATCCTTCATATGAGGTTTTTCATGACTCCTTCCCTTGCCTGTATCCCCGTATTCAGAAGAAAACAAGGTTCTGAAGAGGCCCACATGCCAGCCCGGACCTTTTTATCCGCCTTCAATACCTCCGTACTGCCCGCCCGGCGCATGGGGATCTGGATTGGTCTTTTTTTTTACGGGGTTTTTGGCCCTCTGGACGCGGCCATCCTCCCGGAAAAAGAGCTTTATGTGATCTGGCTGATCCGTTATCTCATCGTTTTACCCCTGGCTTTTCTCGTTCTTTTTCTGAGTTTCCGGAATCCCTGGGTTCAGCGCCATCTGGAACCCCTTGTCTGCGGCCTCATGGGGCTTTGCGCCCTCAGCATGATTCTCATGGTGACCATGGCTCCGGATCCGTCCGCCCTGTCCCACTTCATGTTCGCCCTCCTTCTTGTCATTTTTGTGGGCTACAGCCTCTTTCGGCTCTGCGTTTTCTGGGCGGGCGTCACAGGGGCCCTGATTCTTGCCTTTTTCATTGCCTCCGCCCCCTGGATGCCTATGGACGCGAAACTTTTCACCGCCTATGCGCTTCAGCTTTTCTGTGCCTATGTGGCCAGTATGATCGGGCCTTTGTGATGGAATCCGCTTCTTACAAAAACTTTCTTTTTCAGCACAACCTTGAGGTGCAGCGCCAGAAAATCCAAAGCCTCAATGAAGACCTTGAACGGCGCGTGGAAGAAAGAACCCGGGCTTGCCATGAAAAGACCCAGGAAGCCCAGAGACTTTTGCAAATGCAGCAGGTGGTGGAAAGAACCCTTCGTATGACGGAAAAACAACACAGGGACCTTCTGGAAATCGTGGAAGACGCCTGTTTTGAGTTGGACCGTTATGGCCGGGTTTCTTTTTTCAATACAGCCCTTTGCCGTATTTCCGGGAGATCTGCGGCAGACATCCGCACCCAGGGCTTTTTTTCCTGGCTGGATGCGGAAGACGCCAACCTTCTGCGCAGGCGCATGGAAGCCATGGGCCGCACCGCAGGTACGGCCATCCTTTCCCTTTCCATGATAAAACCCGACGGTGAGACCCTGCCCATTCGCCTCAGCCTTTCTCCCAAGGAAGACGGTGAGGCCCAGATCCATGGGTTTCGCTGCGTGGCCCGGGATATGGGCCGGGATTCCCATTCTGCATCCGGATCGTCCAGGGTTCAGGCCCCCAGTGGCTTTTCCCCCCAAGAGCATTCCGCCTTTCTGCGGCGCATGGCTCACAGCCTCAGAACGCCCCTGAACGGCCTGGTGGGAGAGCTGCATCTCCTTGGAGAAAAGGGCGGAGAGGAAAGCCAGGCCTTCCACCTGTCGGCCCTTGGGGAGGTGGCAGAGCGCATGCAGGCGGCTCTGGAGGACATGCAGGACTATGTTCAGAAAATGGAAGGACTGGATGTACCCACGAAAAAGAACCTTTTTCCGGAAATACCAGGTCGGCGTCCCCCGGATCCGGATTTTCTTCAGGATGCAAGTCCTTTTTCCTCTCCCTCCCTTCGGGTTCTCCTTGCGGAAGACAATCTCATCAACCAGAAAATCACCCTCAAACTCCTGGAAAGAAAAGGCTATCTTCCTGATCTTGCGGAAAACGGCCTGGAAGTTCTGGAAAAATTAAAAACCCAGCGGTATGATCTCATCCTCATGGATGTACAGATGCCGGAAATGGATGGCATCTCAGCCACGCGCAGAATCCGGGAAGGATTCTGCGGAGAAGCGCTCCGTACCCTTCCCATTGTGGCCTTCACAGCCCATGTCAACGTACAAGACAGGGAAGCCTGCCTGCATGCGGGCATGAATGATGTCATCACCAAGCCCGCCAAGCCCGAGGCTCTTTACGCCATGGTGGAAAAATGGGGCCGACGTCCGGAGAGGTTCTGATCCTGCCTTGCAGTTTTTCTTCTGAAACCGAAAAAAGGGTGTGACGTATGGATATGTTTCAGGAATGGATGGCCGTAGCCCGTGGGGATGCGCCTGCGGATCTGCTTCTGACCGGGGCCAGGGTCGTGAATGTGTATACGGGTGAGATCCTTGAAACCGCCCTTGCCATTCACCAGGGCCGATTTGTGGGATTCGGCGACTACGAAGCAAGGGAAAGGCGGGACCTTGGCGGACGTCACCTTGCGCCTGGCTTCATTGACGCCCATGTCCACCTTGAAAGCAGCATGGCTTCCCCTTCGGAGTTTGTGAGAACCGTCCTGCCCAGGGGCACCACCACCGTGGCTGCAGATCCCCATGAGATCGCCAATGTCCTGGGAAAGGAGGGCATTCAGTATATGCTGGACGCCAGTGAAAACCAGCCCATGGACCTTCTTTTCACCCTGCCCTCCTGTGTGCCCGCCACACACATGGAAACCGCAGGAGCCCGGCTGGAGGCCGGGGATCTCCTTGAATTTTTTGATCATCCCCGGGTTGTGGCCCTGGCGGAAATGATGAATTTTCCCGGTGTTATTTTCGGGGACCCTGGAGTGCATGCCAAACTTCAGGCGGCGCATCAGAAGAAAAAGCCTGTGGATGGTCATGCGCCGGGTCTTTCCGGAAAAGGTCTCAATGCCTATCTGGCTGCGGCCATTTCCTCGGATCATGAATGCACCACACCGGAAGAGGCCCTTGAAAAAATGCGGAGCGGCATGCACATCATGGTGCGTGAAGGTACCTGCGCCCAGAATCTGGATGCCCTCCTTCCCGCGTTGAACGACCAGACCTGTCGGCGTATGATGTGGTGCACGGATGACCGCCATCCCCACGATCTTCTGCACGAAGGGCACATGGATGACATTGTCCGCAGGGCCATTGCCGCAGGGGTGGACCCTGTGATGGCCATACAGATGGCCACCCTCAATCCTGCCGAGTATTTCGGGCTCAAGGACAGGGGGGCCATTGCGCCGGGCAAACGGGCGGATTTTCTGGTCATCGGCGATCTGGAGGGGCTGCACATTGAGGCTGTGTATGTAAAAGGCCAATGCGTTGCGGAAAATGGCAGGCTTGTACCGGGTCTCCCTTTGCCCGAAACACCCATCCCGCCGGAATCCATGCATCTGGAACCCGAACAGCTGGATTTTTCCCTGAAAGCGGAAGGCTTGAAAATCCGTGTCATTGATGTGATGCCAGGCCAGGTGGTGACAGGCTCCCTGGTCATGGACGCCAGAACAGAAGCAGGCAGGGTTGTGGCGGATCCTGACCGGGATCTTGCCAAGCTTGCTGTGGTGGAAAGGTATACGGGAAAGGCCGGATGCGGCATTGGTTTTGTCCGGGGCCTGGGAATCCGCGGGGGCGCACTGGCTTCCACCGTGGGGCATGATTCCCACAATCTCATTGTGGCTGGGGATTCGGATGAGGATATGGAAGTGGCGGCAAAGGCCGTCATTGCCATGAAAGGCGGCATGGTGGTGGTGAAAGGAGGAAAGGTTGCGGCCTCCCTGCGCCTTGCCATTGCAGGGCTCATGTCCACAGCCACCATGGAAGAGATTGAAAGGGCCCTGGCGGGCCTGATCCGGGAAGCCAGGGGGCTGGGCTGCACCCTGGCGGATCCCTTTATGACCCTTGGCTTTCTTTCTCTGCCTGTGATCCCTTCCTTAAAGCTCACGGACCAGGGGCTTGTGGATGTGGACCGCTTTGAGCGGATTTCCGTTTTTGCGGATGCCGAGATCCAAACCAATCCCTGAGATGGGCCGGATTTTTTTAGCCTTTTGTCCCCTTGAGGAGTCCCTTTGACACCTTTTTTCACAGTACCGGATTTTCCCCCTTCTCCTTTGCTTATTGCACACAGGGGATACAGGGCCTTGTTCCCGGAAAACACCTTACCGGCCTTTGAAGCGGCCTGGGAGGCCGGAGCGCGGATGGCGGAGCTGGATATTCTCTGGAGCCGGGACGGCCATCTTATGGTGCACCACGATGCTTCTCTGGATCGCTGCACGAGTGGAAAAGGCCCTTTGCAGGAAAAAAAAGCCGTGGATTTACGTCTTCTGGATGCGGGATCGTGGTTTTCTCCGACCTTTTCCGGAACCCCCATCCCCTTTCTGGACGAGGTGGTGGCCTCCGTGCCCCCAGGGTGCTGGCTGAATGTGGAGGTCAAGCCCGAAGCGGTGATGGGTGGACGATCCATGGGAAAAATGACCGCTGCCCTCACCGCCGCCCTTCGGCCCCTTGAAGGCCGGGTTCTGATCTCAAGCTTTCATCATGGTTTTCTCCGTCACCTTTCCAATCTTGCAGATCCGCCCCTTCTGGGGGTTCTGAGCGGCAGGTGGAAAAACGCCCGGCCCCTGCTTCGGCTGTGCCGTGAGATCAGGGCCTTTTCCTGGCACCCTTTTTATGGAAATCTCAGACCCGATCATGTCCTTCGCATGAAAGCCTTTGGCATACGGGTTTATCCCTATACGGTGAATGCGTCGGAGCATGCAGTACGCCTCCTTTCCATGGGGGTGGACGGTTTTTTTTCCGATGATGTCACCCTTTTTCAGAAAATCGAACCCAAAGGAATCTGAATGTCCGGAACATCCCTCACCCGTCCCATCTGGCCCCACCCGACCCGTGAAGGCGTGGTTCAGGTGATTGATCAGCGCCTTTTGCCCCATACCCTGAAAATTCTTGATCTTCATACGGTGGAAGATGCCATTGAAGCCATCCGAACCCTTACCGTGCGGGGAGCCCCCCTCATTGGTGCTTCTGCGGCCTGGGCCATGTATCTGGCCGCATGCACGGCTCCGGAGGGCGGGATCACGGATGCCTGGATGGAAGATTGTTGCGAACGCATCAAAGCCGCTCGCCCCACAGCCGTGAATCTGGCCTGGGCTGCGGATCTTCTCATGGAAAAAGTGCGCCTTACCCCTGCAAATGAAAACCGCATCCAGGCCATGTATGCGGAAGCTGCGATGATCACGGATGCGGAGGCCAGTCGCTGTCAGGCCATTGGCGAACATGGCCTCTGTCTTATTCGCAGCATTTATGACAAGAGACCCCAAAAGCCCGTTCACATCCTCACCCACTGCAATGCCGGATGGCTGGCCTGCGTGGAGTACGGCACCGCCACAGCGCCCATCTATGCGGCGCACAGGGCGGGAATTCCCGTGCATGTCTGGGTGGATGAGACAAGGCCTCTGAACCAGGGCGCCCGACTGACCGCCTGGGAGCTGGGGCAGGCCGGGGTGCCCCACACCGTGATCGCGGACAACACAGGCGGGCACCTCATGCAAAGGGGGGAGGTGGACATGGTCATTGTGGGAACGGACCGCACCACATACACCGGGGACGTGGCCAACAAGATCGGCACCTACCTGAAGGCCCTTGCCGCGAAGGACAACAACGTTCCCTTTTATGTGGCCCTGCCATCTTCCACCATCGACTGGAAGATGAAAACGGGTGCGGAAATTCCCATTGAAACCAGAAATCCCGATGAGGTGCGTTATGTGCAGGGAAAGGATGGGGATGGGAAGATCCAGAGGGTGCTGGTGCCACCGGAGGACAGTCCGGCCCTGGATTTTGCCTTTGACGTGACACCGGCCCGTCTGGTGACAGGCCTGATTACGGAAAAGGGCGTATGCAGCGCCAGTGAAGAGGGTATTCGTAGTCTTTTTCCGTCTTTATAAGCCGTAAAATGCCGTTTTTTTGATCAAAATGGGAAAGGGCGGAGATGATTCCGCCCTTTCCCATTTATTTATCTTCTTATTTTTCCATGACATAGGTTCCGGGAGCGGGCCCCAGATCCCTGCCCTGCATGGGCGGCCAGGGCAGTTTGGCGGTTTCCGGCTGGCTGCGCTCCCTCAGCCAGGCTACCCAGTCCGGCCACCAGGTTCCCTCGTGCATGTGGGCTGTGGCCAGCCAGTGTTCCGGTCCCTGCCCCAGAATCCCATCGGTGTGATAATGCCCCTTTTCTCCCGGAGGATTGATGATGCCTGCGATATGACCGCTTGAGGCCAGAACAAACTTGATGGGAGAGGTGACAAAGTGGGGAATTCTGTATACGGACTTCCATGGGGCAATATGGTCCTTCATGGTGCCTACGGAGTAAAGGTCCATATCAATGTTTCTTAAGTCAATGCTGCGTCCGTCGGCCATGCGGAATTTGCCTTCGGTGAGCTGATCTTCCAGGTAAAGGCGCTCCAGAATGTCAATGTGCAAGGTCATGGGCATGCGGGTGCCGTCATCGTTCCAGAAAAGGAAATCCAGATTAAAAGGCTCCTTGCCCAGGAAAAACTCATCAATGAGATAATTCCAGTAAAGATCCCTGGGCCTCAGCAGGCTGTAAGTCTGCATCATGTTGGCTTTGGGAAGATACCCTTCCTCTTCCATGAGATCCTTTAAGAAGGTGATCTGGCTTTCATCAATGAAACTTCTGAGATCTCCGGCGTCACTGAAATCCAGCTGGGCGGCGAAGCAGGAGAGTGTCTGGATGGAGGTATCCTCCTGGCCCCGCAGATAGGCGGCTGCGATGGAGCAGAGGATGGCCCCCATGCAGTAACCGGCAAGGTGTACGCCCTCACTGCCGGTGATCTTACGGATTTCAGCAATGGATTCAACGAGGCCGTTTTTCACATAACTGTCAATGCCGTCATGGCGGTAACTGCCATCCACGTTCTTCCAGCTGAGGATAAAGACCGTAAAACCCTGTTCGGTAAGATAACGCACCATGCTGTTGTGAGGGCTTAAATCCAGGATATAAAACTTGTTGATCCAGGCGGGTACCAGGAGAATGGGAGTTCCTTGCACCTTATCCGTCATGGGCGCGTACTGGATCAGTTCAATGAGACGGTTTCGGTACACCACCTTACCCGGTGTGCAGGCCAGGGTTTTTCCCACCTGATGGAAGTCTTCCCGGCTGTGACGCACCACGAGTTCGCCGCCATGGGTACTGAGGGTGTCTATAAGGTTCTGGATACCCTTTGTGATATTCTGACCTCCCTGCTCCAGGGTGGTGCGCACCACTTCGGGGTTGGACAGGGGAAAGTTGAGGGGATTCATCATGGCCGTAATCTGATGTGTCAGGAACTGAACGAGAAGGTTTGAGTGCTCGGACACCCCCCGGATGTCTTTAAAACGTGTTTCCAGATGTTCTTCCAGGCGCAGAAAAAGATCCTTGTAAAGGGAATAGGGCCAGTTTTCCCACTCTGGATCCCGGAACCGACGATCCACCCCGGATTTGGCCATACCGCTTTGTATGGCGAAAAGATCGGAGAAAAACTGGACATTTTCCAGCATCATACGAAAACGGGTGCCAGGACTCCAGGCAAGATGGACCAGGGCGTCAAAATAGGCGCGGCTGAAGGCGGGAATATCAATGGGGCCGGTAAAACGCACCATGGATTTGCGGAAATTCCGGTCGATGATATGGGCGGCCTCCAGCATGGGATCTCCGGCCTCCTCTTCTTTTTGCACCGGCGGATTCAGGGTGGCGGGTTTGGGGTTGCGTATGATGGGTTTTTTCTGGGCTTTCATGCATCCTCCTTGCTGTCATATGCGGGGTGGGACGTCCTGATGGCGGGCGGATCTGCACAGAAGAGCTTCTTTTTGTCCGGGATCTGGGCCTCCGGATGGGGCCATGCGAGGCATCTTTTTTCCACATTGGGAGGGGGATGCCATCGTTTTTCCCGAAGGCTGCATCGGGTCTGATGAAGTGGAAAGCCTTTTACTTTGCCCTTTAAGCTTGTTTTCTCCATACCATGCCTTGGGGCTTTGGGGCAATGTCCGGATTGCCGCCCCTTTTTATCGCGGTCTCTGCCGGGAAACGGGGGTTCCTTTTTAGCAAAAGACTTTTTTCATGGTTTATGGTAGGAGAAATAAAAATACGCTGAAATATACCATGAAACCGGATGAATGCTTCAACAGAATTTTATTGCATGGTCCAAAGCCCCTTTGCCTGCTCCGTTTTTCCGGGAGGTCCCCATGCTTTCTTCCATCCCCCCCCTTGAGGCCGTTTCCCAAACCCTGATGCTTCCCCTTTATTTTCGGGCTCAGGAGTGCCAAGCGGCCAATCCCCTGGTCCATGATCCCATGGCTCTGGATCTTGTGGAGCAGCTTCCCTATAATTTCAGAAGGCTTGAGGGGCATACCCTCATGAAAGTGGCCACGCTTTTGCGTGTGGCCGCAGTGGATCGCATGGTTGGGGATTTTCTGGCCGTTCATCCGGATGCCGTTGTGGTAAATGTGGGGGCAGGACTGGATACCCGGTTTTTCCGGATGGACACAGGCAAGCTGGATTGGTATGAGATGGATCTGCCTGAGGTGATGCAGATCCGGCGCTGTTTTTTCCGGGAAACGGAGCGCTATCACATGATGGATGCCTCCCTGGATGATCCGGAATGGTGCCAGCGTATCCAGCATTCGGGGCGTCCCCTTCTGATCATTGCCGAGGGGGTGCTGATGTACCTTTCCGAGGCCTGTGTGCGGGGGTTCGTTCACAGTATCCGCAAAACCTTTGGGTCTTCCTTTCTCATTTTTGATGCGGTAAGCCCCTATCAGGTGATGATGAGCGCTTTCAACCCCACTCTTTGGGTGACAGGCGCACGTTTCCGCTGGGGTCTTTCTCTCCCCGGAGAGCTGGAAGGCTGGATGCCGGATATCCGGTTGTGTGAAAGCTGTTACTACCTGAGTCAGCCCGAACCCCGGCTGGGCTGGCTGAATGTTTTGTGTTCTTATCCGGCGGTGCGATTCGGATTTTCCGTATTGGCCTATGCCCTGGGAGCTCCCGGGACCGCCTCTTCCCCATCCACGCTTTCCCCATGAGATTTTCAAGTGGAGCTGGCATGCTGACAGACGAAGAAAAAAAAGTGATCGCCGCCATTCAGGGCGATATCCCTCTGGATCCGAGGCCTTACAACCTTCTTGCCAAGGGCCTGGGAATGGAGGAAGAGACCTTTCTCGCCATCCTGCAAAGCCTCAATGAAAGAAAACTGATCCGCCGTTACGGGGCCACCCTCAGGCATCAGAAATCCGGTTTCTCCGCCAATGCCATGGTGGCCTGGAAAGCGCCGGAAGATCGGATTCTTGCCATCGGAGAGACCATGGCGGGTTTTGAGGCGGTTTCCCACTGTTACCGCAGAGATCCCAAACCCGGCTGGCCCTACAACCTTTACACCATGGTGCATGCCAGAACCCAGGAAGCCTGCCGCAGCACCGTGGCGGAGATGGCCAGAGCCGCAGACCTTCAGGACTACACCATGCTTTTCAGTATCCGGGAGCTGAAAAAAACTTCCATGCAGTATTTTAATGAGCGGGACGCCATGGAAGACATGGATGATTGATTTAAGATTTCGAAAGCATCCATAACGGAGGGGGATGCACAATCATGTGGCATCCCCCTCCGTGTTTTCAAAAGCCGGGTTTTTATTTTTTCCGGGAGAGAATCACCGCCCGGTTCACCACATTTTCCACAAAAAAGCCGAAATGGCGCAGCACTTCCTTATCCGGACCCGAAGCGCCAAAGGTTTCAATGGAAATCACGTCTCCCTCATCGCCTGCGTATTTCTGCCAGCCCATGGCGATTCCCGCCTCAATGACCAATCGCTTTTTTAAGGCAGGGGGCAGGATGCGTTTTCTGTAGTCTTCCGTATCCTTTTCAAAAAGCTCCCAGGAGGGCATGCTCACCACCCGAGCCTGAATCCCTTTTTCAAGAAGAATTTTGCGGGCTTCCACGGCAAGATGCACCTCGGAGCCCGAGGCAATGAGCACGATGTCCGGCGTTCCGTCCGCATCCTCCAGGATATAGGCCCCCCGTTCCGGTCTTCCCCTCTTACCATCTGTGTTGAGTACGGGAAGGTTCTGACGGCTCAGAATGAGGGCTGTGGGGCTGGAGTTGCTCTTCATGGCCACCTTCCAGCCCACGGCGGTTTCGTTGGCATCCGCAGGACGGAAGACCGTGAGGTTGGGAATGGCCCGCAAGGAAGCCAGATGCTCCACCGGCTGATGGGTGGGGCCGTCTTCGCCCACGGCAATGGAATCGTGGGTGAACACATAGATAAGGGGCAGGCGCATAAGGCTGGCCACACGGATGGCAGGCCGCATATAGTCCGCAAAGACGAGGAAGGTGGCGCCATAGGGACGGATGCCGTTATGGAGGAACATGCCTGCCATGATGGCACCCATGGCGTGTTCCCGGACACCAAAGCGAATGTTGCGGCCCTCAGGGCTTGATGCCTGGAACTCTCCTTCTCCGTCCAGAAACGTTTTGTTGGAAGGGGCCAGATCGGCGGAGCCGCCCATGAGGGTGGGTACCCTTTTGGCGATGGCGTTCAGCACCTTGCCGGAAGCTACGCGGGTGGCGATCTTCTCTCCGGGCTTAAACCAGGGGATCTCCTTGTCCCAGCCTTCGGTGAGAAAGCCCGTCATGGCGTCCAGCCAGAGGTTGGCCATGTCCTTGTATTCTGAGGCGTAGCGCTGGAACATCTCAAGCCAGGCATCTTCCTTTGCCTGCATTTCTGCCTGCACTGCCGCAAAGTGGGCATAGACCGCGTCCGGCACGAGAAAGTCTGAATCTTCGGGCCAGCCATAGGCCTTTTTGGTGAGCCTCACCTCTTGGGCTCCCAGGGGGGCACCGTGGGCTTCCTCGGAGCCTTCCTTGTTGGGGCTGCCATAGGCGATGCGGGTTTTGAGTACAATGAGGGAGGGTTGGTCTGTCACACGTTTGGCTGTTTCCAGGGCTGTTGTGATGGCCTCCAGGTCATTGCCGTCGGTCACGGTCTGGGTATGCCAGCCGCAGGCTTCCATGCGGGCGGCCACATTTTCCGTAAAGGCAATGGAGGTTGCGCCTTCTATGGAAATATCATTTGCATCATAAAGGCAGATGAGGCGGCCCAGTCTGAGATGCCCCGCGAGGGACATGGCTTCCGCAGCCACCCCTTCCATGAGATCTCCGTCTCCGCACATCACATAGGTGAAGTGATCCACCAGATCAAAACCGGGTCTGTTGAAGCGGGCCGCCAGATGGCGCTCGGCCATGGCCATGCCCACGGCATTGGCAATCCCCTGGCCTAAGGGGCCTGTGGTGGTTTCCACGCCGGGGGTGTGGCCGAATTCCGGATGCCCCGGTGTTTTGGAGCCCAGCTGGCGGAAATTTTTCAGGTCTTCCAGGGAAACCCCGTATCCGGCAAGGTGAAGGAGGCCGTAGAGCAGCATGGATCCATGACCGCCGGACAGTACAAAGCGATCCCGGTCCAGCCATGCGGGATTTTTGGGATTGTGGCGCATCACCCGGGTCCAGAGCGCATAGGCTGCGGGGGCAAGGCCCATGGGAGCGCCGGGATGCCCGGAGTTGGCCTTTTCAATGGCATCCATGGCCAGGGTGCGGAGGGTGGTAACGCAGAGTGCGTCCGTGGACGGGGTGGAACACATGGTCATCTCCTTGGAAAAAAAAGAAAAAGCATCCCTTTTTCAGGGGGAATCCGGGCATTGGTTACACCGGATGCCCCAGGGATGCAAGAATTTTCCTAAAGCTTTTCATAACAGATTCCCAACGAAAATCTGACAGAATCCCCCTGCTGTGCAAAAGCCCATACACATGGATCTGCCATGAATTCATTAGGAAAAATGTGCGGGTATGCGGGCCGCCGTGGGCGCGGGTTTGGGGAAAATCCCTTAAGCATAAAAAAAACCGGCAGGCGGATGTCAGGATCCTCCTTGCCGGTTGATGCCCAAGGGGGTTTGGTTTCTCACAGGGCTCTCAGATATTCGGGTTTCAGTTTGATCTTGCCTGACAGGGCGTCATTGATTCTTTGCAGGGTTTTGTCCCTGTCCCTGGGCAGGTGGGCCCGAATGGGCAGATAGTTCGAGGCATGGTTGGCATGGAAAAGCCCGTCGGAAAGGTGGGTGGTGGCGATCATCATCCCCAGTTCCTGAAGCATCTCTTCTGCACCGATGAGCTGAAAGCGGCCTTCCTGATGGTCCTTGTTGAGAGGGGCCCCCGGTGTGAGCATGAGGCTTAAGGCTCCCACAAACTCCGGATCAATGGCCGAAAGCACACGGCCCGTCTCCTGGGCATGGATCATGGAGCGTTCCCTTCCCGCCACCCCATTGAGTACGGTGATGGAAAGCCTGATCCCTGCAGAGCGGATCTTACGACCCATCTCAATCATGCGGGCGCTGTCCGCACCCTTGCAGATGGCCTCAAGGGTTACGTCATCTCCGCTTTCCAGACCAAAATAGGCGATGGTCAGTCCGAGATCTTTAAGCTGTTTGAGTTCTTCCACACTTTTGGTAGCAATACTTTTCGTGTTGGCGTAGGTGCCCACCCGCTCCAGCCAGGGCAGCTTTTCCCGGATTCTTTCCATGATGGGCACAAGGCGCTTCATGGGCAGAATCAGGGCGTCTCCATCACAGAGAAAAAGACGTTTGATAAAGCGGTATTTTCTGGCCGCATAGTCGATGTCCTTAAAGATCTGTTCATCGGTTTTGATGGAAAAACGCTTGGCCTTGTACATTTCGCAGAAACGGCACTTGTTGTGGGAGCATCCCACGGTCACCTGAAGCAGAATGGAGTCGGCTTCACTGGGTGGCCTGAAAATCATGCCCTGATAATCCATGAATTTCCTTCCCGGATAGATATTTTTAATTGTAAGGGCCAGGGAAAGATGAAAGTTCGGGATTCTTCCCAAAGGCCCCTGTATGTTTACCGCATCAGGATTCTTCCCCAAGCCCCCGAAGGGCAGGAAAGCTTTTAAAACATACAACAGCCAGGCTGTCTTGCAAGTCCTTCCCTTGACAAGGCTGTTTTTCACCCCATTTTTTGTCGGAATTGATCCAAACCTGTGTTCTGTTGTTTTGATTTGAAGATTCCATATGAGGAGAAAGCTGGTCATGAAGCAGGAAACCCGCGCCTTTCAAACGGAAGTGAAGCAGATGCTTCACCTCATCATCCATTCCCTCTACTCCAATCAGGAGATTTTTCTAAGAGAGCTGATCTCCAACGCCTCGGATGCCATTGACAAGCTCAGGTTCAAAGCCCAGACCGATCCCGAACTGCTTGGAAAAGATGCGGATTTTTATATCCGCATCACACCGGACAAGGAAGCCCGCACCCTGGTCATCGAAGATAATGGCATCGGCATGAGCTATGACGAGGCCCTGGAAAACCTCGGCACCATCGCCAAAAGCGGCACCGCAGGTTTTGTGGCGGCCCTGGAAGCCTCCCGCAGGGAAGGTCTTCTCACACCGGAGCTCATCGGTCAGTTCGGGGTGGGCTTTTATTCTTCCTTCATTGTGGCGAAAAAGGTGGTGGTGGAAAGCCGTTCGGTATCCTCAGACAAGGGCGTTCGCTGGGAATCCGAAGGAAGCGGAGATTTTTCCGTGGAGGAAATGGAAAAACCCCAGCGCGGTACCCGCATCACCCTTTTCCTGAAAGACGGCGAGGAGGGGGATCTTAACTTCACGGAAGAATGGACTTTAAAGGATATTGTCAAGCGTCACTCAGACTTCATCGCCTATCCCATTCTCATGGAAGTGGACAAGTATGATCCCATTCCCGAAAACGAGCAGGAAAAGGATGCGGAGGGAAAACCCAAGGAAACCATGCGCAAGGTGCGCAAGGATGAAACCTTAAACTCCATGAAAGCCATCTGGACCCGGAAGAAGGAGGAGGTCACAGAGGAGGAATACACGGAGTTTTACCGCCACATCTCCAAAAACTGGGATACCCCTGCGGAGAAACTGCATCTGCATCTGGAAGGAGCCGTGGAGTACGATGTGCTGCTCTTTATTCCCTCCAAAGCCCCCTTTGATCTCTTCCAGCGGGATCGCAAGCACGGCCTGCACCTTTACTGCAAGCGGGTCTTTGTCATGGACGACTGCAAGGAGCTTCTGCCCGAATACTTAGGCTTCATCCATGGCGTGGTGGATGCGCCGGATCTTGACCTCAACGTGAGCCGGGAAATCCTCCAGCAGAACAGCCTTGTGCGCAACATCCGGAAAAACATTGTTAAGCGGGTCTTTGAGCTTCTTTCCAAAATGGATGAGGAAAAATACCTCGATTTCTGGAAGGAATTCGGCCCCATGCTGAAGGCCGGCATTCCCACGGACTACGAGAATAAAACAAAAATTGCAGAGCTTCTGCGCTATCCCACCACAAAATCCGAGGGCAAGCTCAAAAGCCTGAAGGCCTATGTGGAGGGGATGCCCGAAGGTCAGGAATCCATTTACTACCTTTCCGGTGAAAACCTTACGGCCCTCATGAACAGCCCCCACCTGGAAGCCCTGAAGGCCAAGGATTATGAGGTACTGCTCATGACCGATCCTGTGGATGAGTGGGTGGTGGACAGCCTGAGGGATTTTGAGGGAAAAAATCTCAAAAGTGCTGAAAAAGGGGATCTGGAGCTGGAAAAACCTTCGGAAGAGGTGGCGGAAAGCTTCAAGGGTCTCTTCACCTTCATTCAGAAGGAACTGGATGCGGAAGTGAAGGAAGTGAAGGCTTCGGCCCGGCTGAAGGATTCGGTGGCCTGCCTTTCCGCAGACGCCTTTGCCATGAGTGCTTTCATGGAAAAGGTGATGCAGGCTTCGGGAAAAGACATGCCCAAGCAGAAACGGGTGCTGGAACTGAACACCGGGCATCCGGTCATGGCAAGACTCAAGGAGCGTTTTGCCAAAGACCCGGCAGACCCTGCCATGAAGGACTGGGCCGCCATGCTCCATGATCTGGCCGTGGTCAGCGAAGGGGGCAGGATTGAAAATCCCTCTCGTTTTGCAAAGATGGTGGGGGATCTCATGGCAAAAACCCTGTAGGGTTTGAAGGTGATTGCCTGAAATAAAAATGCCTTATGCCACCCTCTCTTTGAGAGAAGGCCGGGTGAAGGCGCGATTTTAAAGTGAAACGGGTCAGGGAGGTTCATCTTCCTGGCCCGTTTTATTTACATGCGCTGCCTGTGCAGGAGGGGATAGTAAAAACGCAGAATGTCCTGATAATTCTTCCCTTCCTCCGCCATTCTCCTGGCACCCCACTGACTCATGCCCGCGCCGTGGCCAAAGCCCCTGCCCTGAAAATGAAATCCTTCCCTTTTATGGCTTAGAGAAAAATCCGTACTTCTGATCACCATGGGGCCTATGAGAGTGCGGAAACGGGTGGCGGGAATGCGAATTTCTCCTTTGCTGGTTCTGGCGACGAGGGTCTCCACCCTGCCCGAAGGGGTTTTCCCTTCCACGCGCAGATCCAGGATTCGGCCTTTTCCCCTCAGCTCCGGCAAAGCCTGTTGCATCTCCTTTTCTGTCAGCACGCAGGTCCAGAACGCGTTGGGTGTATTGCGTGTCCATGGATCGGAAAAGGCCGTAAGATAGGGGAATTCTCCTCCCCAGACCGTTTCCGCAGCCTCAATGTTTCCACCGCTGTCCGCGTGGAAGGCTGTAAAGGCCGCCTGCCCTGCCCAGGTCAGCACTTCGCCCTGGGTGGCGGTGATGGCCGCATCGCTTCTGGGATCCTCCCTTTCTGTGATAAACATCTGGGAGCGGGTATCTGCTTTTACATCATAGGCGGCATAGGCCCTGTTGCGCATATGGTGCAAGGCGTAGGTTCTGGCGGCCACAGCCTGGGCCTTGAGGGCTTCCATGGGCCAGGAAGGTGGCATTTCCGCAGGCACAACCCCTCTTAAGTAGTTTTCAAGATCCAGGACATTGACAAGGAGCAGACGGCCGCCAGCCCCATGAACCTGAAGACTGCCCCGGTGCCGTCTGCCATTGAGAACAAAACCTTCACTTCCGCTGTCCAGGATGAGGGGTTGCCCCACGATGCGGCCATCAAGGCGAATGTGGCCTCCTTCGTCCAGAAGGAGGGTTAAGCGGTCCCCGGAAAACACAAGGCCGCCTGTGGCCATATCCCTCAGATGAAGCCCCTTGCCGGAAAGCTGGGCGTGATTTTCGGAAAAGGAAAGGGCCACCCGGATACGGTCCGGCGAGCCAAGGAGGGGTTCGGATATCTGACCGCGGAGATCCCTCAGAAAATCTCCGGCGCTCTGGCGTCTGGGATGATCGGGAAAAGCGGCCACAAAGGCCGCAAATTCACGGGAGGCCCGTTCCCTTTCCCCCCTTTGCAGGGCCAGAAATCCCTTTTCAAAACGAACATCTCCTTGAATACGGCTTCCGGGATAAGCGGTCAGCACACGGTCCAGCGCAGTTTCAGCGCCGCCTGTGTCTCCCATGTGAAGGGCCAGGATCCGGGCTTCCATCCACAGGGCCAGAGCCCGGTCTTCGGGATCTGCGGAGAGATGGGACCAGGATCGCAGCACATGCAATGCCAGTTCAGGGCGGTCTTCATGGAGGGCCCAGGCCACTTCCTCCGGCCAGGCCCCTGCAGCGACAGGGCGCAAAAAAAGCATCAGCCCCAGGAAAAAGAGGGGCAGCCTGCGGGCAAGCCCGGACGCTGCTGTTTTTCCGTAAAGTCTTTGATGGAAAAATTCAGATTGTTTCATGGCCTCAAAACAAAAACCGGGACTCTCCCGGAGATTTTTCAGAACATACATGAAAAAGGTTTCTGCTTTGTTCTTTTTCAGACAGAAGCCTTGTCTTCCTATAAGGGATCCGCACAAGACACATTGCCTTGGAATTCCGTTTCATGTAGGAAGTACAGAATACGGAATTCTAGGGATAATGGTTTTTCCCTGCTTTGACAAGAAACTCTCCATGGAAAAAAGGAAGACCCCATGCCGGTGTCCATGACAGGTAGGGCAGGCCGCCGTACCCTGGCTTTTCTGGACTACAACACCCGTATATTCGCCCTGACATGGCGTCTTTTTCTCCTGACTTTTTCCAGGCAGAAGGAGGGGCGCATCATGGTGCGGCGGGGTGTTGTGGAGCAGCTTTACTTTACCGCAGTGCAGGCTCTGCCCATCATCATTCCCATCGCGCTCATCATCGGTATTCCCCTGATGCTGCAACTGTCCCTCCTCGCAGGCCAGTATGACGCCGGGCGTCTTGCTGTGATCCTTGTGGTGCGGGAAGTGGGGCCCATCCTCACAGCTCTCATTGTTACCTTACGCTCCGCAACAGCCGTGACCATTGAACTGGGCTACATGAGTGTGCTTCGGGAAATCGAGGCTCTCGAAATGGCGGGCATTGATCCCCTGCGGCTCATCTGTCTGCCCAGGCTTGTGGGCATCACCATGGCCATTGTCTGTCTTTTTGTGGTGTTTGACCTTGTGGCCATTGTGGGCAGTGCCGGGTTGATTCTGGCCTTCAGCGACATTCAGGTTTCCCGTTTTCTTTTCAGCTTTACCCAGGCCATCACAGGCCTGGATATCGGGGTCAGTCTCATCAAGGCTTTCTGCTTTGGCATCATTATTTCTGTGATCTGCATGTTTCGCGGGCTTTCCTGTCAGGGGAATTTCACCTGGATTGCCATTAATACCTCCAAGGCCTGCATGGAAAGCTTTATCTTCTGCCTGTTGGCCAATATTTTTATCTCGGTGGTTTTTTATGCCTGAAGAAGCCAAGCGGGGCCTTTCCATCCGGCTGGAAAACATTGTGCTTCCCCTGGACAAAAAGAGCATGGGGCCTTTTTCCCTTTCCCTGGATCCTGGGGACGTGTGCGAAATTCAGTCCACAGCTTCGGACAGGGTGCGCCTTTTTCTCCGTTTTCTTGCCACTTTCCAGAAGCCCCTCAGCGGTCGGTACCTGCTGGATGGTGAGGCCTTGGATTTTTCGGCCTACCAGGCCCTGCTCCCTGTCAAGCGGCGCATTGCCTATATCAGTACGGAAACCACCCTCATCACCAACCGCAGCCTCCAGGAAAATATTCTCATGGGTCAAGCCTGGCATCAGAATACCATGCATCCGAAGATGGATGAACGATGCCTGGCCCTTTGTCGTTTCTTCTGCATTGACGATAAGCTGCACCTCCGGCCTGCGGCCATCAGCACCATGGGTCGAAGGGCGGCCATCGTGGTGCGGGGTCTTGCCAAGCAGCCGGATCTCATTCTTGTGGAAAGACCGGAAGAGTTTGTGGGAAAAAATCGCAAGGAAGTATTCCTGCGCACCCTGAAAGAATGCAGCCGGGAAGGTGTCACCCTGGTCTTCTGGACGGATGACGAGAATCTGGGCAGAGGATGGCGCACCCGGAAATGGGTGCTGGAAGAGGATTTCCTGCAGGTGTATCCCCTGGATGAAAAGGAGTAAATCCCCATGGATCTGGAATTCAGCCGCAGAGAGCGGGTTGTGGGAACCTTCATGGTGGTGATCATTGCCCTGCTGCTGTCCACCCTGTTCATTCTTGGTAAGGGCAAGGGATGGTTTGAGCGTTACATTCCCTATTACACCGTATTTGAGGAAAGTTACAATCTCCAGCGGGGTGCTGCGGTGAAGCTTTACAATACGGATGTGGGCCGGGTGAGGCGGGTGACGGTTACGGGTAACCATGTCCGGGTGGATCTGGATATTCTGGAAACTTACAGCTCCCGCATCCGGGAAGACACCATTGCCACGGTGGAAAGCCCCACCCTCATCGGATCGGAATTTGTGGCCATCCGCACAGGAGGACGCAGTGACGCAGAGCTGATACCCTATGGCGGAGAAATTTTCTCCCAGGAAAAGAAATCCATAGCCGATATCCTGGCGGAATTTCAGGTGGAGAAAACCGCGAAAATGGTCATCGGCGCGGTACAGGATCTTGCGGAAATGACCGCTGCGCTCAAGGATCCCCAAGGCCCGGTTTTCACCGCCATGGATACGGTGAACCAGATTCTTTCCGATCTTCAGGAAGGCAGAGGGACCTTAGGCTCCATCCTGAAATCTCGGGAACTTATGGAAGAGGTCCATGCCCGCATGGCGGAAGTAAGCCGCATTCTCGGGCATGTGGAGGAGGCTGCGGGTAAAACGCCGAGAACCGTGGATCTGGTCAATGAGAACCTTGAACAGATTCAGACCATGGGCTCGCATGTGGGAGAGGCTTTGGATGCGGTCCTTGAAACCCTGCATGGTGAGCTGGCCAAAATATCACGTCTGGTGGACGACATCGAAGCCGCAGGAAAGGATGTGCCCGCCATTGCCCGCAGCACCCGGTCGGGCATTCAGGAGGTGAGGGAAACCTTGCGGGAACTGGATAAGGTAGTGGATTCTGTCCAGAAAAATATTCTGATCCGGGGTAATATTCCCAAAGAGGCTCCAGCCGAAGCCCTGGATGCGGACGGAAGATAAGGTGAGAAAAAAAGACGCTGAAAAGACTGACAACCGCAACGCATAGAAGGAAAATGCAATGAAAGCCTTAAGAAAACAGTTGGGCAATCCCCTCGTGGCCATTGGTCTTCTTTTTATCATCCGCCTGATCAGCGCCACCTACCGCTATCAGGTCAAGGGCCTGGATGGGGTTCTGAGTCGCCTTGGGAAGGGCGAAAGAATTCTTCTGTGCCACTGGCATCAGCAGTTTTTCCCGGCCATTGCCCGGTACGGGGGATGGTTTGGCCGTTTTCGTCCGGGGCTTATGATCAGTCGCAGTGAAGATGGGCAGATTATCGCCAATGTGGCCAATCGCGTGGGCTGGTATACGGCAAGGGGTTCTTCCACCCGGGGCGGCGGCGAGGCCATGGCAGAAATGATTGAGCATGTGCGTCAAAACGGTCTCGGTGCCCATATTCTGGACGGTCCCACAGGACCCATCGGCGTGGTGAAGCCGGGTGCCATCCGCATTGCCCAACAGAGCGGGGCCCTGTTGGTTCCCATGATTCTCAGGGCGGAAAAACGTTGGCAGGCGAAAAGCTGGGATCGTTTTGTCATTCCCAAGCCCTTTTCCAGCGTTATTATCTCCTTTGAAGCCCCCCTTCTGCCTCCGCCCATGGATGCGGATGCAAAAACCTTTGAGGAAACCCGCAAGGCCCTTGAAGCGCGGATGCGACCCTGGTTGTACTGAAAATCGGAGGAAACGGGCGCCAGAATTTTTTTCTGGCGTCCGTGGTTTTATCTGTTTTTCTGGCTATCCGTCCAACCTGATCAGCTCGGACATTGTGACCCAGAGAACCTGAAACGAGCTCGTAAAGGGGTGAAAAAGAGAATGCCGATGAGAAGCCCATCCAGCAGCGATGTAAGGGAAGCCAGAAAGACTCCCGGACCTGAGATGACGAGGGGCTGAAAATCCACCGTGAGGAGGCAGCCTGCAATCCACTGGGCAAGAAAGAGCTTGGGTGCCCAGGGCCGAAAACGCCAGAGCCCCACGATGGACAGGATAAAACATGAGAGAAGCAAAAATGCGATCATGCCTTTGGTAATAATCTGCAGAGTGGTGAGGGCCTCTTCCTGCGATTGCAGATAGGCCTGCAAAGCAGGGGGAAGAAAGCGTTCGAACCAGAAAATTTCCAGGATGCCCCCCAGGATATAGGAAAGCAGGGTCGCCAGAAGCAATGTGCGAAAATGCGAATTCTTCAATGGATTATCTCCTTTTTTCCTGTAAGGACGGTATCTTATGGCGAAGTTCCGGAGTTCTTGTTTTCCAGAATGTTGCGAAGGAGGGCAATCTCTTCCGGGTTCTTGTGTCGTACCCATTTCAGATAATCCACAGGGGTTTCTCCTCTGCGGTCTTTTACATCCGCACGTCCGCCATTCTGCATGTAAACGGCAAGAAGATCCGGACGATTATACATGACTGCGTAGTGGACAGGGGTCTGCAGCGTTTGGGGCATTGCCGCATTGGGATCTGCTCCCATGGACAGTATACGGAGCGCCTGATCCGGCTGGAAGTTTTTGTTGATGCTCACCATATGAAGGGCAGAAGTGACATCTCCCGCCCTGCCTTTCACATCCACCCCCTGATTCAGAAAAGCATCAATGAGTTCGGTACTCATTCCGGACTTTAAGCCCAGCTCAAAGGCGGAAAAACTTCCGTACCGGGTGTTGATGTCCATCTGATGGATCACCTGAGGAAGATACTGATGCTGATACAAAAAATTCCCCATAAGATCCGGAAAATAGTCTTCGGCGGGCTCCATGGTGAAGCCTTTTTTTCCCATGAGATAGGATACGGTAAAAGATCCGTATTTATTTGTCGCCTGCAAGGCATAGTTGAGGAGGGTCATTTTCCGGCCGCTCTCATCAAAGCTGACACCATACAGATCGGCTCCTGCGGCAAGAAGCGCTTCAATGGTTCGTGGATCCCCGGATAAGGCTGCATGGGCCAGGGGTGTCAGACCGCTGGCATCCGGCTCATTGATCTTTTCTTTCACCACTTCCATCATGAATGGGGAAAGCCTGAGATCCGGCACACGGGACAGCATACAGGCCAGGGAATACCCGGTTTCCATCTCCACCCGCTGAATGCCCCGCTGTTCCGTCTTTGCCAGAAACGCCTCCCAGAGAGCGGGAGTCAGGGGCTCTCTGATTCCGGCAGCGTCCAGGGATGCACGCATCCAGTCAGGAAGATCCTGGGGGACAGTTCCATGGAGAGGGGTCTTTTCCATTGCCGATGGAGAGCCGCCGGGAAGCTGTTCCGTAAAGGATGCTCTGATCTGATGGGAGGCTTTTGGATTTTCAGGATGTTCCGATCTCCTGGATCCCATGTACCAGCCCGATGAAAAACCGGCGAAAACGGCCAGAACAAGAAGAAGAGAGCCTGTTTTGCGGGTGTGCATATGGTTTTTCCCCATGTCCTTAGAAGAGCCATGTAAAGATGAAAACAGTTAAAAAATGCCGCTTTCAGTTTTGCGTGATTCCGCAATGGCGTATGATCCAACCCGTCATCTGTCTTCAAAGCGTCAAAGCCCCTGGCTTTCCCGTTTCAGGTGGGCAAGGAGTCGCCGCGCTTCCCGGTGGCGATTTTTATCGTTTGGAGGAATACGGGAAAGGAGGGATTCGGCCTTTTTCAGATCCCCTGCCTTGTAGGCGCAGTAGCCTAAGGTGAGGAGGAGATGGGGCTTTTCCCGGTTTCCGGCTTCAAGGGAGCGCACCCCCGCCTCCAGGGCTTCCTTATAGCGGTTTTCCGCCATGTGGATGGACATGGCCAGCTCAGAAAGGGCGGGATCAGGCCCTGAGCTTTCCGCCTCTGCAATGCGGGCGAGGGCCTTTTCATGGAGGCGGGCCGCATGGAGCATCTGCACCTCCCGGACAAAAAGATCACTTTTTACGTCTCCTTTCTTCCGGGCCTGCCCATAGGCCTCGGCCGCACGGGCAGGCAGGTTAAGATTGGCGTAAAGATCCCCTAAGAGGCGATAGGCTTCCGGCCCGGCTTCGCCCGCCACATCCATGCGGATTTCCATGGCAGCCGCAGCTTTTTTATAGTCTTTTATCCGAAGATAAAGGTGGGTGGCCAGCTCCCAGAGGAGGGTATCCTCAGGAGCCCTTTCAAGTCCCTTCTCCAGAACCCCGAGTCCTTTTTTTTCGTTGCCCGTTTCCATGGCTGCCTGCACATAGGCCCGAACCCATTCCCGCTCCGGTTTTTCCACGGTTGTCATGAGAAGACTGAGCTTTTTCCAGGCGGCTTCGGGTTTTTTATCCATCAGATGAAAAAGACCGCTGTGGTAAAGGAGGGAGGGTTTTTTCTGCGGACAGCTCTCCCAGGCTTTTTCCATGGCAAGGGCCGCTTCTCCGAGGGCTTGGGTCTCGTAGGCGGCAATGGCAAGATTCTGCCAGATGCGGGTATCCTCAGGCGAAAGCGCTGTTGCCTCCCTGTAAAGGGGCAGGGCCTTTTCCGGTGCACGCTGTTGCAGATGGGCGTTGGCCATGAAAAAAAGAAGGAGCGGATGCCGCGTATCCGGATGCCGGTCACAGAAACGTGACATCCGCTCCAAGGCCTCGGGCACACGGCCTTCGGCCATCTCCTGTCCGGCCTCCGCCAGCACCTGCTGCACGGCCCGGGGAAGGTCGGCCCCGCCCGATGCAAAGGCATTGGCCGGACAGAAGGAAAAAATCAGAAAAATCAAAGCAACAAAAGGGGTCTGACCCCTTTTGTTTGACCCCTTTTGTTGTATCATGACGCACCTCCTAACTGAAAACGAATGGGGGTCACCACCCAGGAGGCCACCCTGCGGCCATCCTTGACGGCCGCCTCAAAGCGCCATCCCGAAATGGCCTGGACAACGGCGTCTTCAAATACTCCTGCGGGCTCTGCCTCCAGAATCTGTATGCTGCCGGGCCGTCCCTCCGTATCCACAAGAAAACGCACCCGAACCCAGCCTTCTATGCCCATGCGCCGCGCCCGGAAGGGATACACGGGCGGCATCTGTACCAGGGTGCGGGGCGTCTGATCCACCTCTCCGGCTTCATAGGTCATGGGGCCCGGCGGCGGAGGCGGAGCCAGGGTGGGGCCTGCCACGGCGGAAAGGGAAAGATCCGGCCGGAAGGCGGGCAGATCCAGAGGCTTCACTTCCGGGGGCTTCTGCATCATGCGCTCCATGGGAATTTCCGGCTCCGGCGGTTTCTCCTCCTCCACCTTGGGCGGTTCCGGCTCTTTTTTCTCTGGCTCCGGAGGCCTCAGCTCCCGGAGCTGCACGGAAACAAGACGCTCCAGATCGTTTTTTCCGGGTGCGGTTCCGATCATCCAGGGCACCATGGCAAAAAGCCCTGCGGTCATGGCGACCCCCAGCAGCAGAGATGCCAGATGCCGAGCCACTAAAGGGGTCAGACCCCTTTTATACCCACAAAAGGGGTCTGACCCCTTTAGTGGCTTTATTGTTTCAGGGACTTTTGGTGGCAATGCTCACATCCTTTGCACGGGCGAGACGGCAGTAGTCGAGAATTTCCACCACAATGCCCGTGTCTGTTTTCCTGTCCGCGACAATCACCACCGAGGCTTCGGGCATCTCCGCCAGCGCCCTTTCCACCCTGGCCCGTACGCTCCGGATATCAATGGGTTCCTTGTCCATGAAAATCTGGCCTGCGGCATCCACGCCCACAAGAATGCTGCCCTTGTCCTTGAGGTCGCCGGTGCTGGCCGTGGGCCGGTCCACGGAAATGCCTGTCTCCTTCACAAAGCTGGTGGTAACGATGAAAAAAATCAGAAGGAGGAAGATGAGGTCGATGAGGGGCGCGATGTTGAGTTCGCTGCCCTGATTTCTCGTCTTCATGCTCTGTCTTACGTTGATCATCAAAGCTGCCTTTCCAGGGTGGCGTAAAGCTGATCCAGTCTGTGGGTGGCCCTTTTGGCCTGACGGCTGAGATAAACGGCCATGAGAATGCCGGGTATGGCTACCATGAGCCCGCACTGGGTGGTGACAAGGGCTTCGGAAATCCCTGCGGCCATGCCCCGCGCATCCCCGGTTCCGGACAGGGCCATGACATCAAAGGTGGCAATCATGCCCGTTACCGTGCCGAGAAGCCCGAAAAGGGGCGCAACGCCCGCCAGGGCCTGGATGAGGGGGATGCCCCGGTTCAGGTCTTTCCGGATGCGGAGCCCGCACTCTTTCAGGATACTGCGATCCAGCACGCAGTGACCGCAGCGACGCTCCCGGAAATCCCGCACAAGCCTCAGGGAAAGGCCCTCTCCCTGGGGCAGGGGCTCTGTGGTCCCAAGGGCCATGCGCACAGCGGTTTCCGGAAGCAGGTCTTTTTTAAGAAGGCTGCGGAAAAAAAAGATACGCTCGAAAATCCTCACCCACATGACGAGGCAGAGCAGGGCCAGGGGCCAGAGAATGCCGCCGCCTGCGGCCAGATGACTTAAAATCTCCTGCATGCCCCCCGTCATCCGGCAAGCCTTCCCTTGCAGCAGGCAGGAAAGCTGCTGTGCTCCCGGGTGAGGATGTTGCAGAGCGCCACGGCCTTTTCCTCCATATCCCCCACAATGTGTTCCACCCGGCGGGTAAGGAAGGTGTGAATGAGGGTAATGGGAATGGCCACAGCCAGACCGAACATGGTGGTGGCCAGGGCTTCGGAAATCCCGCCGGACATCATCCGGGGGTCCCCCGTGCCAAAGAGGGTGATGGTATGGAAGGTGGCAATCATGCCCGTCACCGTTCCCAGAAGGCCGATGAGGGGAGCCACACCCGCCATGACGTTGAGCATGGGAAGAAAACGTTCCAGCCGGGGAAGCTCCCGCAGGATGGCCTCCTGAAGAATGCTTTCCAGGGTCTGACGGTCTTCCTTTCTTCCGGAAAGACCGGCCATGAGGATGTTGAAGACGGGCTTGCCCACACCGGGCCGGACCGTATTTTCGCAGGCTTCCCACTGTTTTTCCGCAGCCAGGGCGTTCACCCGGCCCATGACCTTGTCCGCGTTGGTGTGCACCCGGTTAAGAAACCAGATGCGCTCACAGGTGATGAGAAGGGCCACAAGACCGATGAGGAGAATGGGCCAGACCAGAAAACCACCGCTTTCAATCTGGCTTTTCAGGGTGGTGCGGTGAAGCACCTGCTGAAGGGCCGCACCTCCGGAAATGTCCATGGAAAGGGAGGGACTTAAGCCCTGCATGTAGCTTTCAAGGTTTTTCTGTACGGAGCGGGAAGGTTCCCGGCCCAGCATCTGGAATTTTCCGTTTTCCGGAAGGTAGCGCAAAAAGCCCACTTCCCCCTTTTCCGTGCGGAAGGCTGCGGTAAAGGGGCCGAGAGTAAGGATTTCTGCTGTAACAAGACTTCCGCCCGGCCCGAAAACCTCGCCCTTTTCCAGACGAACAGCCCCGGTATCCGCCATCTCCCCTAGAAATCCTTTGGCAAGGAGATCGAGATCATCAATACCCGCAAAACGTCCGGGATTGAGGATCTCCCGTACAGGGGCCAGTTTTTCCGGATTTTTTGCCGTAAGGGGAGATTCCGTGAGCATGCCGTCCAGCTCCCGCGCTGCGGTGCGCAGGGTTCCGGACACGGCCTTCATGGCCAAAAGGCTGAGATCCCGCTCCCTGCCAAGGCTGATTTTTTCTTTTTCAAGACCGCTGATTTCCGTATCCAGAGCCCTGGTTTCTGCCTGAAGCTGATTCCGGCTCCTTTCCAGCTCCGCAATGCGGCCAAGGAGTTTTCCCCGGTCAGAAAGAACAGCCTCCCGCGCAGCCTGGGCTGCGGCTTCCGCAGCCAGCCTGCTTTCTCTGGCCCTGCGGGAAGCTTCCCGCATGTCCGTTGCAGAAGCAAGACAGGGCGTCAGCAGCAAAACGGCAAGGAGGACCATCCCTCCCAGAAGAGTTCCTTTTTTCATGGCGCTATCCTTCCCAGGGGCAAGACCACCAGTTCCGGCGCCCGTCTGCGGGTCGCCACATCCAGCGTCCGGGCCATGGGCCCTTCCCAGCTTTGTTCGAGACGGATCCAGCGGCCTTCGGCCGGATCATACTGGCCCGTCCGGCCATCCTCGGTTCTGTAGAAAAGGGCAAGACGGCCCACCCGCAGCACCTGGGCTGTCACCTCGCCCTGATCTGTCTGAAGAATTTCCCGCCTCACTTCCGTGGTGAATCCGTAATCCGCCTCAATGCGCAGGGCTTCCAGCACCCGCCTCAGGCGCTCCGCAGGCGGGGCATCGGGGTCCACAAGGAGTCCTTTAAGCATGGAAAGCCGCTGACTGCGCTCTTCTTTCAGAAAAGGCAGATCAAAAGCCACAGCTCCTTCAAGGCGCTGCACCAGGCTCTCCAGCCTGCCATCAAGGTCCTTTTCCAGACGCTGGGCTTCCGCCAGTTCCCGTCTGATTTCAGTTACCTCGCCAGACAGATGGTTCCGGGCGCGGAGCTGGCGGTTCTTCTGCCTTTCCAGATCCTGATGCTCCCGTTCCAGAGCTTCCAGCCGTGAAAGGAGGCGCCCCCTTTCCTCAGCCCAGGATTCCCGGGTTTTCTGGGCCTGGCCTTCGGCAGCCATGGCTTTTTCGTGTTCTGTCAGGGTTTCCCGGATAAGACCGGGGGGGGTATCCGCCCTGGCTGGATCATGGGAGGAAAACGACAGCAGGCCAAGAATCAGGAAGATCGGAATTTTGTATTTTCTACGCATTTTATATGTCTTTTCTAAAAATATTTTGGTGCCAATGGGTTTTTGCCCGACTTATAGACATGCTTTTTTTTAAGGTCAAGGAAAAAATAGCAAGGGCTATATTTTTTAGTCATGACAAAAGACTGCGAAAAGAAGTCTTTTCCGGCACCCTTATTGCATTTTCCATGATTGCCCCCTATCCGGGTTTTTTTGTGTCTTTGATCCCTGTCAGGAACTGTTGCCATGGTATCCGCCCTTTCCCCCAGCACAAGGTTTTCCCAGATCCAGAGCGGAGAAGGATCTTCTCCCAATGGAAAGCAGGAAAGCTATGCCCTGGCAGCGGTGGATGCGCTTTTGAAGAATACGGGCCAATGGCAGCGCTGGCAGCAGATCCGCCAACAAAATGACGAACGCGCCAGAACCCTTGCGGCGCAGATCCTGGAACGCAACAGCCTGATGCAGAAGGCCAGGGAAGGAAGGCCCGTAAGCTGGGAGCATTTTGACGCACTCACCGCAAGGCTTTCAAAGGATGGGATTCATCTGTGGGATCAGAGTGCACTTCTGGCTTCGGGATGGCGGCCAGGGCAGCCGCAGGCCTTTGATCGCGGGGTGGATGCTCTACCTCCACCGCTGAAATCCAATGCGTCTCCTTTCAACGCTCTTTCCCACGAACAACAAGGAGGACTCGGATCCTCTGGGGAAGGCAGGGGGGCTGCTTTTCCATCGGAAAAGGCTGAAGCCAGGGGGGCCTTTCTTCCGGGGTTGTCTTCAGATACCCAAAAGCCCAATACAAGGCCCCTGTCTCCGGGCCTAAGTCCCCTGATTTCCAGCCTTTCTTCCCCTGTTTCTGAAAAACCCGAAGCCCTTGTCCTGCATGTGAACTGGGATCGTTACATTCTGGCTTCAGGCCTGGGAGCCTATGGAAGCCGGGATCAGGTTTTTCTCCCTCTGGGAGGCATGGCTTCCCTTCTGGAGATTCCCATTCGTGTGGATGCATCCCAGGGGTATGCCGAAGGAAGGGTTCAGGGCAAGGCCTTCTACCTGGATGTGAACCAGAGAAATCTCCGTATGGATGGACAACCCATCGCCTTCTCCGAAACCGCCCTTGTGACGGATGGGGAAGATATCCATGTGGATGCCCGGATCCTTAAGGATTGGTTGCCCGTGGATTTTGATTTTGATTATGCAGAGATGGCTGTGACCCTGAGTCCAAGGGAAAAACTCCCCTTTCAGGAGCGCATGGAGCGGCGGCAGCACTGGGGACGTTTTCTTTCACAACGCAGTGGCATGGGGCCTTCGGTGATGGAAGAAAAAACGCCTCCGGCTTCGACCTCCCTGCCCGCCATGGACCTTTCCCTGTCCGCATCCCATAACAGTCAGGAGAATATTCCTTCACAGGCGGGTTATACCCTTTCCGGCGCAGGAAACCTTGCCGATGGCTCTCTGCATTTTTTTGCAAGAGGGAATGAGGGCCATACCCTGCGCCGCCTGGAGACTCGGTTTGAAAAAACCGATACCAGGGGCTCAGGCCCCTTGGCTGCAACGCGCTTTGCCCTTGGGGATGTGGCTTCTCCTTCCCTGCCCATTCTCGGCCGATCCGGCAATGAGCAGGGGGTACTTCTTGAAAACCGATCCCTCTTTCAGGAGCGAGATTTTGACAGCACCCGGTTTGAAGGCAACCTGGCTCCCGGATGGGAGGTGGAACTGTACAGAGGTCACACGCTCATGGATGCGCGTACCGTGGGAGAAGATGGGCGCTATCTTTTTGATGAGGTGGACCTTTACTACGGGAGTAACGATTTCAGGCTGGTGTTTTACGGACCCGAAGGCCAGAAACGGGAAGAAACTCGTCGCATGGATGTGGGCAGCGCCATGTTGCCCAAAGGAGAGTTCGGTTATGCGGCCAGTCTGACCCGGCAGGATACCATTACCTATGCCGAGGATGAGGATGGGATTCCGGATAAGGGGAAGGTCAGGGCCGTAGGGGTTATGGAATATGGGTTGGGAGAGAGGGTCACGCTTTCCGGTGGTTTTGCAACGGATACCCGGATGGATGATCGCCGCACCCGGATCCACGGGGGCCTGGAAACCGCCCTTCCCGGAGCCTCCCTGCGCCTGGATGGGATTCAGGGTCTGGAAGGGGGAAGCGCTCTGCGTTTGTCCGGTCAGACCGGCCTTGGCGATACCCGTATCCGGGCCAGCCAGGAGTTTCAGGACAGGCTGGAGGGGCACCGTGTGGCCAATCCCGTTCGCAGCGTAACGGAACTTTCCCTTTTTGGTGCTTTGGGTACGGAAAAGGGTTTTCGTGTACCTTATACGTTGTCAGGACGCTACACGGACCGGGATCATGGCTACGAGTCGAGGTTGCACCTTCTGAACAGCCTGCGTACCGGGCCTGTATACTGGACCCATGGCCTCACCCATATCCAGAACAGCGGGAATTCCAATCCGGACACCTTGCAGGGAAGCCTCAATGCGTCCACCCGTTTTCAGGATCTGTACCTGCGGGGCCATGGAAATTATCGCCTGGACGGCCAGGAACAGGGGCTGACCCAGGCAGGCCTCACCGCCTCAAAAAATATTGGTAATAACCTGGAAATTCAGGGTAATCTGCAGAAGGCTTTTACGGATGAAAGCCGCACCAGTCTGGATGCCCAGCTCAACTGGCGGCGGGAGAGCATGAGCATCAGTCCCAAAATTTCAGTGGATGATGGTGGCGACTGGAGTGCTTCTTTAAGTATGAACATGGCCCTTGGCCCAGATCCCCACAAAGGGGGGATGCGGCCCCTTCCCCTCAATGCCAGCCACCAGGGCCATGCCGCTGTCCGGGTGTCTGAAGCTTCGGATACCAAGGGGGGGCAGGAAGGTAAGGGCCTTGCGGGGGTTCGGGTTCGGGCTCCACAGGCTGGTGTCTCCGCTGTAACGGATCAGGATGGCATTGCTCTTCTGCTCCTTTCCCCGCACAAAAAAACAGATATTCTGATTGATGAGGAAAGTCTTGAAGATCCAGCCCTCTTTCCCCTGAATTCCGGTGAGGCCATCACGCCCAAACCCGGCGAGGTCAGACCCTTTGCTTTTCCTGTTATCCGTACGGGAGAAATTGATGGGGTCCTTTACGGCGAAAATGCCGCAGGCGAGTCCCTTCCCCTGCGCCAGGCAGAGGTGTTTTTGAAAAATGATAAGGGCGAAATTGTGGACCGGGTTCTTTCGGAATATGATGGCTTTTACCTTTTTGAACGGGTTCCCCCCGGGGAGTACAGGGTCGAGGCTGTGCTTCGGGGAGAAGATGGCAGAGAGATCCGCAGGGATCAGCCTGTACGTGTAGACGCTTCCGGCAGCATTGAAAGTGGTCGGGATTTTGTGCTGACGCGCACGCAAGAGCCTGAGGAATGGGTACTTTTTAATGAAGGAAAGTGGACAGAGCCTGCGCAAGGGGAGAATCGCAGATCCGTCAGACCTGTTTTTGAAGAAAACGAAGTTCTACTGTACCAGCGGGGCAAGTGGTTTTCCGACGTCTCCCAGAAAGACCCAGAAGCGCAAAGGGACTTGCTTACCGAAACAGAGATACTTTTTGAAGCCACTAAAGCCCCTCCTTCTTCCCTGCTCCGAGGGCCTGAATCATGGATCTCAGAGGATCTTCCTGGCCGAGGAATGATGGAAAATGAAGATGTTGTCGTGGAAGAAAGGGTTCTTTTTGAGGCGAAGACCGCCTCACCAGTTTCCGGGTCCGGGAGAAAGGGCGGGTTGGGTGTGCATGCGGGTTCTTATCAGAGCCGTGAAAGGGCCCTCCTGGGCATTGCATGGGCCAGAAGGCAGATGCCTGAGCTGGCGTCTCTTGAAGAGGCCCGTATCCAGCCTGTGGATTTGGGGGAAAAGGGGCGCTGGTACCGTGTCATTCTCGGAGATTTTGAAAACAGGGAGGATGCGGAGAGAATAGCCGCTCAGATGGCGAAAAAAACAGGATACGGTCGGGTTTTTCCCGCTGCTGTGGAGGGGGAAATTTCCGTGCATCTTGCAAGCTTTGCAAAGGGCAGGGACGCAGAAGCAGGCATTCGTCACCTGGAGCAGCGTTTCCGCTCCCTGCTGGGAGAAGAGCTTGCCATGGCAATCTCAAAGGACAGCACGGGCTACCGGGTGCTGGTGCAGAATTTTAAGGAAAAGGAAGGGGCTGAACGTTTCCGTGATGCGGTGGCTGCAGAGGGAGGGTATGCCAGGGTCCTGGAATAGGGCTTGGGAAGAAGGGAGGGCGGATATGAAGAAAAGAGGACAATGAAAGGTTGACTTCAGACCTTTCATTGCCCTCTTTTTTTTAAGGTTCAAGCGTGAGGGGAATTTCCCGGATGAGAGGAGTTCCTTCCTTTTCCCTGTCATATAAGAGCAGGCGGAGGGGGTTGCCGACAGGAGGAAACTCCCCTTTCAGGGGGATCATCACTTCCCTTTCGCCCAAGGGCTGATATACGGCAAATCCTTTCATTTCTCCCACCAGGGAAGTGCCATGGAAAAGGGCGGCATCCATGTATGCGGAACGGTTGCCTTTGGCAAAGATGCGGGTTTTGAAGGCTTTTTTGCCATCAGAAAATGTCTGGGCTTCCAGTCCCTGGGCTTCCAGGCGGACAGCGGTTTCCCCATGACGAATGATGAGAGGGATGGATGTGGCCACAAGAAAACGGAGATCAATCCGGGTTTCTCCCGAGGATTCTGTGGGCTCCGTTTTGTCCGGGGCTTCCGGAGCGGGCATGGGGGAAACCTTGATGTGGGCCCGGTATTCTCCATCCGCCAGTTTTGCGGGTTTTTTCACCATGATGCGTACAGCCTGCATGGCCCCTGGCTCCAGAAGCACCTGCCGGGGAGAAAACCGGATCATCTGAAGGATGGCTTCGGTACGCTCTTTATTTTCTGAGATTTTCAGGTTGCCATATACATCCTGATCCAGAACCTCCGCATCAATGCGGTAGGTTACCGGCCGGTCGTTGGGGTTGATGATACGCAGCGTGGCAGAACGATCCCTTCCTTCAATAACCATGCGCAAGGGAGAAAGAACAACGCCTTTTTCCGCAGCAGCAAGGGCGATGGGAAAAGCAAGGAAAAAAAACAGGCAGGAGATGCAAAGGGCAGATCGCAGCATAAAACCTCTCAAGGGTTTAAAACCGTAATGGAGATGGTCATGGTCCCGCTATAGGTTCCGGAGGCGCCGGGGAGTACATGGAGAACCCCCCCAATATGAAGAAAATGATCCGTCATGTCCAGAGCCACAAGCATCTGGGTGGAATGGGTGTTCATGGAAGTTATGGGGAGCGTGCCCCCGGATCCATTATTCAGGTCCAGCTTTGCAGGAAAAAGGAGCTGTACCTGCTGCCCCAGGGTGTCGGGTCTGTAGCGGATGCGACCACTTCTTCCTCCCGACACCTGACTCCATCCGCTGCCGGTATTCCGGGGTACTGCGGGGCCCATGCTGGCGTCCATGGCAATGGCGTCGGCATAGGGGCTGGCGATGATATGGCCAAAGGAGATATCCTGAACCAGGGCAAAATCCGCAGCAGAGGCTGAAGCCCAGAAAAAACAGCCCAGCAATCCTGCGGCAAAAGTTCGGAGAAAAACCTGGGCGAGCATGGTTTTACTCATAGATGAAGGTGATGGGGACCAAGGTGTTTCTGTAGGTTCCCACCACCTGGCCTGCCCCTACCTGTAAGGCGCCTCCCACAAAAATTTTGTTCGGTCCCGCCGTGGTGATGGCCATGGGAGAGGCCGTGGAGTTGGCGGCAATGTTGTTGATGGTCATGGTTTGAGCTCCCCCCCCAGTTATGGTAATCAGAATGGATCCTGGGTAGGTGATATTGATGTTTGCATCCAGGGTTGTGGTTACATTGATACGCCCGTTATGGCCCCCGCTGACCGATGCGGTTCCTGCGGTGACTGCGGGAAGAACGCCCCCGCCTCCGGAGGCGTCAATGGTAACCGTTGCCGCACTTCCCGCTGCCACAATGGTCCCAAAGTTTAAGGACTGGTCCTGGCTGCCGCTGAGAACCGCCGACTCAATGGTGGCTTCGGCTGTCATGTTCACAGAAGCGGCCTTGGTGTGCTCTGCCCCAAACAATGCACAAGCCATCAGTGCTGTCAGACAAACTGCAAATTTTTTTTTCATGGAACCTCCTTTTTCAGGATACAATGAAACAAGTTGCGCCGCAGCATCTGCGTCTGATGGGTGCGCTGGCAGCATGCAGAGAAAACTTGTCTTGCTGTTACGGTGAAAACCTTACATGCCCTTCCTTCTACGGTATCGGATTCCTGCCATGGGACTTTAGCTTTTGCAGGTCCCAAAAAAGCAAAATCCGTTCCAGATGTAAAAGATATCTTCTGATTGGGATGTTTTTCTTTTTTTGATCCAGGTTTTTTATGGGTATCTTATGGATTTAAAAATGTAAAAAACAGCTTCTTCCAAAGCTTGTTTTCATCCGTTGAAGGGGGGACTTTTTGGACGCAGGGGAAAAAGCTTCCCCTTTTCCAGAAAAAACGACCCTCTGGTCCCAGGGAAAGCCCTGTGCTTGTTTTAATGGTTCATGAAAGAAGTCCTGGAGGAGTGACCCATGGAAAAAACCCTGCCTTCCGATGCCAATCTCATCCTCATCGGTATGCCCGGAGCAGGCAAGAGCACCCTGGGCGTGCTGGTTGCTAAAATCCTTGGCATGGATTTCATGGATACGGACCTTGTGATTCAGTCCAGGGAAGGCTTGCGATTGCATGAAATCATTCGGCAAAAAGGGCTGGATGCCTTCCGGGAGCTGGAAGCCCGGTATGTGGAAGGACTTTTGGTTTCCCGCACCGTCATCGCCACGGGGGGGAGCGTGGTATACAGCCAGAGAGCTATGGAGTCTCTGGCCAGAACGGGATTTATCCTTTATCTCTCCCTTTCCCTGGAAAATCTTTTGCAGCGCCTGGGAAATCTCGATGAGCGGGGGGTTGTGCGCAGACCGGGTCAGGATCTTGCCGCCCTATTTGCAGAGCGTATCCCTCTTTATGAAGCCTGGGCCCATGGGACGCTGGTCTGTGATGGCCTTTCTCCGGAAGCCTGTCTTGAGCAACTAAATTCTCTTTTACCATCCTCCCTGCGAGTGTCAGAAAAATGTCGCTAATGTGGAAAAAGCGTCTCTTCCTTTTCTCCTGCATCCCAAGGCGGTAGGGCTGGTTGTACCCTGCCTGAAAATGCAGATCCCCGCTTCCTTTAAAGGAGGCGGGGATCTGTATCAGGACAGGAAATGGGTTTTGTTTTCAGGGCAGGACGGTAAGTTCCACACGGCGGTTTCGTGCGCGGCCTGCATCCGTATCATTATCCGCAATGGGCTTGTCCGGTCCATAGCCCTTCACGCTGAGACGTTCTGCCCCGATGCCTTCGGCCACAAGGTGATCCCGTACGGCCTTGGCCCTGGCTTCGGAAAGACGAAGGTTGTAGGCGTGGGCACCGCGGCTGTCCGTATGGCCTGCGATTTCAACGCGGATACCGGGGTTCAGGGCCAGCACCTCGGCGACTTCTTCCAGAATATCGTACTGGTGGGACTGGATGGTGGTACTGGAGGTTGTGAAAATAAGACCTTGTATTTCCCAGCATCCCCGCTCATTCACACGGGCGCCTGCGGGGGTATTGGAGCATTCATCAAGATAATCGGGAACACCGTCACCATCGCTGTCAACGGGGCATCCCTGTTCATCCACAACCACGCCTGCGGGGGTATCCGGGCAGGCATCCTGGTAATCGGGAACCCCGTCACCGTCGCTGTCCAGAGGGCAGCCTTTGGCGTCCACAGCCACGCCTGCGGGTGTGCCGGGGCAGTGGTCGAGATAGTCGGGAACCCCATCGCCGTCACTGTCCAGGGGGCAGCCTCTGGCGTCCACAACCACGCCTGCCGGAGTATCCGGGCAGCGATCCTGGGTATCGGGAACGCCGTCCCCGTCGGAATCCAGGACAAGGGGCGGGGTCAGCTTCACAGGCTCAACCGCCTGGGTCCGACCAAAGGTCCATGCCAGACCTGCGTGGGCGGCAAGGTTCCAGTCCATGCCGTCGGGCGGCAGGATGAAGCGGCCATCCATACGAAAGGCCAGATCCTTTACAATGTCCACAAAAAAGCCTGCGCCAGCGTTTACGGCAAAATCCTTGTCACTGCTTTTTCCTTCGGGATCCCGGGTGAGCATTCCAAGGCCTGCGGCTCCATAGGGGCGGAATCCCGTGTCTGGTCTGAAAATGCGCAGGGCATTGGCGGAAATGTGCAGGCCCTTGGTATCAACCTTGGTCTTTTTTTCTTCTGTTGTGACCCCATGAACCATGAGTTCCCCCATCCAGCGGGGAGCAAAACGATACCCAAGGCCCGCGCCTAAGCTTAAGCCCGTATCAAGGTCCTGATCATCGTGGAATTCGTGTACGCCCACCATGGGAGTCACTACGACCTCCTTTTCAAAGGCCCCTGCCTGGGAAAATCCCAGAAGCCCAACCGCAAGGCCAAGCAGGACAATGGGTTTCAGAAGATGATTTTGATGCATAACGCCTCCTTAGGAAAAAAGGGTCCGTGAAAGGGAAGATTTCAGAGCCACGAGGCTATACCTTACTCTCAGTTTGCTTCCTTGGCAAGCGTGATGGCGGGAAATCAGAACATTCCATGCAGGGTCAGGGATGGGGGGTCTTCAGACCAAAAAAGCATTTTTTCAGAAAAGGCCATACAAATTTGTTGATTTTAACCCTTTCCTTGTTTAAAAGCTGAAGCCTCAGAACTTTTTTCCAAGGAGCTTTCATGTCCAGCGTCTCAGAAACCGTCAGAGTTCATCCCCTCACCGCCAATATTGAAGAGGTCACCCTTCTCTATGAGATCTCCAAAGCCCTTGGCGAACATATGGATCTTAAAAAATCCCTTTATACGGTCATGGACATCCTGGCCAACCACGGCAACATGCTCCGGGGAACCATCACCCTCCTGAACCCCGTGACCGGTGAAATCCGCATTGAAGTGGCCCATGGCCTGAGTAAGGGGGCCATGGCCAAGGGAATCTACAAGCTTGGCGAAGGGGTTACAGGATCTGTCATCAAAGATGCAAAACCCATTGCCATTGAAAGAATTTCCCAGGATCCCTCCTTTCTCAACCGGACTTCCGTGCGCAGACCGGACGAGGATTTTTCATTCATCTGTGTTCCCATCAAGGAGGGGGACCATGTGATGGGTGCCTTAAGTACGGACAGGCCCTATCAGCCGGAGTTCAATCTCCAGAGGGGGATGCAGCTTCTTTCCGTCATTGCCACCATGATCGCCCGTCATGTGAGCAATCTTGAGCGTATCCAGATGGAAAAAGAAAGGCTGAAGGCGGAAAACCGCAGGCTTCAGGAAGAACTTGAAAAAAAATACCGATTCACCAACATTGTGGGCAATTCCAACAAAATGCGGGAAGTCTATCAGATGATTTCCCAGGTTTCGAGGAGCAACGCCACGGTGCTGATCCGTGGGGAGTCGGGTACGGGTAAGGAGCTTGTGGCCAATTCCATCCATTACAATTCCAACCGGGCCAACCAGCCCTTTGTGAAGGTCAATTGCGCGGCCCTGCCGGAAAATCTCATTGAAAGCGAGCTTTTCGGCCATGAACGGGGGGCTTTCACCGGTGCCATCAGCCAGAAGAAGGGCAAATTTGAACTGGCCCACAAAGGCACCATTTTTCTTGATGAAATGGGCTCTGTGTCTCCGGATGTGCAGGTCCGGCTATTGCGGGTGTTGCAGGAAAGGGAGTTTGACCGGGTGGGCGGGCACAAGACCATCAAGGTGGATGTGCGGGTGGTGACCGCCACGAACAAGAACCTGGAAAAGGCTGTGGAAGACGGCAGTTTCCGAGGGGATCTCTATTACCGCCTCAATGTCTTTCCCATTTACATGCCGCCTTTGCGGGAGCGTAAAACGGATATTCTGCTCCTTGCCGATCATTTTCTGGAAAAATACGCCAAGGAAAATGAGAAGGACATCAAGCGTTTTTCCACACCTGCCATTGACATGATGATGGGGTATCACTGGCCGGGCAATGTCCGGGAGCTGGAAAACTGCATTGAGCGGGCCGTTCTCCTCTGTGAGGAAGGGGTGATTCACACCTACCATCTGCCCCCTACCCTGCAGACAGGCCTTGAGACGGACAGCCTTCCCCTTCATTCTCTGGAGGAGGCTGTGGCCAAGCTGGAAAAGGACATGCTCATTGACGCTCTGAAAAACACAAGGGGCAATGTCACCCAGGCTGCCACCCTGCTCAAAACCACAGTGCGCAAGTTTTCATATAAGGCCAAGGCCTATGACATTGATTACCGGGAATACCGGTAAGTTTTTTTGCAGCGTAACTATTCAACAAATTTTCCCCTCTCTCTCCGGGAGAGGGGCCAGGAGTGAGGGAAGAAAGCAATAAAAGGTGCCTTGCCCATGGGCTTTTTCTGGTGATTTTAAAAGGCTGTCAAAGTCAGGAGGGCTCTGCTGAATAGTTACTTTCCAGCAAACAAAGAAAAGAAGGGAACCAGAGGTGAAGACCTCCGATTCCCTTTCTTTATGGATGAATCCGGTGGGATTCTGAAATATCCTGATTAGATGTCGTAGTACAGGTGGAACTCATGGGGGTGAGGTCTGCGCCGTACTTCCGTGACTTCCTTTTCCATCTTGTAGGCGATCCACTTGGAGATCACGTCTTCGGTAAAGACATCTCCCTTGAGGAGGAAGGCATGATCCGCCTTGAGCGCATTGAGGGCATCTTCCAGGTCGCCGGGTGCGTTGGGGATGTTGGCCAGCTCTTCGGGCGGCAGATCGTAGATGTTCTTGTCCATGGGATCGCCCGGATCCATTTTGTTCTGGATGCCGTCGATCATGGCCATGAGCAGGGCGGAGAAGGCCATGTATCCGTTGCAGGAGGGATCCGGTGTACGGAACTCAACACGCTTGGCCTTGGGTGAATCATTGCCAATGGGAATGCGGATGGCGGCGGAGCGGTTTCTGCCGGAATAGGCGATGTTGATGGGCGCTTCAAAACCCGGCACCAGACGTTTGTAGGAGTTGGTGGTGGGGTTGGTGATGGCGCAGAGGGCGCGGGCATGCTTCATAATGCCACCGATGGCCCAGAGCCCTTCCTGGGAAAGGCCTGCATAGCGGTTTCCTGCAAAAAGAGGCTTGCCTTCCTTCCAGATGGAGGTGTGGATGTGCATGCCCGAGCCGTTGTCCCCGAAAAGGGGTTTGGGCATGAAGGTTACGGTGTGACCGTTTCTGTAGGCCACATTTTTGAGCACATACTTGAACCAGGCCAGCTGATCGCCCATTTCCAGAAGGGGTTTGAAGCGCATGTCGATTTCGCACTGACCGCCTGTGGCCACTTCATGGTGATGGCACTCCATCTCAATGCCCACATTCTGGAGGGTCAGAAGCATTTCAGAGCGCAGGTCCTGGAGTTTATCCAGGGGAGGCAGGGGGAAATAGCCTTCCTTGGAGCGGGGCTTATAACCCAGGTTGGGGCCTTCATCCCGACCCGTGTTCCAGGTGGCAGACTTGGAGTCAATGCGGTAGAAGGAGGACTGCTGGGTGGATTCATAGCGGATATCGTCAAACACAAAGAACTCGGGTTCCGGTCCCATGAAGCAGACATCGCCGATACCCGTGGATTTCAGGTAGGCTTCCGCCTTGGCCGCGATGTGACGGGGATCCCGGCTGTAGGGTTCCTTGGTGATGGGGTCTGCGATGTTGCCGATGAGCACCAGGGTTGTGTGCTTGAAAAAGGGATCGATCTTGGCTGTTTTGGCATCGGGAATCACCAGCATGTCGGAAGATTCAATACCCTGCCAGCCACGGATGGAAGAGCCGTCAAAGCCAAAGCCGTTTTCAAAGGTGGACTCATCCAGCTCGCTCAGGGGATAGGAGCAGTGCTGCCAGGTGCCGGGGAAATCCATGAAGCGGACATCCACCATTTTCACATTATTTTCCTTGGCAAAGGCCAGAACTTCTTTCGGGGTCATGATACCTCTCCTTATCAATTTCTTTTCTTAGGGTCGGATAGGCGGGAAAACCAGAATTTTTTTTTCCGCCTGTGTTTCTCTGATTCCTGCCAGAACAACCTGACAAACCTGCTTTTTTTTACGCTGTTGCTTTTCTGCCCCAGGACTTCGGGCATCCTTGAGTCATCCATCTGTAAAACCGGATGTTTTCAGATGGCGTCCGCTCCGGTTTCTCCGGTGCGCACCCGCACCACGGTTTCCACGGGCATGACAAAGATCTTGCCATCACCGATTTTGTCCGTCACGGCCGCCTTGCGGATGACCTCCACCACCTCTTCCGCCCTTTCTGCGGGCAGAACGATTTCGATTTTCACCTTGGGAATGAAATCCACCACATATTCCGCTCCCCGGTAGATCTCCTTGTGGCCTTTCTGCCGCCCGTAGCCCTTGACTTCGGAGATGGTCATGCCCTGGATCCCGATTTCATTCAGGGCTTCCTTCACATCATCGAGCTTGAAGGGTTTGATGATGGCCTCAATCTTTTTCATGGACGAGCTCCTTTCTTCAGACATTTTTATGGGCATGCGTTTTTTCTGGCTGACCTTGCCCTGGGGGGATACCGCAGGCAAGGCCTTGAGAATCAGAGGGTGTACCCGACCTCGCTGTGCTGGGAGAGATCCAACCCCTGGAGTTCCTCTTCCGGGCTGACGCGCAGGCCGATGAAGCGGTCAATCAGCTTCAGGATAATCAGCGAACCTACCAGAGAAAACGCAATCACTGCAAGGGCGTCGATGAGCTGAATGCCCAGCTGCGCCGGGTTTCCGTAAAAGAGGCCATTGGCCCCACCGGGGTTGATGGCGAGAGAGGCGAAAAGTCCCGTGGCCAGAGCGCCCCAGAGTCCTCCCACACCGTGGATGGCCACCACATCCAGGGCATCATCGTACCCGAAACGGACTTTCATGCGGATGGCCACGCAGCAGAGTACACCTGCCACAAGTCCGATGATAAGGGCGGACATGGGGCTGACAAAGCCCGCAGCCGGGGTGATGGCCACAAGACCGGCCACAGCGCCGGAGGCTGCGCCTAGAGCCGTGGGCTTGCCATGGCTCTTCCATTCATAGATGAGCCAGGAGAAGGCGGCAGCACCTGCGGCAATCTGGGTGGTCATGAAGGCATTGGCAGCAATGCCGTCTGCGGCCAGGGCGCTGCCCGCATTGAAGCCGAACCAGCCCAGCCAGAGAATACCTGCCCCCATCACGGTCATGGAGACGTTGTGGGGCTGCATGGCTTCCTTGCCCCAGTTTTTACGGGGTTTGATGACAATGGCCGCCGCCAGGGCCGCCACGGCGGAGTTGATGTGGATGACGGTACCGCCTGCAAAGTCCAGGGTGCCATGTTCGCCGATCCAGCCGCCTCCCCATACCCAGTGGCATACGGGCAGGTAGATGAAGGTGGTCCAGAAGAAGGTGAAGACAAGAAAGGCGGAAAAACGGATGCGTTCGGCAAAGGCACCGGTGATCAGCGCCGCTGTGATGACGGCGAACATCAGCTGAAAGGCACAGAAGAGAATGTGGGGAATGGTATCCGAGTAAGGGCCTGCACCCGCATCCACGCCTTTCAGGAAAAGAAATTCCAGGTTGCCGATAAAGCCGCCCACATCCGTGCCAAAGGCCAGGGTGTAGCCGTAGGTCACCCAGATGAGGGAGACCAGTCCAAGACAGATGAAGCTTTGCAAAATGGTGGACAGCACATTGCGTGAACGCACCAGACCGCCGTAGAAAAGGGCAAGGCCTGGGGTCATGAACATGACAAGGGCGGCTGCAATGAGCATGAAAGCAGTATCTCCGGTATCCATCAGACTCTCCTTTTGATTTCGGAAAAAAGGAAAAGGGGTAAGCTGTTTTTTCTGGCCGGGGTCGAACAGCCCATCTTTTTTCTCCTTTTTTACGGGGTTATCGTATCCGGATGGATTCTGAAACCTGGCTCATGCATCGGGCAGAACGTTGCGCACCGTCTGCCGGATCAGGGCTTCCTGCTCCGGTGAATCCATCTTTTCTCCGTCAAAATCCCGGACGTAGAACACATCCACCACCTGATCCACCTTGGTGGCGATCTTGGCGCTTTTCACATCCAGTCTGCACCGGAAAAGCGCGCTGGTCAGCCGGAACAACAGTCCCGGAAAATCGTAGGTGTGCACTTCCACGATGGTGTAGAAGCTGGAACTCTCGTTGTCGATGCGGATTACGGGCGGCTCCACGGGAAGCCCTTTTCTGGAGCGGATCACCGGCGGGCTAGCCGCGATGGAGCCGATCTCAATCCTGCCGCTGAGAAGGTCTGCAAGGTCTTTTCTGGTTTTTTCCCAGACCTCCTCCTCAAACATCTGATCCGGCGGGGGCTTGAGGATAAAAAGATTGGCGGCAGACCCGTCCTTCCAGCCGTAGATGCGGGCATCGAGGATATCAATGCGGTTCAGGGTGAAGGCCCCTGCAGCTCTGGAAAAAAATCCGGGCTTGTCTTCGGCATGGATGAGTACCCTGCGGAGATTGGCGTCCGGGCAACGCTCAATGTGCCAGGCAAAGGGGGTTTCACCCCTTTGCATTCCCAGGCGCAGGTGGGTACGGATGTCCGTCACGGAAAGCTCCAGCAGGTAGGCGGGGGGCATGCCCATGATCAGATTTTTCATGGTTTCCCGCTCGGTCTCTGCGGCTTCTTCCAGAATGCGGCGCTGTTTTTCCTCAATGCGGTCCACGGCTTTCTCGTCGGACAACTCGCCCTTTTCCAGCATTTTTAAAATTTTGAAATAAAGACTGGTGAGAAGGCTGGCCGTCCACTCGTTCCAGGCCTTGGGGCCTGTGGACACGGAATCCGCCACCGTGAGGAGAAAGAGCATGCGCAGGCGTTCCGGATCCCGGATCTTCATGGCGCAGGCGATGACGGTTTCTTCGTCATTGATGTCCCGGCGTGTGGCGGCCTTGATGAGGAAAAGATGTTCCTGAACAAGAAAGACCACCGTATCCACATAGTCCGAGCGCAGACCCAGGCGGCCGAGAATCTCCCGGGTTCGTTCGGCTCCGGCGCTGCTGTGGTCGTTGCTGACTACACCTTTGCCGATGTCATGGAGGAGAGATCCCCAGAGCAGAAGACGCTTGTTTTTGATCTCAAGGAAAGTCTCGTGGTAGAGGGCTCCATGGGTGAGGGAAATCTGGTCAGGGTTTAAGGCGAAACCCGCTGTGGTCTGCACGGTGCGTAAGGAGTGCTTGGCCACGGGATACAGATGGTACTTGTTGTACTGGATGCGGCTGATGATGGAGGCAAACTCCGGGATCAGCCGGGTGAGAAGGCCTGTGGCCTGCATCTCGTTCAGAGGATGGTAATCAAAGGGAGGGGTGGCCATGATTTTTTCAAACATTTTCACCACATCCCTGCGGGCCCGGAGGGAGGCATCCAGAAGGTAGCCCATCTCCCGGACAATGCGTTTGGCCTCTGCGGAAAGGGGCAGGCGTTTGGCTCCGCTTTCCTGGAAGATGGCCACAAGCAGCTCCGGTGTTTTCAGAACGGTCTTGATATCATCAAAACCCAACATGCCTTTATGTACAAGGAGTCCGGGGATTTTTGTATTTTTGTGGTACCTGCGCTTGAGCCCCAGCTTCTGTTCGTGCCCCACCTCATCCAAGAGCATGAGCAGATGCTGCTTGATGAAGTCCATTTCCATGTGAAGGGCACCGAGGAAGCGTTCCACCGCGGTCATTCCGTCCTCTGCGGCAAAGCCCAGGGTTTCGGCAAGACGCATCTGATGCTCAAAGTAAAGCTGATCGCACTTTCTGCCCGTGATGTGGTGCAGGTGGTTGCGCACCTTCCAGATAAAGGCCAGGGCGTTTTTCAGGTGATGGAATTCTTCCCAGGAAAGGTAGCCGTTGTATTCGAGGTCTCTGGGTTCTTTCAGATGAAATTTTACCCGGCCCAGCCAGAGCATGGTGTGGTAATCCCTTAATCCCCCCTGCCCCAGCTTGAGGTTGGGCTCCAGCAGATGGGTGGAATCCCCGAACTGCTCATGGCGTTTGCGGTTGCCCTCCACCAGCCATCCCATGATCTTTTTGGGGTGGGAGGCCACAAAGCGGGCCCGCAGCCTTTCCATGAGCGCCATGAACAGGGGCGACATGCCGCAGATGAAGCGGGCGTCCAGAATGGCCGTGAGCACTTCCAGATCCTGGGAGGCAAGGTGCAGGCATTCATCAATGGAGCGGGTGGCGTGTCCCACTTCAAGGCCGATGTCCCAGAGGGGGTAGACCACCTCCTGGATGAGGGCTTCGGCGGCCTCGGGCACCTCGTTTTCAAAGAGAAAGAGAATATCCACATCGGAATGGATGCACTGCTCCATGCGGCCGTATCCGCCCAGGGCAATGATGGCGTAGGGGTTGCGGTCAATGCCCATGCGGGGTCCCACATCACTGCGGGTGAAACTCTCCCAGAAATAGGCGTCAATGAGGGCGGCGTGGCGGACGAGGAAATCATCGGCCTGACCCTCCAGGTATTCCCGGATCAGCGCCTTGCGCTTTTCCTGTAACACCCGGACTGCGGAAGAATTTTTGGGGGACTCGGTCTTTGTCATGGTCGCATCGCCTTTCTGGCATAAGCTAATAGCAAAGCATGTGCCACAGGATATTTGAAGGCATAATGTATTGAAATTGTATGGATAGTCAAAAACATGGGTTGCGGAATCTTCTGGGGAAAGAATTCAAAAATGTAAGAACGCAGGGCGCAGGGAGTGACATTTTTGTATTTTGAAAAACCAAGCCCTTAAAAAACCTGAAGGACCCGCTTGACCTCTCATGATTCGGGGTATAAGGCAAGCCCCAAAAAGGCATAAAACGTCCAGACCCGGCAGGAGGGCCCGCCTGTTTTATCCGCCGCTTTCCCGAAAACCCAAGGCCGAGGTATTCCATGGAACCCCTTTCCCCTTTCATGCAAACCCAGATTCCGCGTCTCCTGAAGCGTTTCTGTCTTGTCTGCCACGCAGAAGACTGCTGCATGCACTACGCCCTGAAACGGCGTGAGGACGGCGAAGAAATTTCAAAGGAGCTGACCCTTTCCCTGAACGCCTTTTCCCATGAGATCCATGTCAGCAAATTTTATCCGGAACTCTACAGAGAAACCCGCTGCCGGTATCTTTCCGCAGCCTGTCTCTTTCTCATGACCCAGCATTTCGGACATTATTATGGGCTGGACGAGAGCTGGGGGTTGTATCTGGACGCCGAGCCCTCGGTGTTTGAGGAGTTTTACGCAAAACTTCAGGACTTTGATTTTCATACCGAGCAGTCGGTAAAGGTGGGTACCCTGGCCGTGCGTGGCCATTATGTTCCCTTTGAGATTGAAACGGAAACGGTTCAGCTGGTCTGAGGTACAAATTCGTCACCTTGCAGAAAAGGGCGGTCTTCCCGCAAGAGGGAAAACCGCCCTTTTGATTTCATGCAGGCGTTTTATATCCGTTTTTCGGATCAGATCACACCCTGGGCAATCATGGCTTTGGCTACTTTGATGAAGCCTGCGATGTTGGCGCCCTTCACATAGTTGCCTTCATCGCCGAACTGCTTGGCCGCATCCCAGGCATTGTCATGGATGCTCTTCATGATGCCCTTGAGCTTGGCATCCACTTCCTCACGGCTCCAGGAAAGACGCATGGAGTTCTGGGTCATTTCCAGACCGGAGGTGGCAACACCACCGGCATTGGCCGCCTTGCCGGGGCCATAGAGCACCTTGTTGGCCAGGAACACGTCCACGGCTTCCGGTGTGCTGGGCATGTTGGCCCCTTCGGCCACCACCTTGCAGCCGTTTTTCACCAGAATGGCAGCTTCTTCTCCGGAAATTTCGTTCTGGGTGGCGGAGGGGAAGGCGCAGTCCACGGGAACACTCCAGGGACGCTCGCCGGGGGTGAAGGTGGCCTTGGGGTATTTCTTGAGGTATTCCTGAATGCGGCCCCGCTTCACGTTCTTCAGTTCCATGACAAAGGCCAGCTTTTCGGAATCAATGCCGTCGGCATCGTAGATGAAGCCGTTGGAATCGGAGAAGGTCACGGGCTTGGCACCCAGCTCCAGAAGTTTTTCCGCCGTGTACTGGGCCACGTTGCCGGAGCCGGAGATGGAGCAGACTTTGCCTTTGAAGCCGTCGCCCTTCTGGGCCAGCATGTTTTCCGCAAAATACACACATCCGTAGCCCGTGGCTTCGGGGCGGATGAGGGAGCCGCCAAAGGGAATGCCCTTGCCGGTCAGAACGCCGGTGAAGTGGTTCACAATGCGCTTGTACTGGCCGAACATGTAGCCCACCTCGCGACCGCCCACGCCGATATCGCCTGCGGGAACGTCGGTGTCCGGGCCGATGTGGCGGTAGAGTTCGGTCATGAAGCTCTGGCAGAAACGCATGATTTCGCCTTCGCTCTTGCCATGGGGATGGAAGTCGGAACCGCCTTTGCCGCCGCCCATGGGCAGGGTGGTCAGGCTGTTTTTGAAGACCTGCTCAAAGCCCAGAAATTTCAAAATTGAAAGATTTACCGAAGAATGGAAGCGTATCCCGCCCTTGTAGGGTCCGATGGCGCTGTTGAACTGAACCCGGAAGCCCCGGTTCACACAAACCTTGCCCGCATCGTTCACCCAGGGTACCCGGAAAATGATGACCCTTTCTGGTTCCACCATGCGCTCCAGGATGGAATAATCCTGGATCTCGGGCATCTCGGATACAACAGGCTCAAGGCTTTCAAGCACTTCATGCACGGCCTGAAGAAACTCTGGCTCATGGCTGCTTCTGGTTTTGACCTGGTTCAGCACGTCCTGAATATAGGCGTTTCCCATTCCCATCTCCTTTTTGGGCAGATCCCGTCCCGCAGCATCCTGCCGGAACTTCCCCGCCGTTTTATGGTAAATAACGATGTTTAACAGCGGGCGAACCTAACATTTTTGAATTTTTTTGTACAGAATTATGCATTACTTTTTTTGTTGTTGCTTTGCACGAAATGATATTTCAATAAAAAACAATGCTTTATCCCTTTGGCCTCCCTTTTTTTCTGCCTGGTAAAAAAGGCATAAAAAAAGTTCCCCGCAGAAAGAAGCTTCTGCAGGGAACCTCGGGCAGCCTGAAACGCTGTATTTCTGATTCGGGTCCCAGGGACGCAGGACCCGTCAAGCGGTCTTTTTTAAAAACAAAGTCCAAAAAAGGAAGGGTCAACCCATTTCTGCATGAAATTCCTGAAGGCTCTGCACCGCCTCTTTTCCTTCCCTTCTTGCGGCAATCCCCTTTGCCGCAGCCAGGGCCGCCGCCGGAGTGGTGATGTAGGGCACTTTGAAACGGATGGCCGCTTTACGGATATAGGAATCATCGTACTGGCTCTGCCTGCCGGATGGCGTGTTCACCAGAAGCTGGATCTCATTGTTTTTAATGGCATCGGCAATGTGGGGACGGCCTTCGTGGAGCTTGAGGATCAGCTCCGCAGGAATGTCGTTTTCCGTAAGAAAGGCCTGGGAGCCCCGTGTGGCAAGAATCCGGAAACCTAAGGCCTGGAAGAGCCGAGCCGCCTCCAGAACATCCTTTTTATCCTGTTCCGCCACGGTGATGAGCACTGTCCCTTCCAGGGGCAGGGAGGCATTGGCCGCTTCTTCCGCCTTGAAAAAGGCAAGGCCCGGAGAATGGGCAAGGCCCAGCACTTCGCCGGTGGAGCGCATCTCCGGCCCCAGCACGGGATCCACCTCGGGGAACATGGAAAAGGGAAACACCGCCTCCTTGACCCCGAAATGGGAATACACTGCGGGTTTCAGATCCATCTCCCCGATCTTTTCTCCCAGCATGGCCCGAACGGCAAGGCGGGCCATGGGAATGGCGCAGACCTTGGAAACGAGAGGCACGGTGCGGCTGGCCCTGGGGTTGGCTTCGAGAATGAACACCTTGTCATCGGCAATGGCGTACTGGATGTTCATGAGGCCCACAACACCCATTTCCACGGCGATCTTCCGGGTATAGGCTTCGATGGTCTTAACATGGCGCTCAGGGATGGAAACGGGGGGAATCACGCAGGCGGAATCCCCGGAATGCACGCCCGCCATTTCGATATGCTCCATCACCGCAGGCACAAAGGCATTCTGGCCGTCACAGATGGCATCCGCCTCTGCTTCCGTGGCGTTTTCAAGGAAACGGTCAATGAGAATGGGCCGCTCCGGAGAAACATCCACGGCCTTTTGCAGGTACTCCTTGAGGGTGCTTTCATCATGCACCACTTCCATGGCCCGTCCGCCCAGCACATAGGAGGGCCGCACCATGAGGGGATAGCCGATGCGCCCTGCAATGGCGATGGCTTCTTCTTCCGTGGCCGCCATGCCGGAGTCCGGCTGGGGAATGCCGAGGCGCTGCATCATGGCGTTGAAAAGGGCCCGGTCTTCGGCCATGTCGATGGTGGAAGGCGGGGTTCCCAGGATGGGTACGCCTGCGGCCTCCAGCTCCCTTGCGATATTCAGGGGGGTCTGGCCACCGAACTGCACCACAACGCCCTCGCAGCCTTCCTTCTCATAGATGGACAGGACATCTTCCACCGTAAGGGGTTCAAAGTAGAGCTTGTCCGAGGTGTCATAGTCCGTGGATACGGTCTCGGGGTTGCAGTTCACCATAATGGTTTCATACCCCGCATCCTTCAGGGCAAAGGCCGTATGCACACAGCAGTAGTCAAACTCAATGCCCTGGCCGATGCGGTTGGGTCCGCCGCCCAGTACCATCACCTTTTTACGGGAAGAAACGGGTACCGTATCCGTGGCGTGATAGGTGGAGTAATAGTAGGCCGCATTTTCAACCCCGCTTACGGGCACAGCCTCCCATCCGGATTTCAGCCCCAGTTTTCTGCGATGCTCCCGGATTTTTTCTTCCGGAACACCAAGAAGCTTTGCCAGATACCTGTCTGCAAACCCGTCCTTTTTGGCCTGGAGGAGAAGGGAATCGGGCAGAAGCCCGCCCTTATGCGTACGGATTTTTTCTTCGAGATCGAGAAGCTCTTTGATCTGTTGCAGAAACCAGCGCTTCACATGGGTGACCCGGTACAGATCCTCCAGATCCGCCCCCTTGCGCAAGGCCTCATAGAGAATAAAGTACCGTTCGCTGGAAGGCTCCACCAGAAGGGCCATGAGGGCATCCAGGCTCTTTTCATGAAAGTCTTTCGCAAAACCGAGGCCGTAGCGGCCGATCTCCAAGGAACGGATGGCCTTCTGCATGGCTTCCTTGAAGTTTTTTCCAATGCTCATCACCTCACCCACGGCCCGCATCTGGGTACCGAGGCGATCGTGTACGCCGGTAAATTTCTCAAAGGCCCAGCGGGCAAATTTTACCACCACATAGTCACCGGAAGGCGTGTAGCGATCCAGGGTTCCGTCCCGCCAGTAAGGAATCTCGTCCAGGGTGAGGCCTGCGGCCAGCATGGCGGAAACCAGGGCAATGGGAAAACCCGTGGCCTTGGATGCCAGAGCCGAAGATCTGGAGGTGCGGGGGTTGATCTCAATGACCACCACCCGATCCGTTTCCGGATCATGGGCAAACTGCACATTGGTGCCGCCAATGACCTCAATGGCATCCACAATGCGGTAGGCGTAGTCCTGGAGCCTTTCCTGAAGGCTCTTTTCAATGGTGAGCATGGGAGCCGTGCAGAAGGAATCCCCCGTGTGCACGCCCATGGCATCCACGTTCTCAATGAAGCAGACGGTGATCTTCTGGCCCTTGGCATCCCGTACCACTTCCAGCTCCAGCTCTTCCCAGCCCCGCACAGACTCTTCGATGAGCACCTGACGGACGGGGCTGGCCGCCAGTCCCCGGCTGACAATGTTTTCAAATTCTTCCATGTTGTAGGCAAACCCGCCGCCCGTTCCACCCATGGTGTAGGCAGGCCGCACCACCACGGGAAGCCCCATGCGTTCCACCGTGGCCATGGCCTCTTCCAGGGTGGTGACCACCTCGCTTTTTGCGGTTTCAATGCCGATGGTGGTCATGGTTTTCTTAAAGGTGTCCCGATCTTCCCCCCGCTTGATGGCGTCAAGGTTCACGCCAATGACCTTCACCCCGTACTGGGCGAGAATTCCCGCTTCAGCCAGATCCGAAGAGAGGTTGAGGGCCGTCTGGCCGCCGAGGTTGGGCAGAAGGGCGTCGGGCCGCTCTTTTTTGATGATCTCCCGAAGGCTTTCCACGTTGAGGGGCTCAATGTAGGTGGCATCCGCCATGCCGGGATCCGTCATGATGGTGGCGGGATTGGAGTTGACCAATACAATTTTGTATCCCAAAGCCCTGAGGGCCTTGCAGGCCTGGGTGCCGGAATAGTCAAACTCACAGGCCTGACCGATGATGATGGGGCCGGAGCCGATGATGAGAACCTTATGAATATCGTCCCTTTTGGGCATGGGTGTCCTCCTTAGGAAGGGAAAAAGAGAAGAAGCGCCGATTTTTTCGGGCGCAATATGGCAGACTTTCAAAAAATCCGCAAACGCTTCCCTGAACGGATTCGGGCAAAAAAACAAATTGCGCACACAAAAACGCCGGAACCTTTTTTCAAGGTTTCCGGCGTTTTATGCTGTCAAAATAAAGATGGGGAATTATTCCTGGTCCCGCATCTTATACTGCCCTTTGAGGCTGTAGACCTGCTCTGTCCAGATTTTATTGAAGCGTTCCGGATTGGCCGCAGGCGCTTTGATCATGGCGAGAGCCATTTCCCTCTGCTTGTCCGTATTGGAAGGCTTCGTGAAAAGGGTGGTGGCGTGTTTGCTGAAATCCCGGATCATGAAATCAAAGATTTCCTCAATCAGATTATCATCCAGCTCGGGCCAGAATTCACGGGCTTCGAGGATGAGCTGACCATAGGGAACAAGGCAGAAAATCTCGCCAAGAACCAGAAGATAATCAATGTCTTTGGCCTGATTCTTGTCGGGCGTGGCTTCCACCAGGTATTTTTTGAAGCTTTTGATCTGTTCCTTGAAGACGTTCACATTGGGCAGATCCACATTTTTGTAGGCAAGGTTGTAATCATGGAACTGCACCTTGCTGAGACCCGCAGTAGGGCCCTGATCAAAGAGGAAATCGTCATTGACCACATCATCCCGCTTGGGCACCTTGGGGAATTCCGCAGGATTGAAGAGGAAATTGTTCATGAACTTGACGATGAGGGCCATGTTCACATGCACAGTGCCTTCAAGCTTGGGCAGCATGCGGATTTCGTGGGCCGCAATCTCAAAGAAGGGTTCCGCTTCAAAGCCCTTGGCCGCAATGATGTCCCAGAGCATGTTGATCACTTCTTCGCCCTGGGTCGTTACCTTCATCTTCACCATGGGGTTGTAGAGGAGGTAACGGCGGTCATCGGCCTTGGCAGAACGCATATAATCAATGGCCCGTTCGGAAAAGACCTTCATGGCCACAAGGCGGGTGTAGGAATCGGTGAAAAGACGCTTCACATGGGGAAAATCCGTTACAAACTTGCCATAGACGTTGCGGTTGGCCGCATGGTCAATGGCTTCATAGAAGGCATGGGTGGCCATGCCAATGGCACCCCAGCCGAGGTTGAACTTGCACACGTTGATGGTGTTGAGCATGTTGTCCCAGGCTTTAGGGCCGCGCTCCATGATGTCCGCATCGGTGATGGGATAATCGTGCAGCACATATTCGGCCACATAGTTCTGCTCATTGACCGTATTTTTCACACACTCATAATTGGGGTGTTTGGAATTGGCGGCAAAAAAGACATAGTCGTCCGTGCCCGCAACCTTACCGAAGGTGGAGGCAATGGCGCACTCGTTGCCATTACCGATATAGTATTTGTCCCCATTGGCCTTGTAGGTACCGTCTTCCTGAGGGTAGAGCATCATGTCCGAGGAGTAGATGTCTGCCCCATGCTCCTTTTCAGAAAGACCAAAGGCGAACACCTCGCCGTCCTGAAGGAGTTTTGCGGTTTTATGCTTGATTTCCTCGTTGGAGCCCATCCAGATGGGGCCGAGGCCCAGCATAGACACCTGGAAGGTGTACCAGTAGGTGATGCCGTAAAAAGCGGAAATTTCTGCAAAAACGGAGTTTCTGTAGGTGTCCCAGCGGGAGTCTTCCGCACCGTAGCCTGCGGGAGTCATGAGGGTGGCGAGAACCTGCTCTTCCTTCATGAATTTGACGAATTCATGGTTCCAGGTTTTTTCGTGCCAGTCTTTTTTGATGCTTTTGAGGCCCTTGGCTTCAAAGTGGTCAATGATGGCCTGCATCATCTTCCGGGTTTTTTCGTCGGCGTACTTGCGGTTGTGCAGCCTGGGATTAAAGAGGATCATGCGCCAGCTCCCTTTTTGGTGGTGGGTATCCATGGAAAAAGGCCGCCGGATCTGAAAGGCTTGTACACGAACCATATCAGCCCTGAGGCCCCTGGTGAATTCTTTTGCTATCCTAAGGCAAAAAATACCTTGTACGCAAGGAATAAAAGAAAAAAAATTCCCCTCTTCCGTCGCGCCAGAAACAGATCCATAAAATCCCCTCTGGGTCCCCGAGAGGTCCGGGAGATTTCCTAGCGCATGCCCCCGTGACTTTCCTGAAGACGCTTTAAAAAACGACGGAAAAGCCCCTGTTCCTCCGGGCTGAACTCCGCAAGAAAGGCCTGGTGCGCTTCTTCAAAGCGCCGATCCAGCTCCAGAGCCTTTTCCCGGCCCGCTTCCGTGAGGTAGAGGAGTACGGCGCGGCGGTCTTCGGGGCTGCGCTTGCGGGTGATGAGCTGCAAGCCCTCCAGGCGGTCAATGATGCCCGAGACCGTGGCGCTGTCCAGCTGGGTATGCTCTCCCAGCTGCCGGGAGGTCTGTCCTTCTTCACGTCCCAGCAGGATGAGCAGCATGGCCTGCACCGTGGTCACACCCAGATCCGCAATGTAATTTCCCCAGAATCGGTATCCTGCCTGGCTGTTTTTCGCCAGGAGAAACACCACACAATCCTTAAGCTCCATCATTGGCCTTTCATTGTATCGGGCTGGAGGGCTGAGTCCCCTGAAGGGAGTACCCGACACAGGGAAATACGAAAAAAATTCTGTCCACGCGACACGCAGGCAACTCAGATCACTCCTTTGCGGGACGAAATTCTCAGAATAAATCACCGTTCATATAAAATGGTGTACACCACCTGTCAATGCTCTTTGCAGAACCAGAAAAAAGGGGCCAAAAAGCACGCTATCGCGCCCTTTCGCCCCTTTTGTTTAAAAAAAATCAGCCTTCCATGGTGGCCTGAACAAACTCCAGGGTGGCCTTCACATTGGGATCAAAGAAGCCGTGAAGCCCTCCCCGCCAGTCCAGCTCCGCAAGCTTGGTGCGGATGCGCTGGGCGGCATCGTATTTCAGGGTATCCTTCATGGTAATGAAAGCCCGACCGGGGTTGTCGATCCAGGTACGGATCACGTCCTTGGCCCTGGGAATGAGCTGGTCGGCTTCCAGCACCTCGTCCACCAGGCCCTGGGCCAAAGCCTTTTCCGGGTTGATCATGTTGCCGAAATACATGACATCCCGGAACTTCTTGTCCGTATCCAGGCCAAAACGCATCACTTCCAGCTCGGCAACGGTAAGGGCCAGCCCCAGCTTGATCTCGCTCATACCCAGCTTGACCTTGGGATGGTTGGTCACAAGGCGATAATCCGAGGCCATGGCCAGAATCATACCCATGGCTGCGGTGTGACCGTTCATGGCGCAGACCACGGGCTTTTTGCAGGTGAAGAAATTCAGCAGGAATTCTTCCTCAAACTCAAAGAACTCCACGGCTGCGGCGTGATCCTTAAAGTTGATGAAGGTGGGCAGGTGGAATCCGCTGGAAAAGAACTTGCCTTCTCCGGTGAGGATGAGTCCCTTGATGGCGTCATCCGTGTTCACTTTTTCCAGCACCACGGCCATTTTTTCCATGGTTTCACGGGTGATGGAGTTGGTTTTTCCGTGGCTTAAGGTCACAATGACAATGCCGTCTTCCAGGCTTTCCTTGAACATGACTGCCTCCTTGAAGGGGGGTATCGGATGGGGGTGTGCGACAATGCGCTTAAAAAGGCTTGCATACTAATCAAAGGCCGAAGGGCTGTCAATATTGGGAAAACCCGGAAGAGGGATAAAGCAGCAAAAGGGGATTCTCTTTTTTATTGCTTTTCAGGAAAAAGCCTTTCAAGGGCCATTTTCACCCATGAAAAGGAAATCCTTTCCTGCTCCAGCCTCAGCGCCTTTCCCATTCTGTCCTGAGAAAGATCCCCATACAGGGCCGCTTCTTCGGGTAAAAGCCGCAGAAGCGGCCTTTTTTCCGGTGCGGCTTCCGTTCCCCAGAAGACTTCATGGGTCAAAAAGGTCTCCCTGTCCATGAGAAAGGAGGCGGCATGGGGAAAATGGGCCCGGAGCTGATCCAGAATGGCAAAGCCGTGGGTGTCCAGATCGCCCCAGTAGTAAAGGTCTGTGTGCTGAAGCCAGGAGGCCGTCTCCAGGGCGGCAAAGCCGTAGCCTGCGCCAAAAAGCACAAGGCTGTCCTTTACGGAGGGAAAGCTTAAGAAATTGATCTCGTTTTCCGTGATAAACACCCGTTTTACCCCAAGGCGGAGCTGGCTGAAATCCTTTGCCGTTAGGGTGATATCCAGATCCGGGTCTTCCCCCAAAGTCTCCATGCAGGAAAAGACAGCAGAGGAGGCATCCAGTATGCGGAAGCGAATCCGCAAAGGTTTTTCGAGAAATCCGTAGCGTCTGCAAAACCCCCCTGCCCCCCTTGCTCCGGCATCCACCGGGGGGACGGGAAGGCTGCTGAGTTCGAGAAGCTCGGAAAGGGTTAGCCTGTGGGCTTCCACAAACTTGCTGTGTACTCCCCGGACATCCATCTGCCGCAGATAAAGCCCCGGATTCGGGTGAAGGGCCATCCAGTCCAGAATTCCCATGAGGCCCGGCCAGTCCGGAAGAAGCTCCAGAGCCTTGAGCGGCCTTTTCCCCAGCCAGTCGAGAAGTTCCGGTCTTGCCCTGCGGGTTTCGTCCAGAAGGGCTCTGAAAAGTGCCACCTCCCTTTCTTTTCCGATCAGACTTACGGCCGCTTCCAGGGAGTCCACCCAGATTTCCTCAGGCATGTCATTGGCTCCCAGGAGCCTGTGCTGCACCCTTCGCCACACGATGCGGTAATGACGGGCATTCTGACGCAGACGGGCCACCCAGTCCCGCAGCTCGGAAAAGTGCGGGGCCATCTCGGAAGCCGAAGGCCCCTTCAGGGGAATGCGCAGGGGAAAAAGGGGCTCCTCCGCCACAAGGCTTGCCAGAATCCGGCCCTGATCCCAGAGCTTCTGAACCCTCTGACGCACATCCCCAAGATCCGTCCATGCCCTGTCCTTTATCGTTTGATCCTTCATGCCCGATGCCGCCTCATTTCTTCCCTGTAGGTCTCAATGGAAAGGTTCCGGAGCTGGGATTTTCTGCCGTCCTCCCGGGTATGCACAAAGCCCACCCCCGCCGTTCACTGGCGGCAAAGACAAACCAGTTGCGCACGTCCGTGACCCTGGCTGTCCAGCGCCGGTCCATCTCGCTCTGACCCTCCCTGCCCCGGAAACGCTCAATCAGCTCTTTCACCTGCAAAAAGCACTGTTCCGCATGGGGATCTTCCGGCTCCGCGCTGAGGCTGCCTTCGGTGCAGGCCCGCAGACCGGCCTGAAAATCCCGGATATCCGCATCCTGGGAAGGTCTGGCTTCCAGAAGAATATAGCGGCCCGGATTGTAATCAATTTTCTTCAAGGACTCACGGAACCACTTCAGATAATACGACCTTTCTCTGGGGAGAATGGTGTTTTTTCCAGAAGCATCTGGTATCTTGCCTCAAGGCCCTCAGAGAGGCTGACCATAAGCATCCAGAAGATTATCCATTAAAAAAACAACTACTTGACAGCTTGAGGGTTGTCAAGTATGAAAATCAGATGACGTTGTGCAGAATCACACAATACTATGTTGAACTTAAAAGAAAGGTATCCCGTGAATCAAATTCATAAAGCATTGCTGATAGCATTCTTAACAATAGCGACGCCATGGAATGTATTGGGAGCTGAAAAAAGTCTTCGGATAACGGAATATGGTCTTTTCCGTGTTGAAATAACCGAAACCATCACGAACCCCAGTAAAATTACAGGCCATCAAAACAATATTCGTCATGTATTGCTTAAAACGACTGACCGCATACCTTTACAACGGGGCGCCAATTTTGGAGTTTCAGTTGTCGTTGATGGTTCTGAGGACAGTAGAGAATGGACACTACGTCGAGTTATCCGTTTCCCATATCCAGGACTACGAGATCCCAAAACGGGGAAAACACACCCTTATGACGAACGCTTAGTCACCGTACAGCCTGGCACAGATGGCACGGTTTCATTTACTTTCGATCACGAGTGGGAAATGGTTCCAGGAAGATGGGCAATTGAGTTTTGGGATGGAGAAAAGAAAATTGCCGAGAAGGTTTTTACAGTCACAACGTACTAAGGCTATGGAACTGCCCAACGCTTTATGCAACTAAGTGACAGAGCACTCCGTAATAGAAAAAGAGTTTTATTTTTTTGTTGTTCATATGCAGAGATTCAAATTTCATTCGATCATATGGCTCCAGTATTCGGATAACGCCCTCGTGCAACAAGACCATCAAAGTCCCTACTCGAAAAAAAGGATGGTTAACAAAAATAAAACAAACATTTAAAGCAAAAAGAAGCCCCTTTTTTCTTACAAATCAAAACGCCCGCAACAAGCTGCGGGCGTTTTGATTCAAGTAATTAAAGGTCAAATAACTTCATCGATTTCAGAGTATTCTCCTTCTACCTGGAGGGTAATCGTCATCGGTTTTGAGGTACGATTGCGCCAGAACCAACCGTGCTTTCCGTCAAACTCAGCTACAAGCTCCCCTTCTTCACGCTGGGAGCGCCCTTTCTGCCAACTCTTGTAATCAATCTTGTACTTGACGGAATCGGAATGACCGTCAAAATTGACGGCAGCCCCGTCCGTGTACCAGACATAACGTGCCCGCTCCCCCTTGTTCAATGTCAGCTTGATTTCTTTACCCTCGTTGGGGGCCAAGGTTAATTCCAGGCTGTCCTTCCGCAGGGCGGTGACCGTCTCAGCCGGTTTCTGTACAATGTTTTGAGTTGCTTGAGCGAGTTCTGTGGCAGCGAGCTCCCCGGTGCTCTGCGCCACTACTTCCTGCGCCACTGCTTCCTGCGCCACTGCTTCCTGCGCCGCTACTTCCTGCGCCGCTGCTTCCTGCGCCAGGGAAATTTTGATTTCCCCCATTTTGGTCAGCCCCAGAACCTTGCCGATCCCGGTTGGGTCGATGCCATACTCAGCTGGCAAAATGGCGCTTACCAGAAGGAAAACGGCCACCACGGCGGCCACGATGGTGGACTTGATGAGCTTTGCGCTTGACGGCAGATCCTTTAAATTTGGTGCATGCTGCATGATTTTATATCCTTTTCTTATCTGAAAGTATTTGTTTCATGATTTAGGAGACAAAATAGCCGGTCAACTGATATCCCACGAGAAGAAAACCTCCTGTCATGAGCAGTACGTTGGCACCATAGGCATGACGCATGAATCCCTTAGTACGCCGCCAGTATCCCATGGCAATGAGGATCAGACCCAGGGCCATAAGCTGCCCCAGCTCCACACCCACATTGAAGGCGACCAGATTCGTCACCAGACCATCGGCGGAAACTTTATATTCAAGAATCTTGGTGGCCAGGCCAAACCCGTGAAAAAGTCCGAAGATCAGCGTAGCCAACTTGGTGTTGGGCTGAAAACCGAACCAGCGCTGGTACGCCCCCATGTTGTCCAGTGCCTTGTAAACGATGGACAAACCAATGATAGCATCTATGAGATAGGCGCTGACGCTGACGTTCATCAGAACCCCGGCGATCAGCGTCACCGAGTGTCCCACAGCGAAGAGAGTGACGTAAATGCCAATGTCCTTGAGGCGATATAAAAAGAAGATAACCCCAAAGAGAAAGAGGATGTGATCATACCCGGTGACCATGTGCTTGGCCCCGAGATAAATAAACGGCAGAGTCATGGCACCGCTGATTTCCTGAATATATCCTTTGTCACCTGCTGTCACACCGTGGGCGAGTGCATCGACCGCACCAAGCAAGACAAGCGCCAACAGTACAAAGCACCACGTCAGGCCGCCCCCGACTAAGTGGGTATCGAATTTTTTCATAGCGTTCCTTTTGAGAAACATTTATTTGGAAGAATAAAATGAAAAGATCAGGCAAGACTATCAGATAACAGGTGGGGCGCGAGCGGGTGTGCAACCGTCAATCCAAACCTTGCTGACCCCCATGACATAGGGTGCGTGGATAGTGCTGACTTCTGGAGTGAGAATAGCGGTGTCCCGAGCACAGATTGCTGCGGGCATCTTTAATTTACTATCGTCATCCGCCTTGCCTCGAAAAGTTTTCCAGCCGGTCTGATATTTATACAAATGTGCGGTTTTATCGGGCAGATCGTGACTGTGTTCACCGTGTGATTTTGCATCATTATAATTTCCATCCAGGAGCCGGAGCACCAAAACGTGGGAACCGAAAGCACGCTCAGCGTCTTCAGAACCATGTTGGTGATGTACATGGGAAGACTGCCTGAGTGGCACACACAGGAAGACCACCAGCAACAACAGCGCCAGGAAATGTTTTGTTCTCATATGTCGAAACAAAAGAGTCATGATATCCAAATTACTATTTCAACTGACAAACCGGCATCAGCTCTGACTACAAGCGCAAAGCTGATTGGTACAGTTATGAATCTCAATTGTCGTGTGTTTTAAGCTGGCGATATGTGAAAGTCGAGAGCAATAATCGGATGGGGTTCTGCTTTCTTTTGTCACTACTGTAATCGTCGCTGCAAAATCATTTGAATTAAGTGGCCAGATGTGAAGATCCCCAACCACACTGTCTCCGTCAGACTGAATAGCAGTGACTACCGCTTCATGGACATCTTTGTTGCCGTTACCGTCAAGCAATATGAAAGCGCTGCTGCGAAGCAATCCCCACGCCCATTTTGCAATCAGGACACCACCGACAATCCCCATAACAGGATCGAGAAACACCCATCCGAAATATTTACCCGTTACAAGGGCGACTATTGCAAGAACAGAAGTCAATGCGTCCGCAACCACGTGTAAATAGGCGGCCCGAAGATTATGATCGTGGTGATGGTGATGGTGGTGATCATGGTCATGATGATGGCTATGGTCGTGATGATGCTCATCTTTTCCATGAAGCATCCATATGCTGAGAATATTTACCGCAAGCCCAAGAATTGCGACAAGAATGGCTTCATCAAAAGCGATGGATACAGGATGAATGAAACGCTCAACCGACTCGACCATCATATAAATCGCAGTGCCACCCAGAAATAATGCACTTGTGTAGGCAGAGAGAATGCCAAATTTTCCGGTTCCAAAACCAAATTTTGAAGAACCTGAAAACCTTCTTGCCATAATATATGAAAAATAAGTAATCCCCAGCGCAAAGGCATGGGTTCCCATATGCCAGCCGTCTGCCAAAAGAGCCATTGATCCGGTAAGAACCCCGGCAATAATTTCACCACACATCATGAATCCGGTCAGAATTATAACTTGCAGTGTTCTCTTTTCATTCTCCTGGGTAACGCCATTGAAATTATGTTCATGGCGTATCTGCTTCAACATTTCCTCATGCATAATACAAAACCTTTAAATAGTTATGGGTTTTTACATTATCTGATTTTTCCAAGATGCTCGACCAGTTCATCGATAAGCTGGTCGCTATTACCATCCTGAATGCTTGCATTTTGTATGCAGCCTTTGATGTGGTCACCGACGATTTGAGTCCAGACACCTCGAATGGCACCTGAAACGGAAACCACCTGCCGAAGAACTTCGATACAGTCACGATCGTTCTCTATCATGCCGGACAATCCCCGTATCTGACCTTCAATCCGATTTAGTCGCTTAATCAATCTTTCTTTGTCCTGATCTGTTCCACAAAGAGCCATGCATTTTCCCTCTCAAGAGCCGTCAAGTAGTGCATACCCCTATGCCCTATATTTCGGCATAATGTCAAACGGTTTTTGTAACAACAGGTAACCACAGGACACCCATTCCAAAAACCCATATCTTTTCTTTTAAAAATAAAATCCTACTATATGTTTTCGGATTAAAGACCATTTTCTGGATCAGATGGGTATCCCCATCAGTGCCGGGACGATCTACAATTTTAACCAGGATGCCTACCGTCCCAGAGCTTCTGAACCCTCTGACGCACATCCCCAAGATCCGTCCATGCCCTGTCCTTTATCGTTTAATCCTTCATGCCCGATGCCGCTTCATTTCTTCCCGGTAGGTCTCAATGGAAAGGTTCCGGAGCTGGGATTTTCTGCCGTCCTCCCGGGTATGCACAAAGCCCACACCCGCCACAAAGGGTTCAATCACATGGATTTTCTGTAAAGGGGTCACAATGAGGAGCTGGAGGTTGAGCTGGGCAAAGAGGGTGAGACCGTAGGTGGCGGACTCATCGGAGCCCCGGCCAAAGGCCTCGTCAATCACCACAAAATGGAAGGAGCGGGAACGGGCCGCCCCCCATTCCAGACCAAACTGATAGGCAAGGCTTGCGGCCAGAACCGTATAGGCCAGCTTTTCCTTCTGACCGCCGGATTTGCCACCGGAATCCGCATAGTGTTCATGCTCGCTGTGATCCGCCTTCCAGCGTTCACTGGCGGCAAAGGCAAACCAGTTGCGCACGTCCGTGACCCTGGCTGTCCAGCGCCGATCCATCTCGCTCTGGCCCTCCCTGCCCCGGAAACGTTCGATCAGCTCTTTCACCTGCAAAAAGCGCTGTTCCGCATGGGGATCTTCCGGCTCCGCGCTGAGGCTGCCTTCGGTGCAGGCCCGCAGACCGGCCTGAAAATCCCGGATATCCGCATCCTGGGAAGGTCTGGCTTCCAGAAGGATATAGCGGCCCGGATTGTAATCAATTTTCTTCAAGGACTCGTTGAGCCGGTCCAGCCTCTCCCGGATGATTTCCCGCTCCCGGGCCAGCTGGGACTGAAACTGGGCCACCTCCCGGAGGG